>RRZU010144205.1_pt1 | contig 29965 bp, 21 predicted proteins | sample 2165561 | NCBI WGS metagenome assembly RRZU01 (sample SAMN10456909, study PRJNA506462) | wastewater metagenome | isolation source: wastewater sludge | place: USA: Moscow, Idaho | reverse complement strand
TCTATATACAGGCCGCTTGATAAAGCGGCCTGTATCGATGCTTAAATCCAAAAAAATCAGTCGATAGTTAGCCGCATATTTTAAGCCAAAACAGCGGCGGCGGCATTATTTAAGATAAATGAGAATGCAAAAAAGACCTGCTTTGGGCAGGTCTTTTTTGTTTGTATCTGGTTGCGGGGGCAGGATTCGAACCTACGACCTTCGGGTTATGAGCCCGACGAGCTACCATGCTGCTCCACCCCGCGTCTGAAGAATGTGGACTATACGCATCTTGCGCGGGCTTGTCAAGGATTTGTGTAATTTGTTTTCAGGCAGCCTCATTTTTGCTGATGTTGTGTCCACCATTGTTGCAGGATGTAGAGCTGTTCCATGGCTTGGCGCGGAGTGGATTCGTCGGGGTTGATTTGGTTGAGCAAATCAGCCAGATCAGGTGGAAAGGCCGGGGCGGTATTGGCGGCGGGCTGTTCGCTTTCGGCTGCCTGAAAAATATCCAGCTGCCGCCGGTTGGCATCGGCTTGTTGCTCCAGTGCCAATAAATGTTTATGGGCGCTGTTGAGTGCGCGGGCGGGCAATCCGGCCAGTTTGGCTACGGCAATGCCATAGCTTTTGCTAGCGGGGCCGGGCTCGATGTGGTGCAAAAATACAATATCCTGCCCTTGCTCCAGTGCGGATAGGTGCATATTGATGGCGGCGGGGTGTTGTTCCGGCAGCCGCGTCAGCTCGAAATAGTGGGTGGCAAACAGGGTGAAGCTTTTGTTTTTTTGCAGCAGGTGTTCGGCAATGGCCTGTGCCAGCGCGAGGCCGTCGAAGGTGGCGGTGCCGCGGCCTACTTCGTCCATCAACACCAGTGATTGCGGCCCGGCGTGGTGCAGGATGTAGGCGGTTTCCGACATTTCCACCATAAAGGTGGAGCGGTTGCCGGCCAAGTCATCTGAAGCACCGATGCGGGTAAAAATCTGGTCAATCGGCCCTAAGGTGCAGGCGGCGGCAGGCACGGGTGCGCCGATGTGCGCCAACAGCACAATCAGGGCGGCTTGGCGCATATAGGTGGATTTGCCGCCCATATTGGGGCCGGTGAGCAGCATCAGCCGCCGTTTGTCGTCTAAGCGGGTGCTGTTGGGGGTGAACTGGCGCACTTGGGCGGCCACCACCGGATGGCGGCCTTGATCGATGTCGATGCAAGGATAATCAACAAATTGGGGCAGGCAATGGCTGCCGTGGCGGGCGTTGGCGGCCAGACAGGTGAGCACATCAAGGCTGGCGGCCGCTTTGGCGCATTGCTGCAATAAGGGCAGCTGCGCCTGCAATTGCGCTAATAAGGCATCGTAAAGTTTTTTCTCCAGCGCCAACGCTTGCTCTTGCGCGCCGAGCACTTTGTCTTCAAAGGTTTTTAGCTCCGGGGTGATGTAGCGCTCAACATTTTTTAAGGTTTGGCGGCGCTGGTAATCGGCGGGGGCGTGCTCGGATTGGGCTTTGGACAGCTCGATATAAAAGCCGTGTACGCGGTTGAACTCCACTTTCAGGGTGGATAAACCGGTGCGTTCGCGTTCGCGCGCTTCCAGTGCGAGCAAAAATTCATCACCGTGGTTTTGAATATGACGCAGCTCGTCCAACGGCGCATGATGGCCGTGGTTAATCACGCCGCCGTCGCGCAGCCACACTGCCGGCTCGGGCAAGATGGCGGCTTGTAACAATGCGGCAACGGCCTGCCCTTGCGGAAAGCAGTCTAGCAAAGTGGCTACCAAGCTGCTTTGCCGGGCGGTTTCAGGCAGCCTGAAGGCGGCCAGCAAGGCCAAGCTGTCGCGCAGTGACGACAAATCACGCGGGCGGGCGCTGCCCACGGCAATGCGCGCGGCAATGCGCTCGATGTCGGCCACTTCGGCCAGCAGATTTTGCACGGCAGCGGTGTGTTCGGTGAGCGCCGATACGGCTTGTTGACGTGCCTGAATTTGGTTTTTTTGCCGCAGCGGATGGTGCAGCCACAAGGCCAGCAAGCGGCTGCCCATATGGGTTTGACAGTGGTCGAGCACCGAAAACAGGGTGGGGGATTTTTGTCCGCCTAAGGTTTGGGTAAGCTCTAGGTTGCGGCGGGTGGCCGCATCCATGCCGATGTATTGCTGCTCGGTTTCCAGCGTGAGGCTGTCCAGATGTTGCGGCAATTGCGTTTGCGTTTGCTGTACATAATTGAGCAGCGCACCGGCAGCACCAATGGCGGCATCGTGTTCGCCCGGTGTAAGGCCAAACGCACGCAAATCTTGGCTGCCGAAATAACGCTGTATCAGCGTGGCGGCGGCATCGGCGGCAAACTGCCAGTGGTTTAAGCGGGTGATGTTGCCGCCGCTGAGTGAAAGCACCGCGGCGGATGGGTGATCCGGCAACAGCAATTCGGCTGCCTGAAGCCGCGCCAATTCGTGCGGCAAGGAGGAAATATCGATGAGCTTGGTTTTGAATTCGCCGCTTTGCAACGACAGCCACGCCAGCCCCAGCTGCTTTTTGAGCGGATAAAGTGCGGCAATACGGTTGGTTTCCTTGTCTTCGAGTAGAGCGTGGTCGGTGAGTGTGCCGGGGGTGACGATGCGCACCACTTTGCGCTCTACCGGCCCCTTGCCGGTGACTTCGCCCACTTGCTCGCAAATGGCCACGCTGCAACCGAGCTTAACCAACTTGGCCAGATACTGTTCGGCGGCGTGGTGGGGCACGCCGGCCATTTTAATCGGCTCGCCATCGATTTGGCCACGTGTGGTAAGGGTGATGTCGAGCAAACGGGCTGCCTGAACCGCATCATCCAAAAACAATTCGTAAAAATCGCCCATGCGGTAAAACACCAGTTTGTCTTGGTGTTCGGCCTTGATGGCCAAGTATTGCGCCATCATCGGCGTTAGGGCGGGTTTGTTGCTCATGGGCGTGTGTGATTTGGTTGGCGGGTGACAGCGCTATTGTAACCAAGATAAGCGGTTTTGCCGAACCACGGCAGCAATTGGTATGGACAATCGGCTCATCACGGTGGTGCGAATCCTGTTTGATTGAAATGGCGATCATAACGGCTGAGCTGTCCATTAAAACCACAATGAAACAAATTTTGTTGTATAAAGTTAAATATTGTGAAAATAAAGATTGCCAGCGAGGGGCAAATTCGGTTAATTTTGGCCGATGTGGCTGTTTTTTGGTCTAATCCTTGCTGTAAGCCAGTGAATAGTGGTAAAAACGCGCTTTATGAATTCAACCCAACAAGTGAATGAACAGCGCATGGTGATGATTTCCAGGCAGGTATGGCGATGGTCGGCGGTATTGGCTACGGTGGCGTTGGCAGCGTGTGGTTCGCGTGCCCCCAGCGTACCCACCACGGTAAGCCCGGTTACGCTAACTGAAACTCCAGGGCAGGCTATGCCTTTGGGCTATGTACATGATGCAGGCAAAGACGGCGTGCGTTATCAAACCGTGGCGTACAACAGCCTGCCGCAATGGCAACAGCAAGTGTTTGGCCGCAGCTTGGCGTCGTTTAAGCAAAGTTGCACGCGCTTGCAAGCGCAGCCCGCATGGCAAAGTGTGTGCCGTCAGGCGCAAGCGCTGCCGGATAATAGCCCGCTGGCGAAAACCTTTTTTGAGCGCTATTTCACGCCGTGGCAGGTAAGCCAAAACGGGCAATTGGCCGGCACGGTAACCGGCTATTACGAGCCTGCATTGACGGGTGATGTTCGCGCAGATCGACGGGCGAAATTCCCGATTTATGGTGTGCCCAATGATTTTGTGGTGGTGCCGCTGCCTGCCGCCGCCAGACAAAGCGGTACCGTACGGGTGCGCATCACCAGTGCCAATCAAGGCGTGATTGCCGCCGATGGTGCGTACACCGCGCGGTTGGCGGATTTCCCCTTGAATGCCAAAACCACGGCATTGAAAGGGCGGGTATCGGGCAATGCTTTTGTGCCCTACCATACCCGAGCCGAAATCAATGCCGGCGCACTCAATGGCAAGGCACCGATATTGGGCTATGCGGATGACCCGGTGGAGCTGTTTTTCTTGCAAGTACAAGGCTCCGGGCGCTTGAGAACACCCGAAGGCCAATATGTGCGTTTGGGCTTTGCCGATAAAAACGACCAGCCCTATGTTTCGATTGGCCGCTATATGGCCAATAAAGGCTATTTGCCCTTGGGGCAAACCAGCATGCAAGGCATTAAGGGCTGGTTGCAACAAAATCCGCAAAAAATGGCGGAAGTATTGGGGCAAAATCCCAGCTATGTTTTTTTCAGGCAGCTTCCGGGTAATGACAGCGGGCCTATCGGTGCCTTAGGTGTACCTTTGAGTGGCGGCTATTCCGCTGCGATAGACCGCCATTACATTACTTTGGGTGCTCCCCTGTTTGTGGCCACCACCCATCCGGCCAGCGGCCACGGTTTGAACCGCCTGTTGATGGCGCAAGACACTGGCAGCGCCATCAATGGCGCCGTACGGATTGATTATTTTTGGGGCTATGGTGACGAAGCAGGTGCTGTGGCTGGTAAAATGAAACATCCTGGCTATGTATGGCAGCTGTTGCCCAACGGTATGCTGCCTGAAGTGCGCTAGTGGATGTATTGAGCCCGCTTTGAAAATTGATGCTTTATTTTAGAATTCAAATACATGATCATGAATAACCAAGGTTTGAAAATGGTTTTTTACACCCGACTTCAGTTTTGCGGGGGGCAAGAATGAATACTTATATCTTGATACCCTTATTGCTGGGCTTGTTGGTGGTGCTGTTTGTCGTGAATAAGCGGCAGAAACAGGCACAACCTAAAGCGGACGCCAAATCCAAAACGGCAAGCACCAAGGCAGCCGCAACATCGGGGAAAAGCGCTAAAAGTAAAACTCAAGACAATAAAGCGCGTCAGGCTGCCGTGGCGGCCAAACCACAAACAGCTGCGTCTGAGGCTAAAAAATCGATGGCCGCATCGCAAGGTCAGGATGCCAGCTGGGATGCCAATTTGGATAGTGCAACGGTTTCTGTTGAAGCGGTGGATACGCTAACAGAATATAAAGTATACAAACAATTTGGCTACCATCAAAAAGCCGGTGAGTCACTGGCTCTGTATTTACAGAGCAATGCTTTGGGCGAGGGCGTTCAAAATACCTTAGTTATGGAATTGGCTTCTTTGTGGTTGCAGGCAAAGCAAGTTGATGCCTTGGCCGATTTGATTACTCAGTATCGTGAGATTTTGAGTGAAGCCGATATTGAAAAGCTCATTAAAGATGGTTTGGAAATAGAACACAATCATTTGGGTTTGCGGGTCTTGGCAGAGGAGTTGCTGGGCTGGGGTGTACAGAAAACAGCACAGGAATTGGGGCTGCGGCACGATGAGATGGCGCCGCATACGCCAGCGGCCAATGTTTTGGCAGCAGATGCCACACTAATGACACAACGAAAAGACGAGCTACCGGTAGAAATAAAACATCGTCTTAAGTTGGTGGACGGTGAGGCCGAACAGTGGCAGATTAATCAGGATGAGCGTGATGTTTTGCTCGGTTTTGCCAAAGCGGAACAGGGCTACCGCCTATTGAAAGACCAGTTGGTTTATGATGCCGCCATTCGCTGCCTGAACAAAGCCATTCGCCAATCAGACAAACCGGCCAGCTTGATTATTGATGCACTGAGTTTGGATTACCGCCATAACAAGCTTAGCGTGTTTGCCCAGCATTTATGGCGCTTGTATTACAGCTTGGGGCAATATGGCGGCCGGGTGAAAGAACGGATGTTGGGCTGGGGCTACAATTTGGGCCATCACCCGATGTTTGATGAGCTAGAAACCGCGCCGAATGAGCAACGATTGCGTGAAATTGGCCTAGCCCAAGGTTATATTAATCGCGGTAGCAGTGCCATCAAAGCCAAGCGGCGCCCCTTAGTAGAGAGTTCGCCCAATGAGGATTTTGTATCCGAATTGCCGACTGAGCGCATTTTGCGGGATTCGGAATCCTTATTGACGTACGGTCAGCTTGAACATGCGATGGATTTGCTGGAAACCTCTATCTTAGAGTATCCACAAGAATCACAGCTTTATATTGCCTTATTTGATTTGTATGAACGTGCGGAAGATTGGCCGCGTCTAGAAACAATGCTACATCGAATTCGTGATGCGGTAAAAACACCGCCAGAAGAAGTGGTATTGGCCATGAGTCAGCTATTGCAACGCATTCACCAAGACGGAGTACAGCACTAAATGGATCAGAACATACCGACCGTTAAAACTGTGCGCGTGTTATTGTTGAATTTGGATGACCGGCAATTTGCGATTTTCCGCATGGCATTTAAAATGCACAATACCACCAATTATCAACTGGTGCGAGAAGATGATGGCACCGAGCCGGAATTGGTTTTGGTAGATGGTGATGCGCGAGGCGGTGCAGCGCAATGGCAGGGGGCGAAGCAAAAATTTCCCTATGCCCGTGTGGTTTATTTCGCCACTCAGCCACCCATGTTTACGGCGCCGCATTTGGCCAAGCCCATCAAATTCGATACTTTATTTGCGAACTTGCGTAATTTATTGCAAGGCAACGGCATATGGGTAACTGGTAAAACAGAACAAACCATGGCGGCATCGGTTGCCGATACGATGGGTAGCCATATTTCGGCTGATAACGATAAAGTGCGCACACACCATGAATCGGGTGGCCTGCAAACAGCCGCAGCCAAAGGAAAAGAGCGGCAGGAATCTGTTGCCATTCGCAGTTTCAGTACAGCAGGTACTTTACTGGGTTTGGTGCAGGAATTGTTGGCGCAGGAGCAAGATACGGCCGTGGCGGTAGACGGTAAACCGGTGTTGGTGATTTTTCCGAGTATTCAAAGGGTTTTATTGGCAGCGGAGCCAGAAAAAATTCAGGCGTTGTGCAAACAAACAGGTCTACAGCTGGAAACCAAAGCCGTACCTGCCGGTGCGCAACTGCATGAAAAGGCCAAAATCAAAAGTGAAGCCTTTGTATGGCAGCTGGCCATCTGGACGGCACAAGGTCGCCTGATTGAGCCGATTACACCGGACACCATACTCAAGCTGAAATCATGGCCCAATATGACACGTATGGCCTTTTTGCCCGAATCCATGCGTTTATCGGCTTTTTTGATTAAAACCCCGGTGAGCTTGTCTATGCTGTATAAGCTGCTGCCACTGGAAATGGACGATATTTTAAATTTTATTGCAGCAACCTATGCGGCTGGATATCTACAGATTGAACAGCCGGCAGTGCGAGGGATACAGGAGAGTGAAATTGAAACGGTGCTTAGCCGCCCTATGCAAGAGGTGGAAGCATCGGCGCAGGCTGCAGACGAGTCTGTTAAGCAGCCACGTGGCTTGTTGCAGCGCCTGATGAGCCGCTTGCGTGTCAAATAATTGAAGAGATTGTGTGATGATTGAAAACAAAATTATTTTTACAGGCCCTGTAGGCGTGGGCAAAACCACCGCCATTGCTGCCTTGTCTGATGATCCACCGGTACAAACCGATGCCAGCGCCTCGGACATGACGGCGGTACGCAAAGGCTATACCACGGTGGCGATGGATTATGGTGTTATCCGCTTGGATGAAAATACCAAAGTGCATTTATACGGTACGCCGGGGCAAGAGCGCTTCGATTTTATGTGGGGCATTTTAAGTAAAGGCAGCATGGGATTGATTTTGCTGCTGGACAATACCCGTGCCAATCCGCTGAAAGATTTGAAATTCTTTTTGGATTCGTTTCGTGATTTATTGCAGGATGCGCCGGTGGTGGTGGGTGTCACCAAAATGGATTTGCGCAATCAGCCTGGTGTGGATGTGTACCAGCAGTATTTGGCACAACACGGCCTGAATGTGCCTGTATTTGAAGTGGATGCGCGTAACGAAGATGATGTCAAGCAGCTGGTCACCGCCATGCTGTATTCCATTGATCCGGGTTTAGAGGGGTAGTCGCAGCATATGGAATCAACATTAGCATTACAAAGCAATCTGTATCCCAAGGTAACGCCTGCAGGCGCCTTTTATGCGGTTTCCAGCTCGGCGCACAGCGCCAGCCGGATTCTACTGGCCAATATTCTGCAAGCCGATGTACACGACATGATTACCACCGAAAATCTGTCTGCTTGGGCACAGGCTGAAGACAGCCATGAAGCGCTAACGCTGCTGTATCGTTTGCAGCGCTTGGAATTCTTGTATGGCGAAGAGCAGCCAAGCTCAATGATGGTTAAGGTAACGGCAGAAGGCTTCGAGGATATTTTGGGTCAGCTGTCCGACAACGACAAAGCCTTGCTGGTAGATCAAGACGGCTTTTACTTTGCCAACATTGGTTTTAACCACGAAACGGCGGAAGAGGTGGCCAATCTGGCCAGTGAAGCCACTCGCTTAGTAGAAAAGCACAGCCTGCTGGTTAAAAACAACCTGAATATTTATCACAACGCCATTGGGATTTGTGATCCGAGCGGGCAAAGTGAGTTGAGCTTTTTCCCGCTGTATGTGGGCGACATCAAATATATTTTGGTGATTGCCGGTATGCCTTTGCTGAACAGTGAGGCATTTGTAACCTTGGTACGCTCACTGTATGTTTTAACAGGAGAAGACATCAGCTGGCTGAAACGATAAGCGCACATAAATAATAAGTGCCTGAAACCAATAAAATAATAATCAGAGAGATTGTAAAATGCATGAACAATTACTGACTTCCGTATTGAGCGACTTAAACAGCTCTTCCGCCGACATCACCGCCTCTGCGGTGATTTCCACCGACGGCTTGCCGGTGGCGGCCTTACTGCCGCGTGGTGTTGATTCGGATCGCGTGGGTGCCATGGCCGCGGCGCTACTGGCTTTGGGTAACCGTACTGCACGCGAGCTGCAATGCGGTGATTTGGAGCAGGTAATGGTGAAAGGCCGCAACGGCTATATTTTGCTGATTCAAGCCGGCGCCGACACCGTATTGGCGGTAACCGCCAATGAAAACGCCAAGTTGGGGCTGATTTTGCTGGATGCCCGTCGTGCAGCCAAGAGCATTGTGGATATCTATCGCTAACACATTATTTCTGGGTGATATTCTTATATCATTCCTGTTTTTGCTCGGTATTCGGTAATGGCCGTAATGTCGGGCATATATTATGGCCAATAAACTGCCTATTGTTGCAATGGGCAGTTTTTTATTTCAGGCAGCCTTGGCAACGGCAATATGCGTTTGTTAAGCACACCATCATTAAAGTATAGACCTTCCCCATGAGCAAACACCTGTTTTACGAAGAATCCGGCCAATTCAAAGTGGCCACCGTTGTGCAGCAAAACGATGCCACTTATCTGGTCGACACCCAGCACGGCAAGCGTGCCAAAGTGAAGGCCAATAATGTCTTTCTCACTTTTGATGGTGATGCCGCCGCGTTTTTGCAGGCTGCGCAAACGCAGGCTGCCGAAATTGATGTGGATTTGCTGTGGTCTGTGTGTGGCGAAGCGGAATTTAGCGGTCAAGCTGCCGCGCAAGAATATTTTGGCAACAGCCCCAGCCACACCGAACAGGCAGCGATTTTAATCGCCTTATTTGCCGCGCCGATGTATTTCTATAAAAAAGCCAAAGGCATTTTTAAGGCTGCACCGGAAGAAACCTTGCGTCAGGCCTTGGCGGCGATTGAGCGCAAACAGCAACAAGAAGCGCAAATTGCCGCATGGGTGGCTGAGCTGGCGGAAGGCAGGCTGCCTGAAGCGGTGGCCGCTGATTTGCCTGCATTGCTGCATGCGCCAGACAAACAAAGCCTCACTTACAAAGCGTTTAGCAAAGCGGCGGAACAGCAAAAAAAATCACCATTCGGCTTGGCGCAGGCCTTGGGCGGCGTGCCGTCGTTGCCGCAGTATTTTTTGGACGGCTTTTTGCTGAAAAACTTTCCCCGCGGCACCGGTTGGGGCGATGTGCCGCTGCCGCCCATGCGGGCCTTGCCGCAAGCCGCCGCGGTGGCGTTTTCGATTGATGATATCGATACCACCGAGGTGGATGATGCCTTAAGCCTGCAAGTTTTGCCCAATGGCAACCACCTTATCGGCATCCACATTGCCGCGCCTGCGCTGGCGATGAGCGCAGGCGACGGCATGGAAGCACAGGTATTTGCCCGCCAAAGTACGGTGTATTATCCCGGCGGCAAAATCACCATGTTGCCGGATGAATGGGTGGCTGCGTTTAGCCTGGATGCCGGGCAACACCGCCCGGCGGTGAGCCTGTATGCCGAAGTGGACGCGGATTACAAAGTGGTGGCCACCCACCACCAAGTGGAAGCAGTATGGATTAGCGAAAATCTGCGCATCCAAAATATTGAAGCGCTGTTTTTGCCGCAACAAGCGCGCAGCCAAACCGAGGCTTTCCCGCATCAAACACAGATGAACTGGCTCTACGATTTTGCCATTGCCCAGCAGCAGGCGCGCGGCAAATACGACCCCACTCGCCCGCCGCAATACGATTACGGCATTGTGGTGGACGACCATGAGCACGTGAGCATTAGTGTGCGCGAGCGCGGCGCGCCGATTGATACCGTGGTGAGCGAGCTGATGATTTTGGCCAACAGCACTTGGGCGCAAATGCTGCACGAAGCCGATGTGGGCGGCCTGTTCCGCGTGCAACCGGCGGGTAAAGTGCGCATGAGCACCCAATCTGAGCCGCACATCGGCTTGGGATTGCAACACTATGCTTGGTTTACCTCACCTTTACGCCGCGCTGCCGACTACATCAACCAAAAACAACTGCTCAGCCTGATTCAGCCGGACACGCCGCCGCGCTTTGCCCCCAAAGACGGCATGCTGTTTGCCGCCTTGCGCGATTTTGAATCCACCTATACTGTTTATGCCGATTTCCAGCGCCAAATGGAAAGCTATTGGAGCTTGGTGTATGTACAACAACAGCAATTGAATGAATTGAATGCGGTGATATTGAAAGAAGATTTGGTGCGCATCGAAGGCTTGCCCATGGTGGCGCGTGCCAGCGGCATCCCGGTGGATGCCCTACCCAAAAGCCGGGTGCGGCTGGCGGTGACCGGCGTGGATTTAAACCAGATCAGCATCGGTTTGAATTACCTGAATGCCATTGCACCCAGCCCGATTGATGCTGCCTGAAAGGATGAGTATGTGGGTACCGTTTCGGCACCTACCTACTAACCGCGTTTTACCCCGCACAGCCGCCTTGTATTTGGCGGCTTTGCCCTGATATGGGGCAGCAGTCTATGTATCAATTACGCCGCCGCACTCCGAGCAAGCAAAATAGAGTGGATTAATTAAGACCAGGCGGCGAGCCACAGGGAACAGCATCACATGAGCAACCGAGATTTTTACGAAGTATTGGGCGTGGCGCGTGGCGCCAGTGAGGGCGAGATTAAATCTGCCTACCGCAAATTGGCGATGAAATACCACCCCGACCGCAATCCGGGCGATAAGGCGGCGGAAGAGCAATTTAAAGAAGTACAAAAAGCCTATGCCGTATTGTCGGATCAGGAAAAACGCAATGCCTACGACCAATTCGGCCACGCCGGCGTAGACCCCAACAATATGGGCGGCGGCGGCTTTGGCGGCGGTTTCGATTTTGGCGATATTTTCAGCCAAATGTTTGGCGGTGCCGCCGGTGGCGGTGGCCGCCAGCCCAATTATCAGGGCGCGGATTTACAGTACAACATCGAAATCAGCCTCGAAGAAGCCGCCCACGGCATTAAGAAAAAAATCACCATTCCCACCCACGAAGAATGCGACCTTTGCCACGGCAGCGGTGCCAAACCGGGTACTTCGGCCTCGGTGTGTTCCACCTGTGGCGGCAGCGGCACCGTGCATGTGCGCCAAGCCATTTTCCAGCTCCAGCAAACCTGCCCCACTTGCCACGGCACCGGCAAACAGATTAAAGACCCCTGCGTAAAATGCCATGGCAACGGCATGGTGAAAACCCGTAAAACGGTGGAAGTGTCTATTCCGGCGGGCATTGACGACGGCCAACGCATCCGCTTAAGCGGCGAAGGCGAGCCCGGCAGCCACGGCGCACCGGCGGGCGATTTGTATGTGGGCGTGCATGTGCGTGCGCATTCGGTGTTTGAGCGCGACGGCATGGACTTGCATTGCGAGCTGCCCATCGGCTTTACCACTGCTGCCTTGGGCGGCGAAGTGGAAGTGCCCACCTTGGAAGGGCGCGTTAAGCTGAATATCCCCAAAGAAACCCAAACCGGCCGCCGTATGCGCGTGCGCGGCAAAGGCATTAAATCGGTGCGCTCCAGCGCCGTGGGCGATTTGTATTGCCATATCGTGGTGGAAACCCCGGTAAATCTTACCGAGCGCCAGCAAGAGCTGTTGGAAGAATTTGAAAAAATTTCCACCGGCTTGGATCGGGCGCAAACGCCACGACAAAAATCGTTTGTGGATAAATTGCGCGATTTGTTTGAATAAAGTGGTTTATATTGATAATAAAGGCTGCCTGAAAGCATTTTCAGGCAGCCTTTATTATTATAAATTGTTGTTTATAAAACCCATCTATGCCGCTGTTTCAACAGCATTGTTTTGCGGGCGATGGCGCCAATGCCGATACAGGCTCCGCAAACACAATGCCGCCGGATACGGCATCAGCAAAGCCACCACCAGATAGCGCGGATTATGCCACGCCACCACCATGTTCCCGTGCAGCAAATCCCACAGCGCCCACAGCCAATGCCACCAAGAAGGCAGGCTGAAGGCCAACACGGTGGCCAGCCCCAGTGCGCGCAATACGCCAATCGGCCAAGGCTGTTGCCGTGCCACGCTGCGGCTCAGTTGCCATAAGCACCAAAAACCCCAGCTCACGATTAAAATCATGCCGCCGTTGGCCAATACCTGTAAGCCGTTAAAAGCGATTTCCGGTGCCACCGGCAAGCCGTCTTTGGGCAAGTTGCTGCCGCTCAATGCCAAGCTGCCCAGCACATTGAGCGCAAAGCCGTAGGCCATGTCCAGCCACAGCAGCAATACCGGCGCCATGCGCCCCCATTTACTCATATTGATTGATGCCTGTTGTTTGCAAACCCGCACAGTGTAAGCCTTGGCGGCAAGGTTGCCAATAGGGTTTACCGCCGGTGTTTATCTTGTTGCCATCTGCATTTAAGGCTGCCTGAAACGATATTGAACCCAGGATTTTAGAGTGATGGCCTTAAAAAAGTGTGCGTAAAAGCGGTGCTGCCCCATTGACAGCTTTTGCATTAAAACGTATGTTTCAAACACTTGTTTGAAAGTGCGTGTAGTCACCCATGAGCCAAGGCAACGACAGCCAAACCATTGAAAAAATCCTGCATGTGGCAGAAGAGCATTTTGCCGTGCACGGCTTTTTTGCGTCGTCGTTGCGGCAGATTACCCGCGATGCGGAAGTGAATGTGGCGGCGGTGCATTACCATTTCGGCTCCAAAGAGGCGCTGTTTGTGGCGGTGCTGAATCGGCGCATTGTGCCGTTTGTGCAATCGGTGTTGTGCGGGCTGGCACAAATCCAAGCGGCCAAGCAAGTGTTGCAGGCCGAGGATGTGGTGGACAGCTTTGTGCACGCCTGCTTTGAGCTGATTCAAAGCGAAGACCGCAATGCCGCGTTGTTTTCTAAATTGGTGTCGCGGCTGATGCTGGACGAATACCGCCAGTTTCGCGAGCTGCTGGCAGCGCAAAATGAAAACCTGGCCACCAGCTTGCTGGCCGCGTTTGGGCAGGTTTTGCCGGGTTTGCCGCCCGAAGCGGTGCGCTGGCGTATGCATTTAACCTTGAGCACTTTGTTTAACGCCTTTGCGGGCAACGATGTGCTTAAGGCCTTGGCACCGGCCACGGTGGTGAATGCCAAAGACCCGCTGCAAGTGGCGCGCTATGTGAAGCCGTTTGTGGTGGCCGGATTGAAAGCGCCGATTTGATTGAGTCTTTTTTGATTTAATCTTTTCAGGCAGCCTGAAAGATAAGTTAGTTGTTGTGATACCAAATTCAAAAATAAGATAACAAGGCGGCGAGCCGCAGACAGTACATCTAGTACGGAACAGAGTTTGTTGGCGCTTTAGCGCCTTACAAAACCGTTCTCTTTGAGCTAAGGCGAGCCAACGCAGTTAGGTTATTTTTTGGGTTTGGTATGTGTTGTAATCGAAACCAGAAAAGAGGGTAAACATGTTAAGTATCGTATTGATGTTGGTGCTACTGGGCATTGCTGCCTATTGGCGCGCCAACGGCTGGATTCTGGCGTTGGCCGCCATTGTCGGCTTGGCTTTGGGCCAATCCGGCGTTTGGTGGATTGGCGCCATTGTGGTGGCGGTGGTGGCGGTATTCTCGTGCCTGCCCCAAGCGCGCCGTTTGATTACCGATCGCATTTTCGGCATTTTCAAAAAGGTCACTCCGGCGATGTCGGAAACCGAAGAAGCCGCCATCAATGCCGGCACGGTGTGGTGGGACGGCGAGCTGTTTTCCGGCAAGCCCGACTTCAACAAACTGTTGAACTACCCCGACCCCAAACTCACCGCCGAAGAGCAGGCGTTTATCGACGGCCCGGTGGAAGAATTGTGCCGCATGCTCAACGATTGGGACATCACCCACACCCGCAAAGACTTGCCGCCCGAAGCCTGGCAGTTCATTAAAGACAACGGCTTTTTGGGCATGATTGTGAAGAAAAAATACGGCGGCTTGGAGTTTTCCAACTACGCCCACGCCAAGGTGGTGATGAAAATCGGCACCCGCTCCGGCAGCGCCGCAGTTACCGTGATGGTGCCCAACTCTTTGGGCCCGGGCGAATTGCTGCAACACTACGGCACCGAAGCACAAAAAGACTTCTACCTGCCGCGCTTGGCCAAAGGCGAAGACATTCCTTGCTTTGCGCTCACCAGCCCGCACGCAGGCTCTGATGCCGGCAGCATCCCCGACTTCGGCGTGGTTACACGCGGCGACTATGTCGACCCCTACACCGGCGAAGAACACAAAGACGTGCTCGGCATCCGCGTATCGTGGGAAAAACGCTGGATTACCCTAGCACCCGTGGCCACCGTATTGGGCTTGGCCTTTAAAATGTACGACCCCGACGGCTTGCTGGGCGACAAAAAAGACATCGGCATCACCTGTGCCTTGGTGCCCACCAACTTTGCCGGTGTGAAAGCCGGACGCCGCCACTACCCTTCAGGCAGCGTGTTTATGAACGGGCCCACTTGGGGCAGCGATGTGTTTATTCCGCTCGACTACATCATCGGCGGTTTGGATTATGCCGGTAAAGGCTGGCAAATGCTGGTGGAATGCCTCACCGTAGGCCGCTGCATTTCCCTGCCCGCCAACTCCGTGGCCGCCGGTAAGGCCGCCAGCTACACCACCGGCCTCTATGCCCGCATCCGCGACCAATTCGGCCTGCCCATCGGCAAATTCGAAGGCGTGGACGAAGCACTGGCACGCATCGGCGGCTACACCTATCAAATGGAAGCCAGCCAAGACTTGGCGCTCACCGGCGTAGACATGGGCGAAACCCCCAGCGTGATTTCCGCCCTGCTCAAATACCACAATACCGAGCGCTACCGCAAAGTGATTAACGACGCCATGGACATCCACGGCGGCAAAGCAGTGGTATTGGGGCCGCGCAACTACTTGGCCGGTGCTTATCAGGCCATTCCGGTGGCCATCACCGTAGAAGGTGCCAACATCCTCACCCGCAGCATGATGATTTTCGGCCAAGGTGCCATCCGTTGCCATCCTTATGTGCTTAAAGAAATGAAAGCCGCCTACGCCAACGATGCCGCCGCGTTCGACCAAGCCTTCAGCGCCCACGGCCACTTTATCCTCACCAATGTGTTCCGCAGCTTCTGGCTGGGGCTCACCAACGGCGCGTTCAGCAGTGCGCCCAAAGGCGGCGTTACCGCCGCCTACTACAAGCAGATGAACCGCATTGCCGCCAACTTTGCCTTACTGGCCGACATGAGCATGTTCAGCTTGGGCGGCAGCCTGAAGTTCAAAGAAAAAATTTCCGCACGCTTGGGCGATATCTTGTCCAACCTCTACATCTGTAGCGCCGTGCTGAAACGCTTTGAAAAAGAAGGCGCCCAAAAAGCGGACGAGCCCTTGATGCAATACGCGGCCGAGCAGGCACTGTACGATGCCCAAACCGCCATCGACGGCGTGCTGAAAAACCTGCCCGCCCGCCCGCTGGCATGGATACTGCGTGTGCTGATTCTGCCCACCGGCCGCCGTATCGCCCCGCCCAGCGACAAATTGGGCAGCAAAGTGGCCGCGGCCATGATGCGTGGCGACGACACCTTGGCGCGCCTCACCCACGGCATGTATATCCCGCAGGATGAAACCGAGTCTGTCGGCGTATTGGCACCGGCTCATGCCGCGGTGATTGCCACCGAAGAGCTGGAAAAAACACTGCGCAATAAGGCACGCAAAGGCGAATTTGCCGCCGTATCCCCGGCCACGCAATTGCAAGAAGCGTTGGACACCGGCGTGATTACGCAAGAGCAGTTCGACCAAATCACCCGCGCCCGCAAACTCAAGCGCGATGTGATTATGGTGGACGACTTCGACATGCAGCTAGACAAGCACGACGAAACCTTGCTGAGCCGCCACGTGTTTTAAGGCTGAGTGTTTTAATGCAGTAAAGGCTGCCTGAAAGGTTTGCAGGCAGCCTTGGATAAACATCAGTCGAGTAGGGTGCGCCATGCGCACCAAGCTTAAGCACCATGATGGTGCGCATGGCGCACCCTACTTGCTGCAAACGATGATGCGTAGGTCGGATTCTTGAATCCGACATTTGGCCGAAAGGCCAAAAAACATAATGGCCTTGTTCTGCGAACAAGCGTCGGATTCAAGAATCCGACCTACGGCTGATTTTATGAAGAGTAAGGCTGCCTGAAAGTGCCTTCCCCTATTTCAGGCAGCCCCAGCCGCGGCAAGATTGTTTGAATCAAAATATTGCCACGGCATATAAATGGTTTTATCTAAATTATTAAAAAGAAAATAAATTAAGTAATGTGAATAAATTGATGCAATGCACCATAAATAAAGGCGCAATGCGTTAAAAAATACAAAGATTAGAGTAGCTACACAAGGGTTGTTTCGGTATAGAATGAACACTCAACACTACTAACACTTATTAAAGTAAAGTTGATGCTCATGCAGCCGCTAGCGTGCTGCCGTTTTTTTGCACAACCGTGCGCATGACCTTGTTTCTAGGAGAAACCTTACAATGAAAAAAACCTTACTGACTACTGTTAAAACCAGCACCATCTTGATTGGCGGTGCTTTGATGGCGCAAGCCGCATGGGCTTCCGGCTACCACTTCGGCACCCAATCGGTGAGCAGCCAAGCCACCGCCAACGCCTCAGTCGCCGAAGCCGCCGACCCCTCTACCCTGTTTTACAACCCCGCCGGTTTGACTAAGTTGGAAGGCACGCAAGCCACCATCAACATAAACCTGGTGGCGCCCAAAGTAAAATATTCCGGTGCCAGCGCCGAATATCCGGGTGGCAGCAGCGTGCAAGGCTCTACTTCAGGCAGCATCGAGCCCAACAGCGTGTTGGTGGCACCGCATATGTATGCCTCACATCAGCTCAATGATAACGTGGCTTTGGGCTTGGGTATCTATGTGCCGTTTGGCTCGGGCACCGAATACCAAAGAGATTCGGTATTGCGCTACAACCTGAATGAATTGGGTTTGCAATCCATCGCCATCCAGCCCACGGTGGCGTATAAATTCAATGAACAGCATTCCGTGGCCTTGGGGTTGATTGCGCAAAACACCAAAGCGCATTTGCGCCAATACGCCAACTTCGGTGCCACCATACCGGCTGCCATTGGCGGCGGTAATGGTAACGCTGATGGCTATGCCAAAGTAAAAGGCGACGATTGGGGCTTTGGTTATAACTTGGCGTGGATGTGGGACATCAATGACTCCGCCCGCTTGGGTGTGAACTACCGCTCCAAAATCAGCCATGATTTGCAAGCTGAGGCCGAGTGGAAATTGGAAGCGCCTATTTTCTCTAATAGCACTGTGTTGCCGAATGGCGCTACTATCGGCAATATAGCCACCGGAGGCGTGCGTGGTGCTGGCTATCCAGCCAAAGAGGATGCCAGCGTGAAAATCACCACGCCGGAATCTTTGTCGGTACACGGCATGTACAAAATCAATCCGCAGTGGAATGTGTTTGGCGATGTAACCTGGACACGCCACTCACGTTTTAACAAAGCAGAGGTGCTTTGGGGTAACGGCGGAAGAACGGTAGCTGACCCAGTAAATGGCGGCACCACCAAGAGCGACCGCACCATCCTGAACCCCAACTGGCGCAACACTTATAAAGTGGCTTTGGGCGCGTCTTATCAGGTGAGTGAGCCTTTGCAATTGCGTTTCGGCTGGGCGTATGACCAATCGCCGGTGAAAAACAGCGATTTGCGCATGAGCACCCTGCCGGATGCCAACCGCATGTGGTTCTCGGTGGGCGGTAAATACGACATCAACAAAAACAACAGCATCAATGTGGCTTACAGCTATTTGAATATTCAAGACAGCAAAGCCAATGTAAACGGTTTTTGTGGCGGCAATGAAGCAGGTGCCGGCTCGCAAGCGTGCGTATCCAGCCGCACCAAAGGCACCGCCAACTTCAAGAGCCATGCCCATATTTTGGGTATGCAGTACACCTATAAGTTTTAAACCGAGCTAACCGCAGCCTGAAGCAAGCTGCCTCGGTAGTGGGTGTTGGCGCATCGCATAAGTTTGTTTATGCGGCTGCGCCAATACCCAGAGGCTGCCTGAAAACGGCTGCGGTTTTTATTTACTTTTTTAAAAGAGGTTACCATGTCACAAGAGAAATTTGTGGTACGTAAAGTCGCCGTATTGGGCGCAGGGGTAATGGGGGCACAGATTGCCGCTCATTTGGCCAACGCCAAAGTACCGACCGTGCTGTTTGATTTGCCGGCCAAAGAAGGCCCCAAAAACGGCATCGTGCAAAAAGCGCTGGATGCGCTGAAAAAGCAGAAACCGGCACCACTGGCACACAAAGCGTCGCTGGGCTACATCAAAGCCGCCAACTACGACGACGACTTGGCCGAGCTGGCCACTTGTGATTTGGTGATTGAAGCCGTGGCCGAGCGCCTAGACATCAAAGAAAGCCTCTACACCAAAGTAGGCCCGCATTTGGGCAAAGAAACCATTTTTGCCACCAACACCTCCGGCCTGTCGATTGAGACCTTGGCCAGCAAATTCCCGGCCGACTTGAAACACCGTTTCTGCGGCGTGCATTTCTTTAACCCGCCGCGCTATATGCACTTGGTGGAGTTGATTCCCACTGCCGACACCGAGCCGAAATACCTCGACAACTTAGAGCGCTTCTTGGTGTCCACCTTGGGCAAAGGCGTGGTACGCGCCAAAGACACCCCCAATTTTGTGGGCAACCGCATCGGCGTGTTTTCCATGCTCGCCACCATGTACAACGCCAGCCAGTTCGGCCTGCGTTTTGACGTGGTAGACGACCTCACCGGCAAACGCCTAGGCCGCCCCAGCTCCGCCACCTTCCGCACCGCCGACGTGGTGGGCTTGGATACCTTTGCCCACGTGGCCAAAACCATGGAAACCAGCTTGGAAAGCGATCCGTGGCATGCCCATTTTGCGCTGCCTGAATGGCTGCACACCTTAATTGCCAACGGCGCCTTGGGTGCCAAAACCCGTGCCGGTATCTTCAAAAAAGAAGGCAAACGCATCATGATGTTCGACCCGGCCACGGGCGAATACGTGCCGAGCAATCAAAAAGCCGATGCCGAAGTCACCGAAATCCTCAAAGAGCAGGATTGGGGCAAAAAACTGGCTGCCCTGCGCGCCAGCAGCAACCCGCAAGCACAATTCTTGTGGTCGATTTTCCGCGACTGCTTCCACTACATCGCCGTACAAGCCGGCAACATCGCCACCACCGCCCGCGATATCGACTTTGCCATTCGCTGGGGCTTTGGCTGGGACATGGGGCCGCTGGAAACCTGGCAAGCCGCCGGTGTACAGCAAGTGGCCGCTTGGATTGAAGAAGACATTGCCGCCGGTAAAGCCATGAGCAATGCACCGCTGCCCGCTTGGCTCAAAGGCGTGGATGCCTTCCACAACGATACAGGCAGCCTCAACTTCCACACCGGCGCTTACGATCCGCGCTCCGGCTTGGATGTGTACCAGCGCCAATACGTACCGGCCAAATTGCTGGGCGAGAGCGAAAAAGTATTGGGCGACACCGTATTTGAAACCGATGTTATCCGCGCCTTCACGTTGGACAACAAAATCTTGGTGGTGGAAAACCGCAATAAAATGCGCGCCATCAGCAAAGACGTACTCGAAGGCCTGAACAAAGCCATCGACATTGCCGAAGCGCGTTTTGATGCCTTGGTGTTGTGGGCGCCGGACGCACCGTTCTCGGTGGGTGCCGACCTCAAATCGATGATGCCCGAATTTGCCACCGGCAATTTCGCCGCCATCGAGCAAATTGTTAAGCTGTTCCAAGACACCGCCATGCGCTTGCGCTACAGCCAAATCCCCACCGTGGCCGCAGTGCAAGGTTTTGCCTTTGGCGGCGGTTGCGAATTTGTGATGCACAGCAATAAAGTGGTGGCCGCGCTGGAAAGCTATATCGGCTTGGTAGAAGTGGGCGTGGGCTTGATTCCCGCCGGTGGCGGCAGCAAAGACTTTGCCCTGCGTGCCGCACGCGCCAGCCAAGGCGATTTGCTGGCGGCATTGAAAGACCGCTACATGAATTTGGCCATGGCCAAAGTGGCCACCAGCGCCTTGGAAGCCAAAGAAACCGGCCACCTCACCGAAGACGCCGTGGTGGTGTTCAATGCCTACGAGTTGCTGTATGTGGCACTGAGCGAAGCACGCGCCATGGCCGATGCGGGCTTCCGCCCCGAAGTGCCGCAAACCTTTAAAGTGGCCGGCCGCCCCGGCGCCGCCTCGATTAAAGGCCAGCTGGTAAACATGAAAGAAGGCGGCTTTATCAGCGAATACGACTTCTTCCTCGGCAGCCAGATTGCTTGGGTGGTCACCGGCGGCGACGTGGACGAAAACACGCTGGTAGACGAACAATGGATTTTGGATTTGGAACGCAAAGTGTTTGTGGACCTGCTCAAACAGGAAAAAACGCTGGAGCGCATTGAAAACATGCTCGCCACCGGCAAACCGCTGCGCAACTAAGGATAAAGAGGCTGCCTGAAAACCGTGTGCCGCCCATAAGCGGCGGCCAACACGGCGCAGCCTGCGCATCCGCACCCAATTCAAATACTTGGAGATAAAAATGACTCAACTCAGAGATGCTTATATTGTAGCCGCCACCCGCACGCCGGTGGGCAAAGCCCCGCGCGGCATGTTGCGCACCACCCGCCCCGACGATATGTTGGCGCATGTGATTAAAAGCGTAATCGGCCAAGTGCCGGAATTTGATTTGCACGAAATCAACGATGTGGTGGTGGGCTGTGCCTTCCCCGAAGCCGAGCAAGGCCTGAATATGGCGCGCATCGGCGTGTTGTTGGCCGGTTTGCCCAATACCGTGTCGGGCATCACCATCAACCGCTACTGCTCTTCCGGCATCAACGCGCTGCAAATCGCCGCCGACCGCGTGCGCACCGGTGAAGCCGAAATCGCCATTGCCGCGGGCAGCGAAAGCATGTCGATGGTGCCGATGATGGGCAATAAAGTGTCGCTCAACCCGGCCATTTTCGATAAAGACGAAAACTACGCCATCGCCTACGGCATGGGCTTAACCGCCGAAAAAGTGGCCGAGCAATGGGGCGTTTCCCGCGAAGACCAAGACGCATTTGCGGTGGAAAGCCACAACCGCGCCCTGGCCGCAATTGAAGCGGGCAAATTCAAGGCCGAAATCAGCCCCATCGAAGCCGTGTACCGCAGCGCCAACCTCAGCACCCGCGAAGCCACCGAAGTGCGCAAACTGCTCGACACCGACGAAGGCCCGCGTGCCGGTACCAGCATGGAAACCTTGGCCAAATTGCGCCCGGTATTTGCCGCCAAAGGCAGCGTTACCGCCGGCAACTCTTCGCAAATGTCCGACGGTGCCGGTGCTTTGCTGGTGGTGAGCGAAGAAGTGTTGAAACGCTACAACCTCACCCCGATTGCCCGCTATGCCGGTTTTGCCGTGCGCGGCGTGCCGCCGGAAATCATGGGCATCGGCCCCAAAGAAGCGATTCCCGCCGTGCTGAAATCCGCCGGTAAAACCTTGGCCGATGTGCAGTGGATGGAATTGAACGAAGCCTTCGCCGCACAAGCATTGGCCGTGTGCCGCGACCTTAAATTGGACATGAGCGTGGTCAACCCCAACGGCGGCGCCATCGCCTTGGGTCACCCGCTGGGCGCCACCGGTGCCATCCGCGCCGCCACCGCCATCCACGGCCTGCGCAATCAAGGCAAAACCGGCTATGCCATGGTGACCATGTGTATCGGTACCGGTATGGGTGCGGCCGGTTTGATTGAAGTGCTGTAAAGCTGTAAGGCTGCCTGAAAGGGTATTTTTACCCAAACAAAGCTTCAGGCAGCCTCTAAAAAAGCCACGGTATTACCGTGGCTTTTTTGTGGGTTATCGTAACCCGCCGGTGCGCATGGCGCACCCTACAATATCTGCCCTTGCAAAGCCAAACGGCTGCGGTACAATGATGCGCAGCACAAAACTCCACTGAAAGACTGTTGCACATGAATGCCCCGATGTATGTTTTATTGCTGCTGGCCGTGGTATTGGCCAATCTGCCGTTTTTAAATAACCGCCTGCTGGGCGTATTTGCCTTGAAGCGCAAACATTTCGGCCATCAATTGTTTGAGCTGGCGCTGGCCTATGTGTTGGTGGGGCTGCTGGCCTATGTGCTGGAATCGCGCGCCGGTGCCGTGCACAGCCAAGGCACCACCTTTTATGTGGTTACCTTGCTGATGTTTGTGGTGTTTGCCTTTCCGGCGTTTGTGTGGCGCTATTTTTGGCACAATAAACACCATCAATAAATTCAGGCAGCCTCAATAATACCCATTCAGAAGCTGAAAATATTGCATAGGATGCGCCTTGGCGCATCAAATCTTTATTAACACCCAACGCCGATGCGCCAAGGCGCATCCTATGCGGCAACATCATTTCAATAGGCTTGAATACCGCTTATTTTAGAGATAAGGCTGCCTGAAAACTATTTCTGCCGTTAAAGATTCCCCTATGAAAACATTTGATTTAAGCCGCGCCGACACTGTGGTGATTAAAGTAGGCTCCAGTTTGGTGACCAATGGCGGCCACGGCGTGGATGCGGCGGCCTTGCACAATTGGGCGATGCAGATTGCCGAATTAAAGTCGCGCGGCATTGATGTGGTGTTTGTGTCCAGCGGAGCCATTGCCGAGGGCATTAAGCGCTTGGGCTGGGCGGCGCGCCCCAAGGCTTTAAACGAATTGCAGGCGGCGGCGGCGGTGGGGCAGATGGGCTTGGCACAAGCCTATGAAATGGCGTTTGCGCCGCTGGGCATTCAAACCGCGCAAGTGCTGCTCACCCATGAAGATTTGAGCAACCGCACCCGCTACCTCAATGCACGCAGCACCTTGCGCACCTTGCTGGAAAAAGGCGTGGTGCCGATTATCAATGAAAACGACACCGTTACCATCGACGAAATCAAGCTGGGCGACAACGACACCCTCGGCGCGCTGGTGACCAATTTAATTGAAGCCGATGCGCTGATTATCCTTACCGACCAACAAGGCCTTTACGACAGCGATCCGCGCCAAAACCCGCAAGCGCAGCTGATTGCGCAAATCGCCGCCAATCATCCCGGCCTTGAAGCCATGGCCGGCGGTGCGGGCAGCAGCGTGGGCACCGGCGGCATGTACACCAAGGTGATGGCGGCCAAACGCGCCGCCTTAAGCGGTGCCGCCACCTATATTGCTTCCGGCCATGCCGAGCAAATCCTGTTGCGTTTGCTTAGCGGCGAAGCGGCAGGCACCTTGTTTACCCCGGATGAAACCCGCATCAATGCCCGCAAACAATGGCTGATGGGGCAAATCCAGCTTTCAGGCAGCGTGGTGGTAGACGAAGGTGCGGCACAAGCCTTGCAGCGGCGGCATTCCAGCCTGTTGCCCATCGGCTGTGTGGCGGTGAACGGGCGCTTTGTGCGCGGCGCTTTGGTGGCGGTACACAACGGCAACGGCGAAGAAATCGCCCGCGGTTTGGTGAATTACAGCAGCCAAGAAGTGGCCAAATTGCTGCGCCAGCCTTCGCATCAAATCGAGCATTTGCTGGACTATGTGGCCGAAGATGAGCTTATCCACCGCGACAATATGGTGCTGCGTCCGCAAAAAAATGTGCCGTAATGCGGGCATGGGTTTTCAGGCAGCCTACAGCTAAGGCAGGTAAACACGTTATCGACTTACATTGAATCCACTGTGTTTTCAGGCAGCCTGAAATACCGTCACACAAGCTGCGGCTTTTGTCATGTTATTGTCACGCGTGAATAGTATGCTGTCACAATTTAAGACAATGCCCTTGATGTGGCGGTACTATTTAGGAGAAACCCAATGGTGGATGTCAATGTGCTGGTGGTGGAAGACGAAGAAGCCATCATGACGCTGATACGCTTTACCTTAGAGCAGGCCGGTTTCGGGGTGATTGCCGCCGCCAGCGTAGAAGAAGCGCGCCCTTTGCTGGCAGCCGAGCTGCCGGATGTGGCCTTGCTTGATTGGATGCTGCCGGGCATTTCCGGTATGCAGTTCACCAAACAATTGCGCCAAGACGAGCGCACGCGCGAGCTGCCGATTATCTTGCTCACCGCCCGCGGTGAAGATATGGACAAAGAGCAAGGCCTAAACCAAGGCGCCGACGACTACATCACTAAGCCATTCTCCCCGCGCGAGCTGATTGCCCGCATCAATGCCTTGCTGCGCCGCCGCGCGCCGCAAAAAACCAGCACCCTGATTGAAGTGAAAGGGCTGGTGTTGGATCCAGTAGAGCAGCGCGTGCACGGTGATGGTAAAGCAATTGCCTTTGGCCCCACCGAATTCAAATTACTGCACTTTTTTATGACCCACCCTGAGCGCGTGTACAGCCGCCGCCAATTGCTGGATTTGGTGTGGGGCGACCATGTGTTTGTGGAAGAGCGCACCGTAGACGTGCACATCCGCCGCCTGCGCCGCGGCCTGGAGCCGGGCGGTTTCGATCGCTTGGTGCAAACCGTGCGCGGCTCCGGCTACCGTTTTTCGCAAAAAGAAATCTGCTAAGCCGCCATCATGACCCCGTTTACCCGCCACACCGTCCGCGCCGTGCTCTTGCTGCTGACTGCCGCCGTGCTAGCCTATGCCGTGGGCGGCGTGATGGCCATGTTGGCGGTGATGAATGTGATGTTGGTGGTGTGGCTGTCTTTATATCTGTTTTACATGGCCAAATTGCTGCGTTGGCTGCAAAGCCCCAAGCTGCGCATGGCACCCGAAGGCTTCGGCGTGTGGGACGAGGTGTTTAAAACCCTATTGATGCAGGCCAAGAGCTGCAAAAAGCGCAAACAAAAACTCAATCTGGCTTTGCAGCGCTTTAACCGCGCCGCCGAAGCCATGCCCAATGGTGTGATTATCCTCAGCCGCGAAGGCCGTATCGAGTGGATGAACCGCTTGGCCGCCACGCATTTAAATCTGGATGTCGAGCGCGATTGGATGGGCATTTTGCCCAATTTGCTGCGCATGCCCGAATTCCACCAGTTTTTGCAGCAGCCGCTGGAAGCCGCGCCGCGCAGCATCAAAATCAGCGTGCCCAGCGGCAAACAGCGCCACCGCGTGCTGGCGCTCACCCGCTCCACTTTTGAAGCCCGCGCCGAATTGCTGATTACCCAAGACATCAGCGCCGCCGAGCAGCTCAACGCCACCCGCACCGCCTTTGTGGCCAATGTATCCCACGAATTGCGCACCCCGCTCACGGTGATTAACGGCTTTCTGGAAACCATGGCCGATATGCCCGCCCTGCCTACAGGGCAACAGCAGCAGTTTATCGGCCTGATGCAGAAAGAAGGCCAGCGCATGCTGAATTTGCTGGCCGACTTGCTTACGCTGTCGCGGCTGGAAAGTTACAGCCTTGCCGCCATCGAAACCCAGCCCATCAATTTATCGGCACTGGCGGGGCAATTGCTGCAAGAAGCGCAAACCTTGTCGAAAGGCCGCCACCACATCAGCCATCAAACCGCGCCGGACATCTGGGTGGAAGGCATCCAAACCGATTTATACAGCGCCTTGAGCAATCTGGTGTTCAACGCTGTGCGCTACACCCCGGAAGGCGGCAATATCGATTTAACGCTGGCACGCGGCGAAGATGCGCAGCAACAGCCGGTGGCCGTATTCAGCGTGCGCGACAGCGGCTCCGGCATCGCCGCGGAACATATTCCCCGCCTCACCGAGCGCTTTTATCGTGTTGACGCCGGCCGCTCACGCCAAAGCGGCGGCACCGGCTTGGGGCTGGCGATTACCAAACACGCACTGGCCGAACACCAAGGCACACTGGACATACAGAGCGAAGTGGGCGTGGGCAGCACCTTTAGCGCCATCGTGCCGCTGAAAGCGGGCTGAAAACGGCTTGAGGGTTTGATTGATGTAGGTTGGGCAGTGATGCCCGCTACACGGTGGCAGTAAACCTGAAAGGCTGCCTGAAACACAGTTTTTGCGTTTCAGGCAGCCTTTTTTCTGTATCGGCATCACGGCCAAGCGATGGCCAATCTCAAATACGTTGATCCATTTCGGCAGCGGGCATCTGGCAGCCCGATTGCCCCACGGTGCGGGCGGGTACGCCCACCACGGTGGTGTGGGCGGGCACGTCTTCCACCACCACGCTGCCGGCGCCGATTTTGGCGCAGTTGTGCACGCGGATATTGCCCAGCACCGAGGCATTGGCGCCAATCATTACGCCGTCGCCGATTTTGGGGTGGCGGTCGCCCGATTCTTTGCCGGAGCCGCCTAGGGTAACGCCGTGCAGCAGCGAGATGTCGTTGCCGAGCACGGCGGTTTCGCCCACCACCACGCCGGTGCCGTGGTCAATCATAATGCCGTGGCCGAAGCGGGCGGCGGGGTGGATGTCGACACCAAACACTTCGGAGGCGCGGTTTTGCAGGAAATAGGCCAGTGTGCGGCGGCCTTGCTGCCACAGCCAGTGGTTGATGCGGTGCGCTTGGATGGCGTGAAAGCCTTTGTAATACAACAGTGGCAGCGAGTAGGCATCGCAGGCGGCATCGCGTTCGTAGTAGGCCACAATATCGGCCAGCGCGGCGGCGGCAATGCCTTCGTCGCTGCGCAGCGCGCTGAGGTAAATCTCGTACAGCGCGCGTGCGTCCATAATCGGGCTGGCCAGTTTGCTGGACAAATGAAACGCCAGCACGCGCTCAAAGCTTTGGTGGCGCAGCACGGTGAGGTGCAGAAAGCTGGCCAGCGTGGGCTCGTCGGCACAGGCTTGCTCGGTTTCGCGGCGGATGGTGTGCCAGAGGGTGTCGCTTTGCGGTTGGGTCAGGGTGTTCATGATGGGGTCTTTCAGGCTGCCTGAAAACGACAGCAGCAGGAATGGATGCGGTTAGGGCAGCCTAACCGTACCTACGCACTACAGCAGCACCACGTCAAATTGTTCTTGGGTATAGCTGCCTTCTACGGCCAGTGAAATCGGCTTGCCGATAAAATCCACCAGCATGGCCAAAGATTGCGATTCTTCGTCTAAAAACAAGTCGATTACCGCCGGTGCGGCGAGGATGCGGTAGCTTTGTGCATCATAGCGGCGCGCCTCGCGCACGATTTCACGCTGGATTTCGTAGCACACGGTTTGCGCGGTTTTCAGGCGTCCGCGCCCGCTACAGGTGCCGCACGGCTCGCTGAGGATGTGGCTCAGGCTCTCGCGCGTGCGTTTGCGGGTAAGTTCCACCAAGCCTAGGCTGGTAAAGCCGTTGAGGGTAACGCGGGTGCGGTCGTAGCTCAGCGCTTTGGCCAATTCTTGCAGCACGGCATTGCGGTGGTCTTCGTTCACCATATCGATAAAGTCGATGATGATGATGCCGCCAAGGTTGCGCAGCCGCAATTCGCGGGCGATGGCGTAGCAGGCTTCCAGATTGGTTTTGAAGATGGTTTCGTCGAAATTGCGTGCGCCCACAAAGCCGCCGGTGTTCACGTCGATGGTGGTCATCGCTTCGGTGGGCTCGATAATCAGGTAGCCGCCGAAGTTGAGGTTAACGCGCGGCTGCAAGGCTTGGTTGATTTCGGCTTCCACATGGTGGGTTTCAAACAAGGGGCGCTCGCCGCTGAACAGTGCCAACGTGCCCAAAGCACCTTGCACATATTGCTGGGCAAAGGCGTGCATGCGCTCGAAGTTTTCTTTGGAGTCTACCAACATGCTGCGGGTATTGCTGCTGTACATATCGCGCAGCACGCGCAAGGTGAGCGGCAGGTCTTGATAGAGCAGGCTTTCGGGGGCGCTGGTGTTGGCCAGCTGGCGGATATTGGCCCACAGCTTGGTGAGGTAGTCGATATCGGCCTGCAATTCGGCATCGGTGGCGGTTTCGGCGCTGGTGCGGATGATGTAGCCGTGGCAAGACTCGGCCGGCAGCAAGGCTTCCATGCGGGCGCGCAAATGGGCGCGTTCTTCTTCGTCTTCGATGCGTTGGGAAATGCCGATATGCTCGTCTTGCGGCAGGTGTACCAAAAAGCGTCCGGCCAGCGAGATTTGGGTAGACAGGCGCGCACCTTTGCTGTTGATGGGGTCTTTAATCACCTGCACCAGCACGCTTTGGCCTTCAAACAGCATGTGTTCGATGCGCTGGGTTTGCTCCGGCTTTTGCCGCTGCTCCAGCACGTCGACAATATGCAAAAACGCCGCCCGCTCCAGGCCGATGTCGATAAAGGCGCTTTGCATCCCCGGCAATACCCGCCGCACCAGCCCCAGATAAATATTGCCCACCAAGCCGTGGCCGCTGTTGCGCTCGATGTGGATTTCGCAAACTTTGTTTTCTTCTAATACCGCCACACGGGTTTCTTGCGGGGTGATGTTGACGAGGACGGTTTCCGGCGGACGCACCACGTCCTTGGCCAGCGGAATACTGGGGCTGAGCATAACAGGGCTTTCTGAATCGTAAATTATTTTGCCTACCCGCCCGCGCAAGGAGCGGGTAGGCAAAATAATCTGCCGCCATAATCAGGCGGTTTGGCAGCCGCTAACTATATCATAGCCGGGCGGCGCTTGCAGGGTGGCGTGGGTGAGGGATTGCAGGATTTAGGCTGCCTGAAACAGATAGGGATGGCCGAATCCGGTTTGGCAATGGCGGCTTTATCTTTCAGGCAGCCTTCAGTGTGTGCGGAATACCGTATTGAATACGTTGATTAAGTCGTAAGCCGATTTCAAAAAACAATCCGGATTGGCTGGAATCAAAGCGTTGCTTTGAACTGGGAACCTGCCTGCGCAGGTGCGACGGGGGCTGTAATACCAAGGTTTCAGGCAGCCTTTACAAATGAGTGGGTAAGCTTCATTAAAGACTCAGGTTTTTTCAGGCAGCCACATCACCAATTGCCAATCGGGCGAATCGGCGATGTGTAGGGTGAGGCGTTGGCAGATTTGCGCGGGCTTGCCGGTGGGGTGAAAGTGCATCAGCAAGGGGCGGCTGGTGTTTTTGCGGCTGGGGCGGCGGCAGTGTTGGGCAAACAGCGGGCTTAATTCGCAGCGGCTTTGGATAAAAGCGGCCACGGTGTCGTTGTCGCGGTAGGGCTCGATGTGGCGCAGGAAATGCTGTAATACTTTGGGGATTTGGATGTGCCAGTCGCCGATAAACACGCGGCTGTGCGGGTCGAGCAAGAGATAGTCGAGCAAGTTGCTGTGGTGCGCCTGTTTGCCCAGCCAGTGCGAAAACAATTGGCTGGCAGCGCTGTTGTGGCACACCGGATTCCATAGGTGGTCGAGCACATAGGCGGGCTGGCGGATGGCGTCGGTGGCTTGTTGCAGCTGGCGGCGGCGGGCTTTGGGCGGCAAATCGGCCAGGGTTTGCGGCTGCCAGCCCGCCCGTTTCAGCCAAGCGCTTTGCTCT
>RRZU011787568.1_pt1 | contig 29970 bp, 29 predicted proteins | sample 2165561 | NCBI WGS metagenome assembly RRZU01 (sample SAMN10456909, study PRJNA506462) | wastewater metagenome | isolation source: wastewater sludge | place: USA: Moscow, Idaho | reverse complement strand
GAACCGGCAGTGGCGGCGGTGGGCGTCCACAGCGAGGCTGGGGCAACGGGTATCGCGGGCGAGGTCTCCGGCGGGGACTGAACCGGACTGCTCCCCACCCCACTGCCGAGCGGTGGCGCCGCAGCGGTTGGGAGTATCCACCCAAACCCAACCCCGAACACGATGCCGGTCAAAACCCAGCCGACGAACGCGGGATGCTTGATGGAAATCATGCGCGGAGGACTCGGTTCCGATCAGAAATTGAGGGGCGCGATCACATCATTATTATTGCTTATCTATAAATATTAAACAATTTTAATTGTCAACTCTCCTCGTCTTGGCCTCCCGATGGCGAGTGGGTTCGCCGCTCAGGTCTTGCGCCGGGCGCGGCGGGGTTTCGGCGGCGTGGCCGGATTCTCCGGCGGTTCCGCCGGCGGGGGAACGGTTTTCTCGCGCCAGGAGTTCCGCTCCCAGAGGTCGATGCCGCGTTGCGCGGCTTCCAGTTCGACCCGCTCCAACCAGCGGCGCAATCCGGCCGCGCCGTGGGCGCGCAGCACGGCGTCGAACACCAGCATCAGCCGGCGGGTTTTCTGGCGGGCGTTGCCGCGCGGCGCGCCGGGCGCTAGCCAGCGAAAGCCGCTGGTGCCCTCGCGGCCGAGCAACAGACTGAACGCCTTCTTGGCCGACAGCCGCCGCCGTCCGGGGAGTTCGAGCGTGTCCGCCAATTCCTGAAAGGTGGCGTACACCGCTTCGACCTCGGGATACACCGGCAGGTAACTCTGGGCCGGGAAGGTCAGGATCGACCACACCAGCAGGGCCAGGGCAGGATCGTCCAGCGGCTCGTCGGGTCGCTCGGTGGTCAGTTCGCGCCAGCGCGGCGGCGAAATGCCGAGCGCAGCGGTCAGTTCGGTCAGGTCGAGGCCCAGCCACTGCTGCAACAGCAGCAGGTCCCGCCCCACGATCGGGCGGTCACCAAGATCGAGGGCCAGCGGCGGGTAATGCTTGGGGGAGGAATCGGGATTCACGGTGCGGGGTAGGCGATTCGAGCAGCGAGCAAAAGAAAGGCGATCCCCGACCAGCGGAAGGCGCCCGGCGTTTCCCGCTATTTTGCGTTAAAATGATCAATAAACAATGATTCGAAGCGGCGGACCCCCACCTGATGGGCAACAAACCCCAATCCCGCGCCCTGACCTGCGCCTTCCTCCGGCCCGGCGCGCCGACCCCGGCCGAATGGCCCCTGCCCCATGCCCCGGTCGGTCATCCCGCGGTCGTCTTGCCGGTGGACGGCTTGAATGTGCTGTTCGGGCGGTCCGCGCCGCGCGTGGTCAGCCTGGCCCTGCGGCGGGCGCTGCAGCAGGGCTATCGGCCCGTCGCCGTCGGCTTGGAATTGGCGTTGCCCCGCGCCCTCCCGGGTCCGGTGGACCTCGCCGATCTGGCGGCGGTCTCGACCCTGATCCTGGACAAAACCCGGGTGACGGTGGCGCTGGCCACCGCCATCGAGGACCGGCTGGCGGCCTATTGGCGCGCCGAGGGCCAGGCGCCCGGACTCCGGCGAGCAGCGATCCTGTTCGACGGGGTGGGCGCCCATCCCCATCTGCTCGCCCGCCTGGTCCAGGAACCCGAGTTTGCTCACCTGCGCGCCATCGGCTACACGGTGCCCGGCGGCGACGGGGGGCCGACCTGCGTGTTGCTGTATCTGCGGGATCTGACCGCCATCACCCGGATCGACGTGCAGCAGGCCGGGGCGGAGCCGATCACCTTTCGCCTGCCGACCCCGGCCGAACTGGCGACGCCTGCGGCCGGCTACAATCCGTTCCGGGCCGAGGCAAGCGGCTGAACGATGCTCCGGCCCGCCCGCCCGAGCCGTTGATCATCCCCCATCAGGGCGCTCCACGCGGCGCGGTTCGCCCCATTCCGGCCAGCAACCGCTTTAACGACCGAACGATCAACCGCTGATAACGCTGGTGGTGGCGCGGCGTCCGGCTGTGGTAATTGCCCACCCCGGTGGCGAGGTCCGGCGCCGCGCGCAACTCCCGCGCCAGGATAGCGGTCCCGACGTGGAGGTTGTAGCAACCGTGGTCGCGCAAGTCGCGGGCGTTCAAGCCTTCCCGACGGACCCAGCGCGTGTTGACTTGCATCGGACCGAGATCGTGGCTGCCGTCGCGGTTGCGCCGGGCCAGGCCGGGCCGTCCGCCTTCGGTCTTGAGCACCGCCAGGATCAGTGCTTCCGGTATGCCGTAGGTCGCCGCCGCCTGCTGGACGCAGGCGACGGTCACCGGCGAGGTTGGGCCGGGCGGCGGCAGGTCAGGAAATAGCATGGTTCACTCCCTCCCTTTCTCTCACTGACTGACTCATCAACTCACTGATCCAGTGACTCATTGACGTATTGACTTACTGACTCACTGAGTCACTGCTCTATTGACTCACTACCTTACTGACTCATAAGCAGAATGACTCACTGACTCATCCCCGCCTGGACTCATCCGATTCAACGTCCGGCAACTCGCCCCCCGGCCTGGTCAGACCGAGGGCGGCCACAGCGCGGAGGGGAACGAGCGTGCGGGCCGGTTCGTCGCCGCCGAAGGCGATGCCAACCGCGGGAAGTGTGCCCCTTCCGGCGTCAGTTCCCGCTCCAGCGTCAGCCCGTCGAATTGCCGCAGGATCGCGGCGAAATGGAACGCGATCCCGTCGTAGCCGAGCCGGTGTTCCTGGTACTGGCGGGCGATGGCGTCCGCCCCGACGGGATCGTGCCGGTTGAGACAGTCCTGGTAATTCTGGATCCGCGCGACCGACTCCCGGTGGACCCGCGCCAGGGTGGCGGCGTACAGCCGTCCCCCGACGTTCAGATAGTGCAGCAGGGCGATCGGGTGAGCGGACGGGTCCAGTTCCAGGCGCTGGCACAGACGGTCGGCCCGTTCGGTGGCGGCGCGGGCCAGCACCGAACGGGCATCGGCCAACACCGTCACCCGGTCGCGCTGGAAATCATGTTCCAGTGCGGCGACCGCGATGCGGGCCAGGGCTCTGGCATAACCCCACTGCACGTCCAACGATGCGCCGGCCGACACCCACTCCCGCCGTTCCTCGGGCGGCCACCGGGCGTCGGCCGGTACCGACGGCGCCAGCAGGGTGGCCAGGGTTTCGGGCGAACGCTGGCGGACCCAATCGGGATTCCGTTCGATCAGCGCCGCCAGCAACCGATGCACTTCGTACTGGTGATAGCCCGACAGAGTGGCGGTCGCCGGATCGAGGCCGGCATTCCGCAGCAATCGCGTCGCGAGGTGGCGGGCGCAATCGGCCAGCCACTGGCCCGCACGCGGCAGATAGTCCTCCACCGCCTGGGGTTGTCGCAATGCGGCGCTCACCAGCAGGCTCATCACCTTGCCGTGCGCGAGCGCGTGTTTCAGCCGTTCGCGGGCGGCGCGCTGCTGGGTTTGCTGGACTTCCCCTTCCTCCCCCGTCATCGGTGCCGGCCAGGGTGCCGCCGCCGTGGTCGCTGTCAGTGGGCCGGCGGCAGCCTGACGCGTCGGCGCCAGGGCGGGGGCGGGCATGGAACGGACGGGGGCGCTCGTTCCCGCTGGGGTCAGGTAAGCGCCCAGTTGAGCGGGTGGGATCGCGGTACTGCGCACCGTGCTCATGTCGTCGGTTCTCCCCGAGAGGTCCCCACCGGTGGGAGGATCAGCGCACCGGCCACCGCCGCCTCACCGCCGTCGATGCCGCACCTCAGGTGAACCCGACGGGGAATCCTGAGGTTTTAGCCAGCGGCTTGGCTTTTAATAATGAATTAAATAGAATAATAACCAATAATTCAAGATCGCTACCCCGATGATCGTGCCCGTTCCCCACCCCGCCTGCGGCGAGCCCGCTGCCTCCGCAGAACCGGACGCCACCGCCCTGGCGGGCCTGCTGGCCTGGATCGCCTGGAATCAGGTTGAGGGCGGTTGCGACCTCCATGCCCTGGACGATGGCGCTACTTTGGTGGTCGCTACCTCGGCGCTCGCCCACGGCTTTCAACTGGGCTGGCTGGCCGCGGCGGCGGGGCCGGGAGGGCCGTTCCTGGGCTATGGCGAAGCGCTCGACTGGTTCGCCGACGCTTGGCGGGGCGTGCAATGGAGTGCCGCCGGCGTGCTGCTGGTGGCGCGCACGGTCGAGCCGTTGGCGGTGCTGCTCCCCACCGACTGGCCCGCCGCCGTCGGGGCGCTGGCGCGCCGGGCGGCGCTGGCCAACGTACCCTGGTGTCATGTAACGCCGTTCGCCACGGCCTATCTGAATCGGCTGCGCGAGCGCCCCGTTGCTCGCCGGGCGGCCATCGCCCACCTCGGTGACCTGCAAGTGGCGCGGAGCGTCTCGATTCCTATCCTGGAGGAAGCCCCATGGTTCGCGCGACTCCGAATGCTCGCGGCCCACGCGTGATCGCCTTCCCGCTGGCCGGCCTCACGCCCGGCGATCCTCGCCTGATTCCGGGGCTGGCCCTGGTCCTGCCGCCGCCGCAGCGCCGGGAACTGGCGGAAGCGCTCCAACGCGCGCCGCACCCTCAACAAGTCATCGAGCACCTCCGCCAGGCGCTGCAACGCCGGGAACCGCTGGCGCGCATCGTCGAACGACTGGCGCGCGAGCCGGCGCTCCTGCCGCAACCGCCTCGCGCCGATGATCCACCGGCTCCGACGCTCCGGGAGACGAGGCAGCCCCACCGTGAGGCGCGACCGGCATCCCCCTGGGCTGTCAAGCCGCATCCGTGATCCATCCGCCCAGCACGGAAGTTCCGATAGCACACCCGCGGTTAGAGGCCATGCGCGTGCATTGCGATGGCAATGCATATGCATTACCATTAAGTTCTTCTACTGGAGAGTGTTGTCATGGCGTCCACGCTCGAAGTCGAATCCACGCTCACCGACCGCTATCAGACGACCGTGCCAGAAACCGTTCGCCGCGCCCTCAAGCTGGGCAAACGCGATAAGATCCATTATTCGATCCTGTCCGACAGCACCGTGCTGATGACCCGCGCCGTCCACGCCGAGGGTGAAGACCCGGTATTGAGACCGTTCCTGGACTTCCTGGCGCGCGACATCGCCAGTCACCCGGAACGGCTTCAGGCGGTCGATACCGGACTGGTCCAGCACCTCCAAGCCCTGGTCGGCGGCGTTGAGGTGAATCTCGATGCCCCGCTGTCGGCTGATGACGAATGAGCCGGGGAGTCGGTCACCGCGGGTCGTCAACGGCTGGGCGCTTTTTGCCCACCCGTTGTTCCTCGACCAGGTTGAGACGCTGATCCAGCAGGTAGAAACCCTCCAGCGGAAAGATCCGGTCGGTTACGTCAGGAAAAACGCCAGCAAGCGGCTGGCCGCCATCACCAAGCTAGCGTTCGAGGTCATTCCGCAAGACCCCACGCGCACCGAGTACCGGCAAGGCCACACCCTCGGCGCAGGGCGCCAGCACGGGTTTCGCGCCAAGTTCTTCCAGCAGTATCGCCTGTTCTTCCGCTACCACGCGCCGAGCCAGGTGATCGTCTATGCGTGGGTGAACGACCAGGACAGCCAACGCGCCTACGAGAGCGGCAACGACGCCTACCGGGTATTCCGCAAAATGCTGGCCAGCGGCCATCCGCCCGATGATTGGAACCTACTCCTGGCCGAGGCCCATATGGAAACGGCTCGCTGGCAGCAGGTCGGCGCACAGGCCAGCGCCACCCAGCCCTGAATCCCGGCCACGCCCGTAACGACGCCCTCTCTTTGGTCCAGGCTGAACTCGGCGAGTTGGGTGGTCATGGTCCCCGCCAGAAGGCGTCCAGCCGCGCCCGCCTGTTCGGTGGCCGCCGCCAGCGCGCTTAGACGGTCGTTCAGGGCGTCCAGACGGGTCAGAGTTTCCGCATCCAGGTCGGTCAAAAAGCGGTCCGACACGCCATCGCACCGGCTGCGGTGTGGCTTTGGAGTGGTGACCGCCAGCGGCCGATCGCGCACCGGGCCGGATCCCGCCGCTCCGCACCCGGCGGGGGCCATTAGGGGACGCGCCCCGGCGCGGGGCATGGTTCACTCCCTCGCTCGCCGATGGCCGGTTGCGGCGTGCGGGTTGGGTGTTTTTGACTCACCGACCTGTTGACTCATCGGCGTACTGACTCACTGACTTTCCAGATGGGATCTCCGTCACGCAGTGACGCAGACTTGCTGGAAGGGTTCGCCAGGGTGGCGCCGGCTAATCTGGATGGTGACTTTGAAGTTGAGCTTGTTGAGAAACCCGATCAACCGTTCTTGGCTAAAGCGGTGAAACCGGGCGCACATGAGTGCCGATACTTCGGGCTGCCTGATCCCCAAACAAGCGGCGGCTTCGGTTTGGGTGTAACCCCGAGCCTTGAGCAGGGCCACCACCTGCGCGCCCAAGGCGGCGCGCGTGTACAGTTCGTCGGCGTCGTCCAAACCCAAATCCGCAAAGACATTACCACTACTATTCTCAAATTCGATTGCCGGGGTCATGTTGCGCCAACTCCTGAGCCGCCTGGTACCGTTGCTTGATCAAATCCACGTCCGGTTGCGACGTGCTGATGCCCGTTTTGGATTTTTTCTGAAAAGCGTGCAGCACATACAGCTTGGCGCCGAGCTGTACGGCGTAGACCAGCCGGTAAGCGTTTTTGTCTTGGCGCTCGGCAATCTCAAAAACACCGCTGCCCACGCCATGGAACGGCTTGGCGTGGTCCGCCAAACCGCCCAACTGCGCCAGCATGAGCGCGCCGCCCATCGCGCGTTGTGTTTCGCTGGGAAATTCCTTGAGTCGTTTTTTGGAATCACCCATCCACACGACTTCACGCAATCGACACCGCCTGGGAAAGGAATTATAACAAATTAATGATAAGCTGCTGGCCAGCGGAAACCCAGCAGCGATCATGCAGGCCGAGGCCCGTGCAGAAACGGCTCGCTGGCAGCAGGTCGGCGCGCAGGCCAGCGCCACCCAGCCCTGAATCCCGGCTACACCCGTAACGACGCCCTCTTTCCGAACCCGTTTAGCGCACGAAGCGACCGTCGCTGAGCACCACCAGGCGGCGTTCCGCGTCCACTCGTTGCACCGTCCCCAAACCGCCCAGCCGGTCGCCGGCCACCACGCTGGTCGTTTGCCCGGTCGGTCCCTTGAGCCAGGCGCGGTCGCCGTTGAGGGCGGTCACCCGCCAGCCCGCGACCGGGCGCCCGGCGGGCGCGGGCGGCGCGGAGGCGAACCCGGTGCGCGCCAGCGCGGCCCGCAGGTCGCGCACCTCGGCCCGCAGGATCGTCAGTTGTTCCGCTACTCGCGCCCAGTCGGCCTGCGCCTGATCCTGTCGGCCGGCCAAGGCGGCGAGTTGGGTCGTCACGGTCCCCGCCAGGTGGCGCCCGGCCGCGTTGGCCTGCTCGGTGGCCGTCACCAGCGCGTCCAGACGACCGTTCAGGGTGTCCAGACGGGCCAGGGTTTCGGCGTCGAGATCGGTCAAAAAGCTGTCCGGTACCCCGTCGCGCAGGGTGAACTGCGGTTTCGGGGTGGTCACCGCCGGCGGGTGATCCCGCACCGGGCCGAGACCCGCAGATCGGGCGCCAGAGGAAACCCCGGCCGGCGGAGCGGGCGCGGCGGCCGGGAGTTGGGACATGCTGAGCGGTGGAGCGGGAGACCGGAACGCGGCGACCGCATCGAAGCCCAGCACCCGCAGGACCTGGACGGTCACGAACGTCGCCAGTCCGAGACCGCCCAGGATCAGCAAGGCGACGAACCACCGGTGCGCGCTGGGTCGGAGCGCCGGGGCCGGCGGCTCAGGCGTAGGCACGGATCCGTCGGTCGCACCATCGGGCAGCGGAGTTCTCATGGCGCGGGCTCCACGGGGGGCGCGGTGGCGGGAGTCTTCGATTCGCCCGTCCGGATCGCAGGAGTTGGGCGGGCGGCCGGGCGCGGCCGCGCCCATTCGGCGCGATCGGCGGCGAACGGCGCTCCCAGCGGCAGGGTGGCCGGTTCGCCGGTCGGCGCGGCGGCGGAGACGATCAGCACGCCGATTCCCGTCCCGCTCGCCACCCGGATGGTGTTGGGCCGGTTAAAGTGCTGGCCGACCGCGTCGCCCAGGCGGGCACCGACCGTGCCCAGCGCTTCGCGGGCGATCTGGTCATCGTCGATCCCGTCGCCGGGCACCGAGACCACGTTGCCCAACGGACCCACGGTGACGATCCGATGCCGGCTGGCCACTGCTTCCCCGTACCCTTCGAGGAAACTGGCGGCGATCAGCGCGCCCCAGCGCGAACCGTAATGATGGTCCACCTCGGTCGCCAGCGCGGTCCGGCCGGTGGCGGGATCGACCGCGTAGGCCTCCAGCGCATAGGTGGCGCCGGCCGGCAAGGTCAGCCAGCGAAACCGCACCAGCACCCGTTCCGGTCGACTCCCCACGGGCGCTGCCAGCTTTTCCAGTGCACCCAACAAGATGCCCCCTTCGAACCGTTCCCCGACCACCCGCGCCCGCACCGGGCCGGGCTCGTCGCTGTTGATCGCCGTTTGCAGCACCGCGTGCAGCAGATCGCCGGGCCGCAGGGCATTGGAGAGACGTGACCGGTCGGACGCCGCGTCCGCCCCGGCGTGCGCCTGAGCCGCCTGCTCGGCGGCTTGGGCGGCGCGCTGTCCCTTGCTGTCCACGAACGTTACCAGGCTGGTGGGGGGTGGCGCGAACCGGCGGTCGCGATAGGCGATCAGTTCCTTGACCTGCGCTTCCATCGCCCGCAGCAGCGCCTCATCCGGTTTGGCGGGCGCGGGCGTGGCCGGGGCAGGCGTGGCCGGGGCGGGCGCGGGTGGAGTTCCTAGCGCGGGCGCGGTGGTCGCCGGCGGGGATGCCCCGGGCGACGCCACGGCATCCAGCGTCGCCGGCGAGGGCATGGCGCTGCCGCCACTGGCGCGGGCGCGCTCGGCTCGATCCCGATTGGCGAGTTCCTGCAAGCGCGCGTACTCGGGCGTCTGCCGGCCGCCCGGCACCGATTCGGTCGTGGCGGCGCCGGGCGCGGTGGCGGCGCTGGGAATGGGCACGCCCGGCGTCCAGTTGAGCCACAGGTACAGGCCGAGTCCGGCCAGCCCGAGCCCGCCCAGTAGCCAGGCGTGCGGCGATCCACCCAGGGGAACCATGCCGTCGACCTCCCGCGGGCGCCGCGCTAGGGCTGCACCCGAACCTCGACCATCTGGCCGCGATGGCTGGCCAGCAGGACGGGGACGGCGCGCAGCTTGTAGGCGTGCAGCCCGCTCGGACTGCTCGCGCGCTCTTCGTAGGCCGGGCTGTAAATCTCGGCCAGGGTGCGCAGGTAAGTGTACTCGCCGACCCGCCAGGCGCGAGCCTCCGGCTCGACCCCCGCCAGGTCTACCGGCCGCGCGTCCGGCTGGGGCGGCAAGCCGTTGAGGACGTCGATCAGCGCCCGGTCGACCGGCGCGGGCGCGGGCGGCGCGTACTCGGGCGCGGCGCGGGGACCGGCCAGCCGCAGCTTGAACTCCTTGCGAGCATCGGCCTGGGCCTGCCCCAGCACTACCGTCAACACGATGGGCGTCTCCAAACCCTGCAGCGCCACCAGTACGTTGCCGGTCCCGTAGCGGGCGGTGGGCTGAATGACCAGCACCGTCGGTAGATCCTCCTTGTCGCCGGACACCGCGTGGGCCGCCACCGCGAACAGGTTGGGGTTGAACCCTTGATAGGCCGTCATCGGCCAGGCCCGACCGGTGCGGTCGGTGAACACCACGCTGGCGCCGTAGCCTTGCGCCGCGCGGACCACCGGCGGGGTGCGGGCGGCCAGGTCCAGCGGTTCCGCTTCCATGACCGCTTCGGGGGGTGGAGTGGCCGGCTCCGAAGCCAGCCGCTCGTGGGTTTCCAGGGACTGGATCACGGTTTTGATCTGCTCCGGATTCATAGGCATCAACAAGTCCAACACCCGCTGGTGCGCCTGTGCCCGCTGCCGCTCCCGCTCCGCCAGCGCGCCCGGCGCGTCCGCCTCCAGGGAAGGCAATTCGGCGGCGCTGCGCGGGATTGGCGGTTGCGCCGGCGGCGGACGAAACTCGGTCGGCGGCGTCTCGGCGGGGACGGCCGCCGACGCCGGCGTCCCGGCGGGAGTCGCCAGTGGAGCCGGCGAAGCGGCGAGGGGAAGCGGCGGCGGGGCGCCAGGAGCGATGGCGACCGGCAGGCCCGCCAGCCCGCCGAGCAAGGTCGCGCGGCGGATCAGGCGCCAACCGACGCGACCGGCCATCAGCTCCCCCGGGTGATCAGTTGGTGGACGGCCAGGCCGCGCGGCACCTCGTGCGTCGGCATCCGGACGACCAGCACCTCCGCGACCAGGGCTTGCGGCGTGCTCTGGCTGGAGGCCCCCTGATAGGACAGTCCGAGTTTCATCTCGATTTTCCAGGCGTAGCGGTCGGCCAGCACCCCCTGATTGACCACCACCGGCGGCGCGGTCGGCACCACCTGGCTGACCAGCCGGCGTTTGATGATCGCCTCCAGGGTACCGGCCGCCTCCAGCGCCTGGAGATGGTGTTTGAAACCCTCATCGCTAAAGTTCGGCCGCATCGCCGTCAACTGTTTGCGGTAGTGGACGTAGTCCAGGGTATAGGCCTGGGTGACCGCCTCGGTCACCCAGGCCAGCAGGGTTTCCTGAGCGACGTAGGGCTCGCTGATCGGCACCAGCGGAATCAGCCGGCCGTCGGCCGTGGTCGCGAAATATTCCGGCTGGGGCGGATGCAGCGCGCGCCAGCCGTGCGCGCCGGCGCTGAGCACCAGCGCCCCAGCCAGCGCCAGGTTCAGCCATTGCGACAACTGGAGCCGCAGTTCCAGCCGGTCCAACAGGTTATGCACCTGGGCCACGCCGCCCGGCCGCGACGACGCGGACGCGAAGGCGGACGTCGAGGTCTCGTGTGCGGGTGGTTCCATCGAAGGGCAAGGTTCCAGTTGACCGATTAATATTGTTTAATAATTATTATAAAGCATAATATTGTCAAGACCACCCCCTGACTCCGACGAGGAGATGCCGATGCCGGTCTCGCCCGAATCCTCTTCCTCCGACCTGACGGTCGAGCGCGACGCGGCCCTGGCGCGCTTGGCCGCCTTGCCGCAAGCGGCGCATCTGCCGCCGGAAACCCGGCGCCAGTGGCTCGACCACCAGCTCGAACGCCTCCGGGAGGAGTCGGCCGGGTTGGCGGGGCGCGGTAGTTCGCTGGCGCTGGACCGCCAGATCGAGCGGCTGTCGGGATTCGGCGCCAGCGAAATCGGCGTCCTGGTCGGGGAGCGCCGAGGCGAATACAGTCCGTTCGCCACCGCCCGCGAGATTTGCGCGGCCAAGCTGCTGCGCGCCCTCCCCGCCCCGCCGACCGGACCGATGCAGCGGGGCGTCGAACTGGAACCACACGCCCGTCACCTGTTCCTGCGGCACAGCGGCGCCCGTCCTCTCCCCGATCTGCGGCAGGCCGTGGTGGCGCACCGCCCGCGCGACCACGGCTGGCTGCTGGCCACGCCGGACGACCTGGTGACGCTGAACGGCCGGACGCTGGTCGTGGACTACAAGGCCCCGGCCGAGCCCCCGACCGCCGTGTCGCTCGAACACGCCTGCCAGTTGCACCAGGCCGCCCTGGTCGCCGAGGACCGGGGCATCCGCATCGAGGGGCTGGTGCTGGTGGCGCTGAACCTGCGCGAGTGGACGGTGGACACCTTTCTGGTCGAGCGCGACCCCGCGCTGGATGCCGAAATCCTCGCGGCGGGCCAGCACTATTGGCGCGACTGGGTGCTGCAAGGGGAACTGCCGCCCTGGCCGCAGCGGGACGCCGCCAGCCGGGCGCTGGCCCTCGCCGACCTTTCGCCCGCGGCCAAGGCCGAACTGGAACGCGCGGCGCTGGGCTATGTCCGGCTGGACATCCTGGCCAAGCAGGCGCGTGAACTGGCCGCGCGCGCCCGCGACCAACTCGCCGGGCTGGCCGCCGAACACGGACTGCGGGAAAGCGTTCTGGTGGCGCCCGTCAACCTGAGCCGGGCCTCGACCTGGGACGCCGCCGCCATCGCCGCACGGCTGCCCGACCCCGTGCCGCCCGAACTGACCCGCCCGAAATGGGATGCCGAGATGCTGGCGCGCCAAGTGCGCGCCCTGGGCGGCGATCCCACGCCCGCGCTGCTCGACCGGGCGCTGGACCTCGACCAAGCCGCCGACTGGCTCATCGCTCACCACCACGTCCCCGCCGAATCCTTGCAGCGAATCGAGTACACCGTAGCCGTGTCGCGCCGCAAACCCGATCAGGTGCTGACCGAGCCGGTCCGGGACGCGGCGCGGACCGCCGCCCACGCCTTTGCCGCCCCCGGTCCCTGATCCGTTCCCCGTTCCTCCCCCACTCTCCTCGCCCACCCTGGAGAATCCATCATGACTGACCTGCAAACCCTGCGCGAACACAGCCACCTGGCGACCGGCGGCGCGGCGCCCCAGCCGCGCCCCGGCGGTCGCACCTGCGAGATCGTGGCCCGCCTGGAAACGATCGTCGAACGGCAGGGCGACCGGCTGCACCTGCGCGCCACCGCCCTGTTCGACGGTCCCTACACCCAGGCCGGACAAACCGACCTCTATAGCGTCCGGCCGGACCGGATCAACGCCTGCGCGGACAACCTGCACAAGGGCGCCGGCAGCCAGCCGGGATCGGTCCTGGTGTTCGGCGGCGCCTGGCGCAATCCGGCCGACGGCACGGTCAGCGTGGGTTGGATCAATACCGCCATCTCGGCGCAGAAAGTCCAGGCCCGAATGAACGGCCACCCGGACCGGTCCGTGGTGGAACTGTACGCCCAGATGCCGGTGCTGGAATTCCCCAACGTCGACCGTCAACCCGGCGAACCGCGCTGGATTCGCTGGGGGCTGGCCTGCGACGCCGCCGCGCTGGCGGTCGAGCAGAACGGGGGATGGCAAACCCTGACATTTGATCGCCCCTGGCTGGTGGAAAAGCTGCGGCAGGCCTGGGAGCAGCGCGCCGACGCCAACCTGAAAATCAATCTCTGGCTGCCCACCCTGCGCATCGACCGGGCGGTCGCAGTCGCCGACCTGGAGGCGACGATCCAGGAAACCGCACGGCTGCTCCGGGAGAATCCGTACCGCCAACTGCTGGCGCGCGTCAGCGACGGCGCGGAGGTCGCGACCCGCTTCCTGCCCTATCGCCCCCCGGACGCCGGCGACCCGGAAGCCTGGGCGCGCACCGTGTTCGCCCCGGTCCCGGGGTTTGGCCCGGACGGTCACCCGGTGTTCGACCCGGCCACCGGCGAACAGGTGCGGGTGGACCGCTACACGCTGATGGCCGGGGTCACCAACGCCATTCTGTTCGAGTACGCCGCCCGCCACGAGGTCACGGTGGAACTGCTGCCGCGCGAGAACCTGTTGTTGTCCACCAAGAACGCGCCGGGCATGGCCAATCAGATCAAGCAGGTGCTCGGGGCCACGTCCAACGCCGAGCTGTACGCGATCCGGTTCGCGTTCGGTGACGACCGCGACGCCGTCTCCCGGGTGGCGGTGGTCCTGCAGCAGCAACCGGACTACCGGCTGGCGGTCGCCGGTCCATTCCGCCTGGACACCGGACCGGCCTACACCCCCGCCAGCGTTCCGAGCGCCCATATCGCCCCGCCCATACCTGCCGCCGTCCCCACCGCTGCGCCGCCCGCGACCGCGCCGCCCGGTCAGCCGCTCGCCGCTGGCGAGGCGTTCGGCGATCTGCCCGACGCCGACGTCGCGTTTGACGTGGACGCCCTGATCGAGCAGGCCCACCGCGAGGCCGACACCCGCGTCGAGGCGCCCGCCGCCCCGCCCCCCACCGCGCCGCCGCCCCCAGAGCGGAAACCGCGCAAGGCGTCCCCGGCCCCGCCGCCCGCCCCGTCCGCACCGGCGTTTCCCCGTCCCCAACTGTGAGCCGCCCGCCCGGCGGCGGAGGTCTCGATGGCGACCACGACTCCCTGGCTCGATTTGTCCGCTTACGGGCTGCGGCTGCACGTCATCGCCGCGCCGGGCGGCCGGCCGGTCATGTACGTGACCGGTCCGACCGACGCGCACCAGCGCGCCTTGATCGCGCTCGGTTTTCAGCGCACTCCCGGCGGTCATATCGTCAAGCCGGACGGCAAGTTGGCCGCGGCGGCGGCGCTGGCGCAGTTTCCCGCCGCCCGCCTGCGGGAACTGCCGCTGGCGGACGTGGTGCGCCAAGTGAACTGGACACCCAGATCGAAGGCGTCCGGCGCGGGATTCGCACCCTCGGACGCATCGCTTCCATCGGCCGGTGGGCTGGGGTTGGTCCGCCCCCAGGATCTGCCGGACGCGCTGTCCACCCTGGTCGAGCGCGCGGCGAACGGCGAACGGCTGGATTCGGCCGACCTGCGGCAATTTGCAACTCGCTTGCACCTTCCCTGGAATTCGAACGGTCTCACCCCCGGGTTTCTGCATCAGCTCCAGGAAGCCCTCGAAGTGGCGGCGGTGCGGACTATCGCCCCGACGTTTCAGTCGGTGCAGGCGGACCTGCGCGCCGGCCGGCCGCTCGCCGATGCCGCGTTCCGGGCCGCGGTCGCGCTGACCGAGGGCTTGCCCCGGCAGCGTTACCGGAGCGAACGGACCGTGCAACTGGCCCAGTATTCGACCCCGCTGCCGCTGGCGCTGGCGGCCCAGGCCCTGCTCGGCCCGGTCGGCGCCGGGCGCACGGTGCTGGAACCCACGGCGGGGCACGGCGCTCTGGTGTGCGGATTGCCCGGGGACGTGGCCATCACCGCCATCGAACTCGACCCGGGGCGGGCCGACCGCCTGCGTCAGGCGCTGCCGGCGCTGCGGGTGCTGGCGGGCGACGCCTTCGCACTGCTGGGCGCGGCCGAACCGGCCTATGACTACGTGATCGCCAATCCGCCGTTCGGCAGCCTGCAACCGATGCGCGATCAGTTCCGCGCGACCGTGACGGTGGCCGGCGCTCCGTTCACGACCCAGCGGCTCGACCACGCGCTGCTGTTGCACGGCCTGCGCCAGCGCCACCCCGCTGGCCGCGCGGTGTTCATCCTCGCGGCCGAGCACCCGCGCGACCATGCCCTGGAACGACCCGATGGCGGCAGTCGCTACCTCTTCAATTTCCTGGCCGACCACTTCGAGGTCGAGGCGGTGATCGGCGTGCATGGCGATCTGTACGGCCAACACGGCGCGCACTATCCGGTGCGGCTGGTGGTGGTCGGCGCCCAAGGGCCGGGCTTCGCCCCGGTGCCCGATACCGTGCCGGTCGTCGCCACCTGGGACGAGTTGTGGCGGATGACTTGCGCCGCGAGCGCGCGCCTCGGCCCCAGCCGGCGGGAACGGTTGGCCCCGGTGGCGGCGTCCGCCGACCCCGCGCCGGACGAACCCGCCGCGGCCGACCCCGCGGAGACGCCCGCGCCCGACCCGCTGGACGCCAATCCGGCCGAGGACGAGCCGGTGGTCTATCAGGTCCGCTACGAGGCGCGCAGCCGGATCGGCGAACCGATCACCATGATTCCGGCCAACATGGCGCTGGCCAGCCGCCGCGCCCTGGATCGAGTGGAACAGCGGCACGGGCCATCGGTGGACGCCTTCGTCGCGCGAGCCCTGGGCCGCGACCGCGCCGACCTGGAATCGGCTTTCTCGCCCGAGCAGGTCGATGCGCTGGCGCTAGCCCTGCACGCGCTGCATCAGGGCCGGGGGTTCATCGAGGCCGATGAAACCGGCATCGGCAAGGGCCGGGTGCTGGCCGGACTGGCGCAGTGGGCCTGGCGGGAACGGCGGCTGGTGCTCTTTCTCACCGAAAAGCCCAACCTGTTTTCCGATTTCTACCGCGACCTGACGCACACCGGAGGCGCGGCCCAGGCCCGTCCGGTGATCCTGAACGAGGGCGTGGCGATCAAGGACACCGAGCGCGGCCACACCCTGCTGCGGCCCACCCTGGCGGGCGAACTCCGGCGCTGGATCGACGCCGGCGCGCTGCCGCCGAACTGCAACCTGGTGCTGGCCACCTATTCGCAGATCAACCGGCCGTGGTCCCAGTGCCCCAAGGCCCGCTGGCTGCTGGCCATCGCCGAGCGGGAGCGCCCACTGGTCATCGCCGACGAGTCGCACAACGCCGCCGGCGGTTCGAACACGTTCGAGAACGTGCGCGCCCTGGTCGCGGCCGCCTCGGGCGTGGTGTTTTCCAGCGCCACCTACGCCAAGCGCCCCGACAATCTGGAATTGTACGCCCCGGTGCTACCCGCGCCCTACCGCCGCGACTGCCTGACCGAGCTGCTGCAAGCGGGCGGCGCGCCGCTGCAGGAAGTGTTCTCCCAGATGCTGGCCGAGGACGGCGTTCTGGTCCGCCGCGAGCACGATCTCAGCCAGATCGCGTTTCGCACCGCGCCGGACCGCCGCCGCGAAGCCCGCAATCGCGACCTCGCCGACCGGCTGGCCGGCATTCTGGAACAAATGGCCTACCTCGGCGGCGACATCCAGGCCATGATCGACGAGGAGAACCAGCGGCTGGCCGAGGCGCTGGGCGACAGCGACGAACGCCGGGGCGCGCGGGCGGGCTTGCAGTCGATGAACTTCGGGTCGCGGCTGTACCAGCTCAACCGGTTGTTCCTGCTGGCGCTCAAGGTCGATCACGCCGTGGAGTTCGGGTTGGGCGAACTCCAGGCCGGCCGCAAGCCGGTGTTCGTGCTCGAGCATACCCTGGAAACCCTGCTGCGCGAGGTGATCACCAACCGGTTCGACGACCGGAGCGATGCGCTCGGCGACGACGACCCTCCCGAGCGGCCCGCCGCGCCCGACCCCCAGCCGATGACCACGCGCCCGCTGCTGGAAGACAGCGCGCCGGAACCCGGAACGGCGCACGCTCCGTCCGACACCTATCCCGCCCTCCACTTCCGCGATGCGCTGCAACGGGTGCTGGACCGGATGATGACCCTCACCCGCCGCGACCGCTACGGCGGCGCCACCCAGGAGCCGATCCACGCGCCCGAGCTGTGGGCCTTACACGCCCACATCAGCCGGCAGATCGCCCGGTTCCCCGATCTGGAACTGTCGCCGCTGGATCGGGTGCGGCAATCCCTCGAACAGCACGGCTACCGCTGCGGCGAACTGTCGGGACGGCAGTTCTGGCTGCGGCTCGAGCCGGGCGCCACCGGCGAGGGGCGGATGGTGGTCCAGCCGCGCCCGGCGGAGGATCGCAGCGATCTGATTTTTCGCTTCAACACCGATCAGTATCAGGCGTTGATTTTGACCCGCTCGGGGGCGACCGGCCTGAGCCTGCACGCCCGCGCCGACGTGCCGGGCTGGAGTCCGGCGCCCCGGGCGCTGTTCGAACTGCAAATCCCGCAGAACGTGGCCGAGCGCATCCAGTTCTGGGGTCGGGTCAATCGCCGGGGCCAGTGCGCGCCGCCCGTGGTGGTCACCCCGACCACCGGCCTGCCCGGCGAGGTGCGACTGATCGCCATGCAGAACGCCAAGCTGCGGCAACTGTCGGCCAACACCACCAGCAGTCAGGACAACGCGGCGCTGGCGCGGACCATCCCGGACCTGCTCAACGCCATCGGCAACCGGGTCGCCCGCGACTGGGCGGCCCAGAATCCGGCCGAGGCGCTACGGCTCGACGCCGCCGTGTCCCGGGAACGGGATGGGTTACCGCTGTGGTACGTCAACCGGGTGATGAGCCGGATTCTGCTGTTCCCGGTGGACCAGCAGGAGCGATTGCTCGATCAATGGAGCGGCAACTACGCCGGCATTCTGGAGCATTACCGCAGCCAGGGCCTGCATCCGTTCCGCACCGCCGAGGCCGACTGGCGCGCCGAAACCGTCGCCCAGCAGTTATTCGAGGGCACGGCGGCGGCGGACCCCGACAGCGTGTTCCTGGCGCCGATTTACTACACCACCGTGCAGTATGACGAACGCTTGAATCCGCTGAGCGGCGAGCGGGTGCAGCGCCTGCTCGACCGGGGGGCGGCTCGCTACGACGCGGCGGCCACCCGGGCGGAATTCACCGCCGTGCAGGCCCGCCGGCTCCAGCAGGCGACCCAGCCGCACGGCCGCTTCCCCGGCGTGGCCAGCGTCGAGGAGGGCCTGGCCGCGCCCGACGACAACCCGGTCAAGACCGTGCATCAGGCCTTGCAGGTGATCGCCCGTTTTCTCGATGCGGTGCAGATCGGTACGACGCTAGAATGGTACGACGCCCGGTCGCCGGTCGAACCGGCGGACGGCGCGGACCCGACCGAAACGGTCCTGCGGCGCGGGTGGGTGGTCGAGATCGATCCACCGTTGGAGAAAGGCGCCCACCTGGCGGGTCAGTATCTGGTGCGGCTGGCTCTCCCCGGCGAGCCGCGCCTGGTGACCCGGTCGGTCTACGGCCTGCACCAGGCCGACTACGCCGTCAGTCCGACCCCGCTGCGGCTGGAGGACTTCGACCGGGCCGAGCGCGGTCTGGTGCGGCGCCGGCGCCACCTGCTCACCGGCAACCTGTACGCCGCCCTGCAACTCGCCACCCGCGAGAATCTGGGCCGGCCGCAACTATTCACCGACGCCGAGGGCCAGCGCCAGCGCGGCGTGCTGCTGCACGCGGACTACACCCTGACCGAGCTGCGCGACCAGCCGGTCCTGCTGCGCGGTCCCGCCGTGCTGGCGGCGTGCGTGGCGCACGCGCTCCAGCAGCGCCCGCTGCCGCTCACCGTCCTGATCGCCCAGACCGACGACGGCGGCCATCCGCTCCAGTTCGACCGGCGGCGGGATTTCGTGCTGGAGATCGAGGCGGACGCGGTGCGGCTCAGCATCCCCGGCGCGCACGCCCGCAACGCGGTCCTGTTGCATTCCCAGGCCTGGCGGGCGTTGCCGCTGGCCGGCGAGCCCCTGGCCGGCGACCGCGCCGTCATGACGATGCGGATCGAACCGGCGGATCGCGCCGCTGTGCTCGCCGTTTTGGGGGAAACGTTCGCCTGGTACGCGCCTGCCAAATCCCGGGACTGGTATAACACCCAGCACGAGCCGTCGGCCACGCACCGGCCCGAAAGCGCGGTCGCCCGCGGTGAGCCGGCGCGCGCGGCGCCCCCACCCCGGCCTTGAGCCGAACATCGGTTCTACCCGGCTTCCGCCGCCACCCACCCAGAGCGAACTCCATGAACTTTTTACCGATCGGCCCCGCATTCACCGACCTGGTCGGCCAAACGCTGACCCTGGCCGAATTCTACCGGGCGTTGGGCATCGCCCCCCCGCTGGCGCCCGGCGAGGAAATCACCTGGGTGGGGCTGGATGCCCGAACCGAGACCGGGATCAACGCCCTGCTCGCCTGTTACGATCCCGACGGGGAGGGCGAGCCGTTCGACCTGACTCTGGCCGTGTATGAAACCGTACAACAGTACGATCCCGCCGGCCACGACCGGGGGATGGCTCGCCAACGGCGGGCGGTATTGGAACTGGTCCGGGAAGCCGGATCGCCCGACCGGCTGCGGGTCACCGCCGCCGCCGTGCCGGAGTCGGATCAGGAACGGCCGCTGGTCGAGGTGCTGCGGGAACTGCGGGCGGTGTTGGAGGCTTGGCCGGGCGAGCGGTCCAATCGGCTGGCGTCCGCCCCCTCCGAGCCGGAACCGTGAGGGCGACTCGACCGCGCTCTTCTGTCGTTCCCCCCTTCAAGCTGGCCGGGGTAGGGAACGACTCATCGGCGGATTGACTCACTGACTTATTGACTGATTTGCTCATTGACTCACAACGACGCCAGCATGGTCGCCATCTCGCGTACGCCAATGGCCTCAACGCCGTCCGCCACCGGATAGCGCTCCTCGCCGGAATAGACGACGAAGGATTTGGCCGGCGCGAGATCCTGGCGGGCGTGGTGGAAACCCCGTTCGAGCTTCGCCGCCAGGCCGCGCTTGATTTCGATGGCCCATCGTTCTCCGTCCGGTCGTTCCAGCACCAGATCAATTTCCGCGCCGACGGCCGTCCGATAAAACAGCGGTTGCGTTCGCCACGGCAGTACCGCCAGCAAATTTTCCAGCACGAATCCTTCCCAACTGGCCCCGATCACCGGATGGCCGGCCAGTCGATCCAGCGTCTCGATATTCAGCAGAGCGTGCAGCAAACCGCTGTCGCGCACGTAAACCTTGGGCGCTTTTACCAGCCGCTTGCCGATGTTGGCATGATAGGGCGGCAAGCGCCGCACCAGCAGCAGATCGACCAGGAGATCAATATAGCGCGTCACGGTCTGGGTGCTGATCGCCAGAGCGCGGCCCAGTTCCGAGGCGTTCAGCAGGCCCCCCTGGTGATGGGCCAGCATGGTCCACAGCCGTTCCAGAGTCTCGGCCGGGATGCGCGGGCCGAACATCGGCACGTCCCGTTCGAGATAGGTGCGAATGAAGTCCTTGCGGCGCGCCAGACTTTCGGCGTCATCCACGGTGAGATAGTGATTCGGGAAGCCGCCGCGCAGCCACAATTGTTCAAGCCCCGGGCGTTGCGCGTCAACTTCGAGCGCCGTCAGCGGCGTGAGGTTCACATAGGCGATGCGTCCGGCCAGGCTCTCACCCGACTGGCGCAACAGATCAACGGACGCCGACCCTAGAATGAGAAACCGCCCGACGCCTTTGCTCTTGCGGCGACCCGCGTCGATAACACCCCGCAGGGTCTGGAACAGTTCCGGCATCCGGTGGATTTCATCGAGAATCACCAACCGGTCTTCGAATCGCTCCAGGTACAGGCGCGGACTGGCCAGCTTGGCGCGGTCCTCCTGATCCTCCAAATCGAGATACAGCGCATTCCGCTGCTCGCCGAGCATCCGCGCCAGCGTCGTCTTCCCAACCTGGCGTGGACCGATCAGGGCGACGGCGGCCTGACGATTCAGGGCGGACTGGACGATGGAAGCGGCATGTCGCTGGATTAACATTGCAAATCTTCTTCGAGATGGAAGAAATGCAATAATATAAATTGATTGGCCAATATGCCAGACCCACCTTCCCGTGAAGGAAACCAGAAATAAAGTAAGCCGGTAACAACGCTTGCTGGCTGAGTGACACCCCAACATAGCCGCCGATACATCGCAAACCCGCTACGCTTTCGATTGTGGCGCCACCAATTGGCCGAAACCGCGCCCGTCCAGGCGCGCGACCAGGTACAAACCCGGCAACGCGCAGTGATCGTGGGCGGTCTCGAACACCCGTAGCCGCCGATCCAGTTCATCAAAGTTCATCGTGCGGATGGCCTCGGCGCAGTCTGCACCAGCCAGCCGTCCAGGGCTTGGGCATTGAGGGCGAGATACTCGTCCAGCACGGCGTGGAGCGAGTCGGCCGCCAGCCGCCAGCCCTGGCGCGCGGCCTCGGCGTTCACCAGCGCCCACAAGCCGGCCAGGAGGCGCGCGCCGCGCTCCGAACCACAGTCCCGCTCGCGCTCGGCCAGCGCCACCTGCGCCTCGATCTGGCGCAGCAGATCGCCGCCCAGGCGCGGTACGTCCCGAATCCGGCCGAAGTGGGCGAGGTACAGCGCGGGCGGCTGCAAGGCCAAAATCCGGCCCACCGACGCCTGCATGGCCGCCGGGTCGAACTGGGTGGGCGCGATGGCGGGCAGGATCGAGGCACGGCCATCCACATCCAGCTCGCGCAAGGAGATGCCGAAGGCCTCGCCAGCGAAGAGGCCGCCACTGTGGGTATCGAGCAGGCTCAGGTGGTGGCGGGCATGACCGGGGGTGTCCAGACACACCAAAGTGCGGCCACCGAGGTCAAGAGTATGACCATCGCCGGCGGCGAGGATGCGCTCGACCGGCACCGGTACTAACTCACCATACAACTGTTCGGCTGCATCCGCGCCGTAGACGGCCTGGACGGCGGCGAACAACGGCGCCGGGTCGGCCATGTGTCGCGCCCCGCGCGGATGCACCACCAGCCGGGCTTCGGGAAAGGTCTGCATCATCGCCCCGGCACCGCCGGAGTGATCCAGATGGACGTGGGTCAGGAAGACGTAATCGACGCGGGTCGGCGGCAGTCCCAGGCTCCGCAAGGCGTCCAATACCCGCGGCAGGCAGGCGTTGGTGGCGGTGTCCACCACGGCGACCCGGCCGCCTTCGACGAGGAGATAGATCGCGGCGAGTTGGGGGCGGAGGTAGCCGGCGTCCACGGCATAAATGCCGGGTTCGTAACACAACAGTTCGATCATAGGCGTTCGGGCAACACGGGGAGACCGGCAGATAGTAGTTCGATCCCTCCCAAGTCACCACTGACTCGGTCGGGGTCCGGCACGGGCCGATTCGGATCGACGGGCGTTGTGGATCATCGCCAAGATTCCAATCCAAATATGGTGTGTTCCATCCGTTTTTTGGTGACTGAATGCCGGCGCGGCGCGCCGTCAGGCTGGAGGAAGATGAAGAGATGTTCGATCCGACCCAGAAGACTTTGGCTTTGGATTTTGCCCGCGCGCTCGTGCGCGGAGACTACCCCGCCGCCCACGCGATGTGCAGCCGGCGACTTCAAGCGCGCCTGGACATAACGGCGTTACGCGAGCAGTTCGAGCGCATGATTCCGCTCGACTGGGGTCCGGTGGACCCGATCGAGTTGGAGGACCGCGATGAATGGCCGTTCGTCTACGTCGTCCTGGGGGGCGATGTGTATTCGGAGGCCATCATCATTGAATCGTTTACCCTGGAAGATGGACAGGCTAGGATCGACGCCGTCGAATTCGGACGGCCTTAGGGGTGGCGAAAGTCGTCCGCGGGGTGGGCGACCCTTCCATCCCGCTTTTTTGGCCAGGGAGTTTTCCTCTTCAATACTTCTTATGACATTTGGGGTGGAACCGGCTACCTTGTGATCGTGAACGCTTCTTCCGATCCATCGACCGCCGCGATCCCGGCCGAGATTCCGCTTCCCGTGGGGCCTCCCCTTTCAGAGTCCGCGCGGGCGGCGCGAAAGCCGCCGCCACCCGCCGAACGGGTTGGCGCGCTCCAAGATACCGTCCATCGTGAAGTCGGCCAATCCCGACTGGCCAGAACGATCAAGGTCGACCGTACCCCGTGATGGCGCGGAACGACGATGCAAACCGCGAAGCCGTCGATGCGGCGCTCGCTTCCTGGCGACAAGGCAACGGCGGCGTCATGACGCTCGATGATCTCACCGCCCGCGACTATGTGGAAAGCGACCCCCTCGACCTCGACCATCTATCTTCCCGTTCAGCTTCTTGATGACGCCTCAAGCGGCGCTGCTGCATACCGGGGCAACTTGGCGAAACAAAGCGATCCGTCTCTCCGGTGTGGAACGACTCACAGACTCACCGACTCACCGACTCATGGACTCACAGATTTTCCCCGTCTTCCACAGAGGACGAGCACGGCCGTAAGCCATGGGTTACCCAAAAATCTGAAGAGTCGATCTCTCGATCTGTTACAATAATTCGTGATTAGTTTTTATTTGACGAAAATATGGAACATTCTTGCAAAGCCCCGCATGAACACACTCATACCGAACGCCTCCTGAATCTGGCGCGCCAGAAGGGGCTATTGCGTTCCAGCGACCTGGATGCACTGGGCGTTCCTCGCGTGTATCTCACCCGCCTCACCGCCAGCAGCCGGCTGGAAAAAGTGGGGCGTGGCCTCTACCGGCTTCCGGAAAGCGCGCTCTTCGAGCATGACAGCCTGGCGATCATCGCGACCCGGGTACCGCAAGCCGTTTTCTGTCTGCTCACCGCCTTGCAATTCCATAAACTGACGACCCAACTCCCTCGCCAAATCTGGATCGCCATGCCCCGAGGCAGTCACCTTCCCCGGATCGATTACCCGCCAGTCAAGATGGTCCAGTACAGCGGTGCGGCCTACGCACAAGGCATCGAAAACCACGAGCGCGATCAGGTGATACTCCGCGTCTACAGTGTGGCCAAGACGGTTGTGGATTGCTTCAAACACCGGAACAAGATCGGGCTCGACGTGGCGCTGGAAGCGCTGAGGGAAGCGCGCGAGCGGAACCAGGTCAGCGCCGATGAGCTATGGCGCTATGCGAAAATCTGCCGCGTCGCCAATGTGATGCGCCCTTACTTGGAGGCGCTGGCATGAAGAAGGATCTGGCGGCTTCCGTTCGGACGCGCCTGCTGGCCATCGCCAAATCCCAAGGCGTCGACTTCAATCAGATCCTGAATTGATCCGCATTGACCCTTCGACCGATGCGATGTCGTGTGTTGCGGACAGAAACCGGTGCGCGCTTCACCCCTCCCACAACCGGTGTCCGGGCACCGCCCGGATTCGACCCTCGGTCAGCGCCCGAATCAGGAAGCACTGCCCGGTCCGATACGCCGACCGGGCGTCGAACCCCAGATAGCGGACGACCGTCAGCCCGGCGATGGCGGCGACCGCCAGCGCGAAAGTGGGCCAACTGATGTGGACCAGCCACAGCACGATGGGCAGGGCGGCGTGGGCTTCGATGCACCAGAGCATGGGCGGCAGGGCGGTGTTGCGCCAGGGCGCTTCCGCCACCTCGTATTCATCCTGGGCCATCGGCTTCTCCGGGTTCGGGGGCGTCGGGACCCGCCGGCAGCGGGAGGGAGATCGCGTCGGCCTGGGTACCGAGTCCCCGGAATAGCCGGTACTCCCGCTCATCGATCCGCCCGGCCTCGCGCAGGGCGTCCAGATCGGCGGTCAAGGGGCGACCGTGCTCGCGCACCAGGTGACGAGTGGCCGCGACCACCCGCGCCGGCGGTTGCGCCAGAATGGCGTCCTTGAGGTCCGGGGTGAAACGGAGGTATTCGCGCACGGCCGCCCGCCGGCCGTCGGTGGTCCGCACCAGGCGCTGGGTCACGATGGTTTGCAAGGCTTCGAGCAGGTCCGCCAGCCGACCGTCCCGCCCGTCGGCCGGGAACGCCGATACCAGCCGGCGGAGGGTTTCCGGCACGCTGTTGGTGTGGCTGGTGGTGTACACCAGATGGCCGGTCATGGCGGCGTCCACCACCGCCGTGATGGTCTCGGCGTCGCGCGCCTCGCCCACCAGAATCACCATCGGCTTGCGGCGCAGGCTGTTGCGCACCCCGGCGGCGAAGCTGGGCAGATGGACCCCGATCTCGTGCTGGGCGATGGAAGCATGCACGCGCGGGACGAAATCGTAGACGTATTCGATGGGCGCCTCGTAGGTCAGAATCTTCCGGTGGGCGTGCGGGTCTTCCAGCAGGTGCCGGATGATGGCCGCCAGCAGAGTGGTCTTGCCGGACCCGGTGGGACCGGTGATCAGCACCAGGCCCTGCTCGAACACCAGACCGGCGCGGAGCGTCGGGGGCAGGTCGAGCGTCGCCAGCGGCGGCGGCGTGGTGGCGATGGTCCGGACGGTGATTTCCACGCCGCGCTCCCGCCCGGCGCGCACGGCCGTCATGTTCACCCGGTAGCGCGCCAGGTCCGCGCGCCCGCGCGGGATCTCGTAGGAACAGTCGATGTCCTGACCGCCGGCGAGCTGGCTGGGGGCGTTGTCGCCATAGATCACCTGGGTCAGGTGATAGACCTCGGCCGGGGCGAGCCGGCGCCGGGTCACCGGGAACAACCGGCCGTGGCGCTCGACCACCACCGGCTGGTTGGCCTGGAGGGTGACGTCCGACACCGCCTGGTCGGTGGCCCACAACAGCAACCGGTGCAAATCCTCCACCCCATACCAGAGGGGTTCCGGAAACCCGGGCGACGCCGGCCACTCCAGCAGGGTCATCGCCATCGCGCGCCACCTAGCGTTGTCCCCAACCATCCGGCGGCCCCGCCGGCGCGGGGCGATCCGCCGGGGCCGTCGCCGTTCCGGCTCCCGCCGCGCGCGCCTCCACCACCGTGATCTTCAGATTCGGCGGCGGACGGGACGGCGCGTAGGGATGGCTGGGATAGGGCTTCCAGCGGGGGTTGTCGCGCACGAACCGGGGATTGACCTCGATCCGCCAAATCCGGTCGTTGATCGCCAGGGTCGCGGCGTCGCCGGTGACGCCGAGGACGCGCCGGTCGAGTTGGGGCGCGGTGACCATGTCCTTCGCCAGCAGTTCGCGGTACAGCGCCATGCCCTTGAGATCGCGCTCCAGCCGGTTGAGCTGGACCTCGAACCCCCGGTTGGCCTGCTGGACGCCGGCCCGCCAGCCACGCGCCACGTAGTCTTCCCACAGCGCCACTTCCGCCGCCACCCCACCATCCGGCAGCAGGCTTTCATCCGGCGGCTCCGGACGTTCCACCGGCAGGTAGAGGTAGCTGCGCCAGTCCGGCGGGGCCAGGGCCAGGCGCGCGGGACTGACCAGGACATACAGCGCATCGACGATCCGCAACTGCTGCTGGCCGGGATCGAGCTTGACGGCATCGAACCCGTACTGCACCACCGGCGGCAGGACGTTGCCGTGCAACATCAGGGGGGCGAACAGAAAGACCGGGTCCAACCGCCGGGCCTGGCGATCCAGCAGCCGGTTGATCTCCCGGGTCCGGGCATACAGGCCGGCGCGGGCGCCGTACCGCAGCGCGGTTTCCTTCAGGGCTTCGGCGCGGAGGTCGTTGATGGCCGGTTCGCCGCCCCGGCGCGAGTGGCTGCGCCCGCGCTGGAGCGCGTCGAGCGTCAACTCGCCCCGGTCGGCGGCGCGCCAGTCGCCGGCGGCCCGCTCCGCGTCCGCCAGCGTCGGCGGGGCGGGCGGCGGGAGCGCGCCGGTCTGCGCCGCGCCGCCGACCGGCAGCCCGGCCACCAGCACCGCCAGCGCCCACCCGAACCCGCCCGGCCACCGCCGCACGGTCGCCATGGCCTATCCGGTCCGCCCGGCGCCGCGCCGGGGCCGCGCCGCCGGGGGCGAGAACTCGCGCCGGTAGCGGATTTCCACCAGCCGCCGTTCGGCGGCCACCACCACGTCACAGCGGGCGCTGGTCTGATAGCCGATATCCGCCAGGATATCGCCGACAGCGCGATTTTCGGCCACGATGGTGATCGGCGCGAGGGCCGCCGAGCGACCGTAGGTTTGGACCTGGTAGCCTACGGTGCGCGCCAACGCGTGGACCAGCGGTTTCAGGTCGCCCTGGTACTCGACGTTGACCCGCACCTGGAGTTCGGGCGGCAAAGCGGCCGGCGTCAACGCCTGGACGTGAACTCGATGCGCGCTCTGCTCCACCGTCGCCAGCCGGGCCAGCGCTTCGGCCACGCTGGCCGCGGCGGCGGCCAGCCGGGTTTCCGCATCGCTCAAGGGGGCCACCGGCGGCGCTGGCGTCGCGCAACCGGCCATCCCTACCGCGCAAAGCAGAACCCGGAGCCAGTCCGAGACCGTTCGGATGCCCGCAACGCGCGCCATGGGCTCGTGGTTCATTCTTTCTCCTCCGCATCGGGCAGTGGACCCGCTGCCGCCGTTTCCGCTGCCGCGATTGCGCCGGCCAGCTCCCCGACGATCGCGTCGAGCACCTGGTCGCGGTCCAGGGCCGGATGGGCGCTGTGTTCCAGCCGCCGCTCCAGATCGGCCTTGGCGCTCCCGGACGGATAGCGACGGGCCAGCGCCCGCAAGGCCGCGGGGGCGCCGAAGCGCTGGTACAAGCGGCGGCGGATCACCCGATCCTCCGCCGTGGTCGATAGCGCCCACATTTCGATGGGGCCGTTGGTCAGGTACAGCAGTTGGCACACCAGGCCGCGCTTGGTCTTCATCGCACAGAGAAACGGCGCGCCGTCCGGCGTCGGCCCGTTGCCGTAGACCCTCAGCAACTCGATGGCCGACGCCGGCAGGGAGAACTTCTCCCGCACGTCCTCGGCCGTGTCGTCGTTGCCGTACTCCATGATGTAGACCGACGAGGCCAGTTCGATCATCTCGGCGCTGAAATCGGTGAGAATCTGGCTGGCCAAGGCCACCTGCACGTTGTTCTTGCGGCCCTCGCGCTGGTCGCGGACCAGTTGCGCGTTGATCGCGGCGATCGGGCCGCAGCGGTGTTTCTCGTCCACGCAGAACTTCTTGGGATAGGCCAGATGCTCCTCGAAGCGCCGGGCGTGGTAGGCGCGATAGCGCGGCGGCGCGGCGCGCGCCAGATGGTCGTCGAGGAACAGATCGCGGCCGAGGATATGGCGGGCCAGCAGATAGGCGACGGCGGTCTGCCGCTGGCCGACCGGCGTCATGTCGCCGCACAGCGCCGCCACGTCCAGCGCCGCCACCCGGGCGTTGCCGAGGTCGAACCGGGTGGGATGGGCCAGGAGCGGAAACTCGCGCGTGGCGGCGGATACGATGCGGTTGAACAGTTGGATGGGCGACTCGGCGGTGCCGACCAGCCGCATCGCGCCGCCGTACAGATCCCGGACCTGCGGTTGCTGGGCCACCGCCACCAGATCGCTGAGCACCGGCACGGCGCAGCGTTGCGCCCGCACCGCGGCCTCCGGGTCGCCGGCCGCGAACAGGGCATCCACCACCTCCCACCAGGTCGGTTCCGCGTCCAGCGCGACGGCGTGCCGGACCAGCGCCCCATCCACCCCGGCATCCTGGTCCGGCACGTAGCGTTTCGGGCTTTGGTCGTCGGCGAAATGGGCGTAGGCCAGATCGAGCACCAGGCCGATCAAGTCGGCGATGCCTTCGGCCGGCTCCCGGTCGCCGGGTTTGGTGGCCAGCACGCTGAGAAACGACACCAGGAACGCCCGCTCCTGCGGCAGGGGCCGGCGCCAGCCCAACTGGGTGTCGAGCGGGTTCACCGCCCAGCCGGCGTCGTTGACCAGGGCGTGGAACTGCGCCTCGTGCCGGCGGTCGGGCGGCAGGCCTTCGCGCAGCAGGTCGATCAGGCCTTCCGAAGAGGGACCGATGTCGATGATGCGGATGAACGGCAACCGACGGAAGCCGGAGCTGAGCACCAGGCCCAGATTATTGGCGTTCATCGTGGCGGATTTCCCGCTGCCGGGCCGGGCGAAATACAGCTCGTTCCAGGTCCCCTGCTCGCTGGAGCCGGGCTGGTAGGGATACAGCTTGCCGTCGCGGGTGCGATAGAGCAGCGCGCCGCGCCGCCACGGCGAGGCGGCCCGAAACAGCGGCAGGGTCACCAGCACCTCGGCCAGCGGTGCGACGTAGCGGGTCCCGATGTGGAGCGTCGACAAGCCCGGCACCGTGGACGCCCACGCCTTGACCGGGTGCCCGCCGTACTCGCGGACGGTGCAGGCGCCCCAGGCCTGCAGGTAGGACGCCAGTTGCGCGGTGCGCGCCCGCAGCGCCTCGGCGTGGGTGCGGCCGCAGCCGGCGGGTTGGGTGGTATCGACCCAACTGGTCAGCGCCATCTGCGCGCGCACGCCCAGCCCGCCCCCGTTGAGAAACTTGCGCATCGCCCCGACTGACTGGTTGATCAGCTTGTTCTGGTGGCCGGCGAAATACAGCAGGCTGCTGATCGACCGCTTGGCCAGCAGCCACGCCTCGGCGCCGCCGGTCAGCCGGATCAGCAGCCGCCACGGCAGCCGCTCGCCGCGCACCCGCTCGAACAGCCGTTCGAAGCGCTGCACTTCGGTCAGTTGCGGGAGATCGACGTAGAGCGGCTGGTAAATTCGGTCGCCGATCTGCACCGTCCGGTAATCCACGATCCGCAGGTCGCGCGGAATCAGTTGCGAGCCCAGCGCCGGCAACCAGCAGGTACTGGGGTCGTAGGTACCGTCCGGATGTTCGCAGGCCCGGGGAAACCCGCCGGGCAGGAGCGGTTGCCAGTCGTCGGGCGTCCAGTCCGGATCGATCCGCCCGCGCAACTCGCGGCAGGCCCGCTCCACCGGCAGCAGTTCGAGATCGAAGCCGAAGGCGGTCATTTCGGCCAGCACTGTGGCGACGCAGGACCGATGGGTGTCGATCAGGTAGCGATTGACCGCTTCGCTGTTCTGGTTGTCGCGGGTGAACCCGCCCGGCCGATGCCGGTCTCGGAGCCGCTGGCGACGCGCCCGCCGTTCCTGGCGCCGCACGGTGCGCGGCAAGCCGGTCGGCGCCGTCCACAACGCCAGATAGACCGTTTCCGTCGCGGCGTACCGGGGCAGATGGCGGCGGCGCTCGGCAAAGATCGCGCCGAGGTCGAGGCCCTGCCGGGCGGCGGTCTGAACGCTGGGCGCCAGCATCCAGTCGATCTCGCGGTCGGTCGTCGCCGGAT
>RRZU012713829.1_pt1 | contig 29981 bp, 29 predicted proteins | sample 2165561 | NCBI WGS metagenome assembly RRZU01 (sample SAMN10456909, study PRJNA506462) | wastewater metagenome | isolation source: wastewater sludge | place: USA: Moscow, Idaho | reverse complement strand
GCAAACTTTTTAATTGCATGTCCCCTCACACCATCGCTGACTTTGGCGCTAATGAAACTTGCGCCGCCGGGCACATCGTGTAAACCATTTTGTGTTTCCACCCATGGTTCCTCAAGATCGACTAATTCTTCTTCAATTTCTGTTCTATAGGGTTTAGGTTCGATTTTATTTATTTGTGTATCAAATGATGGATAAACCAAATCTGTTGTTGTATCCGCACTAATTGCACAACCGCTTAATAAAGCCATTGTTATCATTGTGATTATAAACATCATATGTTTTTTCATCAAATGTCTCCTTTCAAAAAAGACTGTCAAACAATAACACAAGACGTTTTTAAGGTCAAATATTTACACTTTTCATATGAGTTTTTATCTCAAACATGAAGAAAACCCACTAAACAGTGGGTTTTATCAAAATCACAACATTATGGGAGATTGTGGGATTAGCCCAAAATCTCACGGATTCCATCATTTTTCAAAATTCTATCACCTACGAGGATCCAAGGCACAAAGGTCACCACAACTTCAGATGCAAATACTGAACTCATCGCAACCCATAGGTTCATATCTAAGACAAATGCTAACATCAGTCCAATAATCACACCATTCGCAATGGCAGGTGCCAAATATTTCAGACCCTTTGATTTCAAACGTACCATCATCCAAATTGCACAGTATGTCGCAAAGGTTCCAAGCACAATATCTAAAGGTCCAATTGGACTGAGTAGATTCGCAATCAAGGTTCCCAAAACAATACCCAATGTATTTTTAGGATGAATTAACACAACGATAATTAAAAATTCTGAGATTCTAAATTGAGAAGGCATAAAAGACAAACTTTGAAACACAAAGGTAAGTGCCACATAAGCAGCCGCAATCAAAGCTTGTAAAACCAGCTCATTTGTTTTATTTTTCATAGTTACACCACTTTCCTGTCGTATTATATCACAAAATCGTGTTTATCTTGACTTTTATGTCCATTTAAGTCAAAATATCACTAAATACTAAGAAAAGAAGAATTTATCAAAAACATGTTCAAAGAGAGTCTTAATTTGGTGTAATAAGACAACATATAAGATAAAGGATGGCCTTGGAGTAGCATCATCGAAATTATATTAAATGATGCCGGTAGACCCGTTAACACTTTGAAGATATCTTATTGATATAAATTTGGGTGGTACCACGACTTATTCGTCCCTTAGCAGGTACTTTTTTTATTTTAAAGGATGATACTATGATACAACTACACAACGTTTCAAAAACATTTATAACCAAATCCAACACGGTCAAGGCTGTTCAAAATGTTTCTACACATGTTAAAGAAGGAGAAATATTCGGCATCATTGGATACAGTGGCGCTGGTAAAAGTACCATGGTACGCTTACTCAACCTACTAGAAAGACCCGATTCTGGTCAAGTCATTGTGGATGGTACAGACCTTATGACACTTTCTGATAAAGACCTTCGCGAAAAAAGAAAAATAATTGGGATGATATTCCAACAATTCAACCTCTTCGCCTCAAGAACCGTCTATGAAAATGTCAGCTTTGCGCTGGGTAAAAACCATGATAAAGAGAAAGTCATGGAACTGCTTAAACTTGTGGGTATTGAAGATAAAAAAGATGCTTACCCTTCACAACTTTCAGGCGGACAAAAACAACGCGTCGCCATCGCACGTGCTTTGGCAAATAATCCAAAGGTCCTTCTTTGTGATGAGCCAACTTCTGCCTTAGATCCACAAACAACCCATTCAATCTTAGCCTTACTCAAAGAGCTTAATGAAACACTGGGCATTACCATTGTGATCATCACACACGAAATGTCTGTCATCAAAGAAATTTGTGATCATGTGGCTGTGATGGAAGACGGGTTCATTGTAGAAGATAACAGTGTTCAAGAAGTCTTCTCCAATCCCATCAGTGATATCACCAAAGAATTCACATCCTCCATGCGCAATGTGGATAAGATTCTAGACATACTCAACGAAAACCATGATGTCTTAGATATTAACAACAATCAATACGTACTCAAACTTGATTTTATCGGTTCTGAAACTGCAGTCCCCTTAATCTCTGATATCTCTAAAAAGTTCGACATTCACGCATCCATTATCTATGGTACCGTCGATGTCATTAAGAATATGCCTTTAGGATCACTCATTGTAATTTTAAAGGGTGATGTTAAAATTCAAGAAGAAGCTATTTCATACTTAAAAGAATATACGAAAGTAGAGGTCCTCATCCATGCTTAATGAACTCATGCCAAATTTCATCTATTACTTCGATGATTTTAAAATTGCCATCAAAGAGACATTACAAATGATGTTGGTCTCAGGATCACTCATTATCATTATTGGTTTAATCATTGGGGTCTTTCTTGTCGTCACAAAACCGCAAGGCATCTTAGAGAATAAAAACATGAACCGCTTCCTTGATGCATTCACAAACCTTATTTGGTCCATTCCTTTCTTTATTCTCTATATGATGCTTTTTCCTACAGTGAGTTTTCTTTTTAAACAAAAATCACTCTCTGTTATAGGTGCCATCATACCTCTTGTGATTGGTGGAATCCCCTTCTTTATAAGACAAGTTGAATCAGCCCTTTTAGATATTGATGCAGGCCTCATTGAAGCTGCACAATCCATGGGTCTTTCAAATAAAGACATCATCATCCGTGTTTACTTAAAAGAAAGCATTCCCAGCTTAGCACGCGGTGCCTCGATCACTTTAATTGTATTATTTGGTCTTACCACCATCGCTGGATCATTTGGACCAGGGGGCTTAGGGATTTTTGTGAAACGCTATGGACATGATCGTAACATGCGTGACATCCTTTATATCTCAGTCTTTGTGATTATCTTAATTGTTTCACTCATTCAAGGACTTGGATCTTACATCGCTAAAAAGACAACACACTAGAATCACAAATGTGATTCTTTTTTTATTGACATACTTTGCGCTTCTATGTATTATATACCTAGAGACACAAGGGAGGAATTTAATGAAAACGGAAGACGGCACAATTCTTCAAGAAGAAGATTACATAGCACTTTATCCATGCATCAATGTAAAACAAAAAAACTACGAAATATGGCAACACCCCTACATCAAGGGCGATGTCTTAGAAGACGACCCAGATTTTCAACTTGTTTATTTTAACCCAGATGGATCGGTCGACTCTTATCATGTTTCAAGTAAAGCATATCGCTTTATGGACAAAACACATTTAGGAAAACTACAACTTGTCTACCACAACATCACTTTAGAATTCTTCGAACACACACATCTCATAAAAGACGCTTGGTCGAATGAAACGCATGTATACTTCAGTAAGATCATAAAAAGAAAGGAACAAGCATCCAATGAAACAATCAGAATCAATCAGAAATAGTGGACCCCTACTCATCTTGTCACTATTAAACAATCAAGATATGTATGGTTATGAAATTGTGGAGAACTTACGCATTCGATCAGAAAACATTTTTGAACTCAAAGAAGGAACACTTTATCCCCTTTTACACCGTTTAGAGAAACAAGGACTTTTAAAATCATACAAAAAAACTACCGATCAGAATCGTGAAAGAAAATATTACCAAATCACCAAAAAAGGGATCAAAGTTTTGGATGAAGAAAAAACATCATGGGAAGTTTTTTCACAAGGTGTCATGAAGGTGATGAACTTTGTATGATGGAAGAATTTCTAGACTCAATCTCACATGACATCAAAAACCCTTTTGTGAGACACAAAATAAGAAAGGAACTTCAAAACCATATTGAAGAGGCACGCGATGCTTCTTCCCTTAGCGAAAAGGAGATTATCAATGATATGGGAAATCCAAAAGAGATTGCAGAAGAATTCAACAAAGTCTACAAAGACCGTGGTATTTTAAAAATACTTTTAACACTCAGTCTTGTGGGCATGCTTATTTATACAGCGACACAACTCTACGCCATCAAACATACCTTCGCTAACAACAATTTTACACTCTATCCAGGTGAAAAAGAAGAAATCGACAAAAAAATAGACAGTGTTTATGAACTGAATGATGAAATCACCTTGGGAAATATCCATCTTAATTTCAAAAAGCTCTACACATTAAAAGATGGACGGACAGTGCTTTTATATAAAGCCAGTAAAGTAAATCCATTTCTTATCAGTGATACTGTTTACTCTCTTAAAGGTTGCCGAGAATTTGAATGCTTTAATACAGACTTTATCAGTATGAATAACTACGGCATCAATCTCATGCAAACAAATCAATCACTCATCGTCGTCAATACAGAAAAAACACCTGACACACTCTATTTAGAATTTGTCCATGTGGGTGATAAAGATAAAGTCAAAGTCCTGACAGTTGAAAAAGGAGGCCGTATTGATGAATAAAAAAATTATCACACTACTTATCCTTAATATTCTATTATTTTCAACCATCATATTTCTTAAAGGATATCGATTCTCCAGAACATCAATTTATAAAAATGACCTTATCTTAAGTGAAAGTGAAAACTATGAAGTCATATACGATGATAAAGATTTCAGCATTGTTTCTTTTGACGGGATGATTAAAGTCTATAATTTCGAAAATGCACTCTTTCTCACCAAAGAACATAATTATGGTCAAAATAATATGTTTGAATTCTTAAATCATCAAGATGGTCATTATTTGATACCACGTAATTTATTCATTTCTAAAAATGAACGTTACATCGCTTATCCCATTAATGAAAGACAGTGGTTTCTAAAAACAGTTGAAAAAGAGATTAACCCCAAATACGTTGAAGTTCCTAACGGTAAGGTCGTAAACACCAGCTTTGATACCAAAGCGCTCAGAGATGACATGTATCTTGTGACTTACACAGGTACCACCGACTATTTTGCGTATCATTATGTATCGTTTGTGGATAAACCCAGTTATGACCTTAAAGAAGTACCCCTTGAAACTTATGTCAACATTGAACTTGAAGGAAAAGTATATCCAGAAAAAGAATTTCGAAATATTTTGGATACATTACCCTTCAGCTATGTAGGAATTCCCATTTTTGATCAAGATAAAGTCGAAGTCTTACTGACACTTGAATTCACCAGTTTTCACCTTATTAGTTGGGAAAAGTCAAACTATTCGACAACCTATTTTAAATATGGTGAAGACTATTACCATGGTGATCCAGATATTTCAGAACATGGCACATATTATATGTTTCCAATAAAGGAATTTGAAGAAGCATTTGAGTTATTAAAAAAGGATTTTCAATAATCCTTTTTTTTCGTTATACTGTATTTACGAAAGGAGTCTATCCGATGAAAAAACTCATTATCAATGCCGATGATTTCGGTTTAACTTATGGCGTCTCTTATGGCATTTTATGTGCCCATTTAGAAGGCGTCGTCACTTCCACAACAGCGCTTCCTGTGAGTGAACATTTTATGGAAAGTATGAAACTTGCGAAACATGTTCCAAGTCTTAAAATTGGTGTCCATCTGGGACTTACCTTACAAGACACAAAACCATTATTAGGAAACAAAGTGCCTTCCTTACAAAAAGAAGACGGCACCTTCCATCATGTCAGCGACTTTCTAAATCACATTAGTCTTCAAGAAGTAGAAGATGAATGGCGCGCACAAATTGAACGCTTCTTATCCACTGACATCAAACCCACACACCTTGATTCACACCATAATGTGCACTGTTTTACTGAAAATCTCTTTGAAGTCGCAAAAAAACTTGCGAAAGAATACAACTTGCCTTTAAGAAACTATTGGATTGGAAATCCTGAAGACAAAGTGTTCGCGGATACAAGTAGTCTTAAAACAACCTATCCAACTGACCAAAGATTCTATCAAGAAAAAACCACCTTACAGCAATTAGAAATCATGTTGAAAGATATTCAAGATATTGATGCAGAAGTTTTTGAGATTAATTGCCATCCAGCTTTTGTCGAACCGCACTTAGCACAAAAATCAGGATATCTTAAAGAAAGAGAAGTTGAGCTTGATTTACTCAGAAGTAAGGAAGTCAAAGACTTACTTCACAAATACCAAATCACACTCACAACCTTCGATAAACTATAAAAGAGAACTTTTAAAGTTCTCTTTTTACTTTAAGATGCGACGCATCAGTTTCATTTGAAGCTTACTGTATGGTGGTTCTAATAATTTATGATTCAGAAAGGTACTGGATGTCATGATTGCTTTTTTATGTGTAAAAGTCTCAATACTATAACGACCATGATAAGCACCCATACCTGATGATCCAATGCCGCCAAAAGGAAGATATGGATTTGAAAGATGTAAGATCGTATTGTTGATCATACCACCCCCAAAGGAGACCTCTCTCATTAAGGCATTGGCTTTCTTCTTATCTTCAGTAAAAACATAAAGAGATAAAGGATCTTTTGTGATATAAGGTTTTGGATCGTTTTCGAAAGTAACAATGGGTAAGATCGGCCCAAAGATTTCTTCCTTCATGATTTTATCACTCATATTAGCTTTGACTAAGGTCGGCATCACTTTAAAACCACGCACAACACCCCCATAAATCACATCCGATGCTTCAATAAGTTTCTCTAATCGTTTAATATGACTTTGAGAAACAATACTGGTGATTTCAAGACTGAACATCTTTTCTATAGAAGCAATACATTTTTCAATAAATACTTTTTCTATATTTTTATCCACCAAAACATAATCTGGCGCAACACAAGTCTGTCCCCCATTTAGAAACTTACCCCAAACAATACGTGAAACTGCCAACTCTAAACTTGCATCATCATAAACGATGGCAGGGCTTTTACCACCCAGTTCTAAGACAACCGGTGTTAAAGTTTCTGCAGCCTTCTCATAAATAATGCGACCCACTTTTTCACTGCCTGTAAAGAAGATGAGATCAAACTTTTCTTTTAATAAGTTTTGTGTGACTTCTTTATCCCCTTGTACAAAACGAACAACACCTTCATCAAAGGTTGCCTTTAAGATCATATCAATCACACTGTTGATGTTGGGCACAAATTCTGATGGCTTACATACAACAATATTGCCTGATGCCAGTGCACCAATCAGTGGTTCAAAGAGTAATTGAAATGGATAATTAAAACTAGAGATGATTAACACCTTACCCAGAGGTGATCTTACAATCTTACTTTTATTACCAAATAGATACAGTGGTGTCTTTACTTTTTCATCCTTAAGCCACTTATCCATGTTTTTAATGTTATGAGAAATACTTTGTTTGATGATGCCAATTTCTGTTGTATAGACTTCAAATTTGGACTTCCCTAAATCCTTTTTAAACGCAGTAAAAAGATCTTCTTCATACCTTTCTATATTATGTTTTAATAGTTTAAGCAATATTTTTCTATCTTTCATTAAGTATCCCACCTTTTCTTTATTGTAGCACAGAAAAACACCCCTCAAATCTGAAAGGTGCTTCATAACATTTATTTATTTGTGAGTGTTAGATAGTTATCAAATAATTGTTTTTGAGCAGTCTCTTTAGAAACATCTTTTAATTCTGCGATGGCTTCACCCACATATGACACATAAGCAGGCTCATTTCTTTTGCCTCTTTTAGGTACAGGCGCAAGATAAGGGGAATCTGTTTCGCTGAGTATTTTATCAAAAGGTAAGTTCAAGACTAAATCTCTGATGTTTTGGCCATTTTTAAATGATACAATCCCACCAACGCCAACGTAGAATCCAAGATCAATAAATCTTTGAGCAGATGCGACATCTTCTGTAAAACAGTGCGCAATCCCTTTTTTGTTTACGGGATGTTTTTTAAGAATCTCATAGACATCATCAGTCGATTCACGCATATGGATGGTGATGGGTAAGTCATGTTCATTTGCCAGTTCAATTTGTTTGATAAAAAATTGTTTCTGTATGTCATTAAAACTTTCATCCCAGTAATAATCAAGACCAATCTCACCCACAAATTTGACTTGTGGATGAGTGAGATACGACATCATTTGTGTAAATTCAGCTTCACTGATATCTTTCACACTGCCTGGATGTACGCCGATCGCTAAATCGAACATCTCATCATCTGCGCAGACTTCCATAAAACGTTCTATTTCTAAAAGACTGCCACAGATAATACATATTTTCTCTACACCATGATCTTTTGCGTTTTGAATAATGTGATCGAAATCATCATATAAGCCATCACTTAAGATATGTGCGTGGGTATCAATCCAAATATTTTTCATAACACACTACTTTCCAAGACAAAATCTACTGAAGATTTCATCTAAGATATCAATATCATGAGGTGGCATAATAATTGAAGCCAGTTCTGTATAGGATTCATTGAGATCTAAAGTCACAAGATCCAGTTCAATCCCCATTTCAAGTGCCGAAATAGCACGCTCCATGGCTAAGTAACTTCTGGTGACAGATGCAATATGTCTTTCATTTGAAAGGGTTGGTTTTCTTAAGGCTTCTGTGTGTTTTTCAAATAAATCATTGATGGTATCCACCAGATGGGTGACATCTGATTCAATGGCAGACACATGAACACCATCACGTTTAACATCTGTAAGGTCTGATTTGTTGTAGACGATGATTCTTTCTTTGTCTTTTGTTTTTTCTAAGAGTTCTAAATCTTCCTCATCAAGCTCTTTTGATGCATCAAAGACCAAGATGACTAGTTCTGCTTCTTCTAAAGCTTTTCGTGATCGTTCAATACCAATTTGTTCAATGACATCACCTGTTTCACGAAGGCCAGCTGTATCGATTAAATGCAAAGCAACATTATCAAGTTTAATCCAACCTTCCACAAGGTCACGCGTTGTCCCGGCGATATCTGTAACAATGGCTTTATCTTCATTTAATAAAACATTAAGAATACTGGATTTTCCGACGTTTGGTTTTCCTAAGATAACCGTTTTGACGCCTTCTTTCATGATACGACCACTTTTCGATTCTTTTAAGATGACACTTAAGTCACTTAAGAAAGTTTTAGCTCTGGGTAAAAGTGAATCTTGTGTAAGCATTTCAACATCATCATATTCTGGATAGTCAATGTTGACTTCAATGGTCGCAAGGATTTCTAAAAGTCTATCTAAAAATGGGGTAATGAGTTTGTGGATGTTTCCTTGAACACCGGATATCGCAAGTTCACGTGCAAAATCATTTTCTGATTCAATCAAATCCATAACGGCATCGGCTTGTGATAAATCAATACGGCCATTTAAATAAGCACGTTGTGTAAATTCACCATTTTCAGCCATTCTTGCGCCACTGGCAAGACATAGTGCCAAGACTTTCTTGGTCACAAGAATCCCACCGTGACATGATATTTCTACCACATCTTCACGGGTGTAAGTTTTGGGTGCTTTAAAAACAGAGACGAGTACTTCGTCCACCACATTTTTTTCAAGTGGATCAATGATGTGTCCATATGAAACAGTGTGTGATGACATTTTAGTGAGGTCTCTTGAAAAGAGTTTATTCGCAATTTCAATCGCATCATCCCCACTCAGTCTGATGACTGAAATGGCACTTTCTTGAAGTGCAGTAATGATGGATACAATCGTATCGGTTAAATGACTCATAGTTTGTCCTCCTTAAAAGATAAAAGAACCTTACGGTTCTTGTTTTTGTTTGAGTGTTCCTAATGTTTTCAGACCGTCTTTTGTGGCCATGATGACCATATCTGTCATACCAATAAAGAGTCCGTGTTCTACAACACCGATCATTGATTTGAGGTCTTTGGCCATTGCGCTGGCATCTTCTATTTTTTCAATGTGTAGATCAAGAATATAATTCTTTGAATCTGTTAAATAACGTTCGCCACCTGACATACGCCATTTTGGACGATAACCTTTAAGTGCAAGCTCCACAAATAAAGCTTGTGAGCCAAATGGAATGACTTCAACAGGCAGTGGGAATTCACCCAAGTGTGCTACTTGTTTTGATTCATCCACAATCCAAATCACATTACGTGAGAGGTTTGCGACCACTTTTTCAAACAAGAGTGCACCGCCACCTCCTTTAATACCATTAAACTCAGCATCAAATTCATCTGCGCCATCGATGGTAATATCAATATAAGGGACTTCATTGATATCTTTAAGTGGAATATTTAAAGATTGGGCTTGCGCTTTACTTTGTGAGGAGGTGGGTACTCCAGTAATTTGGAGTTTCTCTTCACGGATTCTGCGTCCCAATTCTTCAATCATATAATAAGCTGTAGACCCTGTTCCAAGTCCAACAACCATCCCATCTTTAACATATTTCGCAGACTCAATGCCTACATGTTTTTTTAGATTCATAGTTTTCCCCTTGTCTTTAAATCATTAAGTGTTTCTCTGACTTCTTCTTGAGCGTTTTCTTGAATTTCAATAATTTCTGCACCATTACTGAATGCGAGTTCGCGAATATGAACTGCGATTTGTGTATGTCTTGATGCACCAATTACTAAAAGTACATCATCTTCACCCAAAGTATCAATTTTAAGCATGGCTTTATGGTAGTTGGGTGCTGGATCACCATATAAAACGGGTTTATTCCATAGTTGATCTGCATAATCGAGCTCTTCCTCACTTGGAAGTTCACCATGCAGTAAAATGGGCGTTGAACCTGCTTGTTCGTGGAGACCATCAATATTCATGGTGATGACATCAATCCCGTATTCTGCAAGGGCCATATGGGCATCATTGGGCGATGCATCCATAATGGACTCTTTAAGCTCTCTTACAGTTTGGCGATAATTCTCAGGATACTCAGTCGCAAAAGAACGCGTGAGTCGATCTCTGACACTTGGATTTTCCATAAATGTTTGGATGCCAGAATCTTTAGAGATACCAGCTCCAGTAAATGCAATTACCATGATGTCCTCCTACTCAATTAAGTCTAATGTTTCTAAAATACGATTTAAGTCATCATCATCTTCAAATGAGATGGTGATTTTTTTATTATTAATTTCAATGCGTGTTTGTAGTTTCTTTTCAAATAGAGATTCTGCATAAACATAGTCACTGCGTTTCTCTTTCGGTTGTATCACTTTTGGTTCATCTTTTTGGTTGATGAGTCTTTCTGCTTCACGAACATTCAAACCACGATCTAAGATTTCTTGTGCGAAATGTTCAATCTCTTTTTTGTTGTCTAGTGTAACCAGTGGACGGACATGTCCCATGGTAAGCTTGCCTTCTTGAACCATTTTTTGAACTGATTCAGGCAGTTTTAGAAGTCTTAAGAGATTGGTCACATGACTTCTAGATTTATTTACGCGATGTGCGACATCGGCTTGTGTAAGGTTTAAGTTTTCAATTAAAAGCTGATACCCTTGTGCTTCTTCAAGAACATTCAAATCTTCACGTTGAATGTTTTCAACAATGGCAATCTCCATCATTTGTTCATCATTGAATTCAACAATGATGGCTTCAATTTGATCGAGTTTTGCGAGTTTCGCAGCACGAAGTCTTCTTTCTCCAGCAACAAGTTCAAATCCTTTTTGAGTTTCGCGCACTAAAATAGGCGTAAACAAACCGTGTTGAACAATTGAATCTGCCAACTCTTGGAGTTTGTCTTCATCAAAGTATCTTCTGGGTTGATATGGATTTGGGCGAATGTCTGATACAGAGATGGCACGTTTTATACCACCGAGATCATCACGTTCTCCTTGTTGAATTTCATCGAGAATGCTGGAAACATCATCTCCGAAGATGGCTCCAAGACCTTTACCAAGACGATTTTTATCACTCATGCTGATCGCTCCTTCTTATTATTCTTTAGTACTTCCTTAGAAAGTGCAGCATAGGCTTTGGCACCTTCTGAACGAATATCATATTCAAAAATAGTTTGTCCACGAGATGGGGCTTCTGAAAGCTTCACATTTCTAGGAATGTTATTTTTATAAACACGCTCTTTAAAGTATTTACGCACTTCTTGTTGGACTTCAATTGAAAGTCTTGTACGTAAATCCAACATGGTTAGTAGCACCCCTTCAATCTTAAGGTTTGGATTGAAAAGTTTTTGTACCAATCTGATGGTGGATAAGAGTTGTGTTAATCCTTCTAGGGCATAATATTCACTTTGTACTGGAATGATGACTGAGTCCGCTGCGGTCAGTGCATTAGTATTGAGCAGTCCCAGCGATGGTGGACAATCAATAATCACAAAGTCATATTCATCTTTAATCGGATCTAATTTGTTTTTAAGGATTTGATCAGATCCAACTTCAAATCGGTTCATTTCTAAGTCAGCCCCTGCCAAATCAATGGTTGCAGGGATAATGTCTAAAGGAGGTGTTTGAAGCTGTATACGTACATCGTGTACGCTGTCTTCATGAATGAGTAGATCATAGGTACTCAATTTAAAATCATGATTGCTGGCGCCAACGCCCTGTGAAGCATTCCCCTGGGGGTCTAAATCCACCAGCAAAACTTTCTGTCCTAAATATGCCAGTCCTGCTGATAAATTAATGCTCGTTGTTGTTTTTCCTACGCCACCCTTTTGATTGGCAATTGCGATAATCTTACCCATATGTCACTTCCTTCTACTTTGGGAATCGAATCGTCACGATAATCTCATCATCCGTCTCTTCCACATTTTGTTTTACTTCAATTCCTGTTTTTTCAACCATATCAACAGCTTGTTTCACAGTATTCAGTCCAATACGAATGTTTTGTGAGATGCCTTTAATTCTTGGTTTCAATTTCCTTTTTGGTTTATTAATTAATGTTTCAGTTTGTTTAACATTTAATTTATCTTCAATAACCTTGTCTAGAATTTTATCGGCTTTGTCTTCTGCGACACCCACAAGTGCACGTGCATGACGCTCTGTAATTTTACCCGATGCTAAAGTAGACAGAATTTTATCTGATAAGTCCAACAAACGAATTTTATTCGCAACCGCAGATTGAGATTTACCAATACGTTTTGCGAGTTCTTTTTGTGTAATTTTTTCAGTTTGAAGAAGCTCCCTATACGCAAAAGCTTCTTCAACTGTATTCAGATTTTCACGTTGAATATTTTCAATCAGTGCCATGGAAGCACTGCTCTTATCACTGGCTTGTGTTACAAGACATGGGACTTCAGTATTCCCAATCAGTTGCATCGCACGAAAACGACGCTCACCCGCAATAATTTCATATTCATTATCTGAAATTTCTCTGACTACAATCGGTTGAATCAGTCCGTTTTCTCGAATCGATTGTGCCAGTTCCATGAGTTTTTCCTCATCAAAAGTTTTTCTTGGTTGATGGGGATTTACTTCTATATTTTCTATAGAAATTAATCGATGACTAACCATGTTTCCTCCCTGACAAAGGTGTCTTCTTTATTCTACCATAATTACGGGGATATTTTGTGTGAGTCTTGGAAGTTTTACGAATATTAATATTGATTCTGGATCCCAAGTTTTCTTTTTCAATTGTTTCAATTGATTCCACTTCGCCACCCAATATTTTAATTGCTTTTTTCGACTCTTTTAGCTCTTCTTCACCCTTTGCCCCTTTCATCGCAATGAAAAGGCCGCCCACTTTCACAAACGGAATACAGAGCTCACTTAAAATATCCAAATACGCAACCGCTCTTGCGGTGACCACATCAAATGATTCTCTTAAATCTTCAATTAAATCTTCAGCACGACCATTTAAGATCGTCACATTTTTAAGATCACACATCGCTACCACTTCTTGTAAGAAGTTCGTACGTTTTGTGGTGGGTTCAATTAAAGTAACCTTGATATCAGGACGTGCAATCGCCAAGACAAGTCCTGGAAATCCTGCACCACTTCCCACATCACAAAGAGATTGATTTTTTTCAATTTTATCGTGAATCAGCAGTGAATCATAGAAGTGTTTTAAATAAATGCCTTCATCATCATCAATTGCGGTAAGATTTAGTACTTGATTGATCTTTTGAATGTGTGCTTTATATTTTTCTAAGTTTTGAGTGATTAAAGCGTCATCTTGGATCCCAAGAGACGCTATTTTTTTATAGAATGTATTTTTATCCATTAGAATTCATAATCCAATCCAATTTGTTTACGCGCTTCAACCGCTACCTTAACCACTTCCAATGAGTGATCTAAAAGTGCATCACGCTTATCATAATCCTTATAATCTACAAGTGCTTTAAACGCTTCAACTTGATAGTAATGGGTTGGTTTGTCTTGTTCATCCACTTCTTTTCGTGTTTCATGTGTTTCAAAGACAACACTTTCTAAAGTAGATGTACTGCTTGGCATTAAGATATAACCATTTTCACCTTGGATTTGCGCCAAATTATATGAGAATGAATCTTTCGCACCAATTAAAACTGCTTGGAAATCACCATAATCTAAAGACAATACACCAGATGTATCGACACCATTTTTATATGTGTTGGCTTTATAAATGACTGATTTGGGTGCACCAAAGAGATAAACCGCAAAGTGTAAGTTATAAATGTTGATGTCCGCTAAAGCGCCACCTGACATTTTAGGATCAAAGACATTCATCACTTTGCCTTCTCTTAATGCATTATAACGACTTGAATATTGAGAGAAGTTTGCTTGTACGATTTTTAAATCCCCAAGTTCTGGAATTCTTTTTTTCACATACTCCATATGGGGTAAATGAACATTAGAAATGGCTTCCATTAAGATCAGTGACTTATCACGCGCAAGCCTAATAATTTCTTCTGCTTTTTCAACATTACCAGTAAATGGTTTTTCTAAGATAACATGCTTGTTGTATTCAAGCGCAAGTTTTGCATGCTCATAATGAAGTGAGTTGGGTGATGCAATATAAATTGCATCGAGCGTCTCATCTTCAAGCATTTTTGTATAGTCTGTATAAACTTTTTCTAATTGATTCTCTTTTGCGAAAACATCACCTGTTTCTTGTCTTCTAGAATAAACAGCTGTAAATTCTAGATCTTCTACCAAACGGGCTGATTTCATAAACCAAGCAACAATACTGCCTGTTCCAACAACGCCTAATTTCATACTCGATGCTCCTTTGACTTCAGTGTCATGGCTAAAATAGAGATATCTGCTGGATTAACGCCAGAAATTCTTGATGCTTGACCCATTGTTTTGGGCATGACTTCCATCAGTTTTTGTCTACCTTCAATTGATAAGTTTGCGATGGCTTCATAATCAAGATCTTCTGGAAGTTTAATTTTCTCCATGGACTGTAATTTTTCAGCTTCTCTAATTGCCTTTTTAATATAACCTTCATATTTAATATCGACTTCTGCCTGGAAAATAAGGTGTGCTGGTAAATCTAAATCACACAGTTCAACCATGTCTTCTAAAAGAATACCAGGACGCTTTACGGCATCATAAATACTTAAGTCATGTGCATCAAAAGGTGAATTTTTACTATCGAAGTAAGCTTTCACACTTTCAGTTCTTGGTAACTTAATGGTTTTGATGTTTTCCACAAAATCATCGATAAGTTCTAGTTCTGTTCTTATTATCTCATAATTCTCTTCAGAAATTAAGCCCATCTCATAACCATAGTGAGATAAACGTCGATAAGCATTGTCATGTCTTAATAAAAGACGGTATTCTGCACGTGAAGTCAAAAGTCTATAAGGTTCTTTGGTTCCTTTAGTCACAAGATCATCTATCATTACACCAATATATGCTTCTTCACGACCCAAAATGAGTGGGTCTTTGCCTAAGTTTTTTAAAGATGCATTAATCCCTGCCATAATCCCTTGTCCTGCCGCTTCTTCATAACCAGATGTACCGTTAATTTGACCGGCAGTATAAAGGTTTTCTACTTTCATCACTTCTAAAGTTGGGTGCAGTTGAATTGGATCAATGGCATCATATTCAATCGCATAACCATATTGTGTTACAACACAATCTTCAAGGCCTGGTACCGTTCTTAGCATCTTGTCTTGTACATCTTCTGGTAAAGATGAAGAAAGCCCTTGAGCATAGGTTGTATTTAAGTGTGCACTTTCTGGTTCTAAAAAGACTTGGTGTCTGTTTTTATCCGCAAAACGAACAATCTTATCTTCAATAGATGGACAGTATCGTGCACCAACACCTTCAACCACGCCTGAAAACATTGATGATGCATCAATGTTCATATTAATAATTCTATGTGTTTCTTCATTTGTATATGTTAAATAACAAGGATATTGTTCTTGAATCACATCTTCCTTATTTGTTTTATTTGAGAAGTAATAAGGATTGTCATCTCCGGGTTGAATGGTTGTTTTACTGAAATCAATGGATTCCGTTAAAATTCTTGCGGGTGTTCCTGTTTTTAAACGCATGGTACGCAAACCATTAGCGCGCAGTGACTCAGATAAAGTATTTGTTGTTGGGTCCCCTTCTGGTCCTGATTCTGTCACAGATGATGAAACCAAAATTTTAGAACTCATATAAGTCCCTGATGTAATCACAACGGATTGAGCCGCAATGAATTCATCATCAACTGTGCGAATTCCCACACAAACACCATCTTCAACCACAATCTCTTTAACCATCTTTTGTACAATCTCAACGCCTGGTTCATTTAAAACTGCATCGCGCATTGCTTTTGAGTATTCTAATTTATCAGATTGGACTCTAAGACTTCTAACCCCAGGTCCTTTTGATGAATTTAAGATTCTAAATTGTAAGGCAGTTTTATCTGCAATCTTACCCATAACCCCGCCTAATGCTTCTATTTCTCTTACTACAATACCTTTTGCGGGACCACCAATCGATGGGTTACAAGGCATTGCTGCAATACGATCAATATTAAGTGTAAATAGTGCGGTTTTCTGCTTCATTCTGGCTGCTGCAATCGCCGCTTCTACGCCTGCATGGCCGCCTCCTACAATAATAACATCAAACATAAGTATCGCCTCCGTAAAGATTTTAACACATTTTACGAAAGTTCTCTTCATGTATGCTAAATTAATTGACAGACTTTAAAAATAGTGATACTGTATGCATGTAGATAGTACAGTTGAAAAGGAGGTAGTTATGATACAAATCGACACACGTTCTCAAGTTCCAATTTTCGAACAGATCGTTTTAGAAATTGGAAAATACATCGCACTTGAGATTTATAAACCCAATGACCAGTTGCCTTCTGTTCGAAGTTTAGCCAAAGATTTGGGTATCAACCCCAATACGGTCGCAAAAGCCTATAACGAGTCTGAAAGAATTGGGCTCACTTATTCAGAAGCCGGACGCGGAAACTTCATTGCAGATAAAAAACAAGGACTCGACCCTCTGATTGAGCCCATATATATTGAACTCACACAAATTGTGAAACGACTACTTGAACTGGGTGAATCAAAAAGTAACATCATTCAAGTGATTGAGAAGGAGGCATTATGATAACCTTAGAAAACGTCACAAAAAGCTATGATCATAAAGTTGTATTAGAATCCATTAACCTCCAATTAGATAGAGGACACGTTTATGGTCTTGTAGGACCCAATGGTTCTGGTAAATCAACCTTACTGAGGCTTTTAACAGGAGTTTTAAAACCAAACACCGGATCCATCTCAATTGATGGACAACCTGTATACGATGATCCCACCTCAAAGGGAAAAATATTCTTCTTGGGTGATGAACCTTATTTCTTTGCACAATCCACCATTGAAGATATGAAGACCTTCTACAAACTCTTCTATCCAAATTTCGATGAAACACTGTACGAAGAACTCTTAAAAGAATTTAAACTCAATCCAAAAGTTAAGATTAACTCATTCTCAAAAGGCATGAAAAGACAAGTAGTAATTATTTTAGCCCTTGCTTCTAAGCCAGAAATCTTACTTTTAGATGAAGCCTTTGATGGCCTTGACCCCATTATGCGTTTTAAATTACGTCAATATATTTCCCAGGAAATATCTGATCGAGACGCCATCATTATTATTTCATCACACAACTTAAGAGAACTTGAAGACATTTGCGATAACATCCTCATGATCAATCAAAATCAACTTCAAATCAATCACTCCACAACTGAAGCACACGATATTTACCACAAATACCAAATGGTCTTTGATGAAGCCTTTGACAGTGAAAAACTCGAAACTTTAGACCCTCTCAATATTTCTGGTAAAGAACGCATCTTCACTGTGATTTTAAAGGGTGATAAAAAAGCGCTTGATGAAAAGATTAAAGCATTGAACCCCATGATCTCAGAACACAATTCCGTATCATTGGAAGAAATCTTTGTTTACGAAATGGAGCGTGCAAATCATGAAAGCTAAACCAAATAAAAAAATAGATTTCAAATTACTACGCTATAACCTTGGACAAAACAAAGCGTATCTGATTATCTATACCATTCTCTTCTTTATCTCCTCCCCATTGGGTGTCATCATTACGAAAATTAATGATGGTCGATATATTGATTATTACGAAACGTCCAATCAAGCTGCACAACCTTATGGTTTGGTAGTGGTAGGAATCTTCCTTGCACTCGTAACGCCATTCTTAATTTTCAATTACCTCACATCAAAGAAGTCAATTGATGTCTACCATGCACTTCCAATCAAACGAAGCACACTCTTTAATACCCACTGGCTCAGTAGTGTACTGCTTGTAATCTTACCCTTTACCCTAAACTTCATTCTAACTTATATTTTAAATGGTATCTTTGGATATAGTTTCTCATGGATTGATCTCTCACACTACTTTCTCTTTGTGGTGATGTTGATCGCAATTCATGCGATGCCACTGTTTGTTATTATGAATACAGGAACCACAGCTGACGGTTTAATCCATACCCTTATTTATCTTGTACTTCCCTTTGTATTCTATGGCGCATTCAATACATTCTTTGCGACATATGTCTTTGGGGCTGGATACTTACCTTGGGAAAACTTTAAATACTTAACACCTTTGGCCGCAATATTCTTACCCATGGAATATAATCCAAGTAACCTTGTACAAATTACCCTATACTGGCTTGTGCTCAATATGATTTACTATGCTGTAACATTACACCTTTACAGAAATAGAAAATCTGAGAAATCAGAAGAGCCCTTTGTTAACAACAAATACTTCCCAATTATTACTACCATCTTTACACCACTGGTATTCATTCTCTTAAATGTGGTAAGTACTGCCTTTAAAGCAACCCATACAATTGGAGACTTCTTCTCCATTGAATCCTTTGTGTTACCCTTAGGCCTTGTATTTGTGGGATATATGGTCCTGAGCTTCTTTAGAGATCGCTCCACAAAATATTTCATGAAGACACTGATGCAATATATCGGTATCATCGCCATAACATCACTTATTGCGGTTACCATCATTACAACAGATGGCTTTGGTTATGCATGGCGCCTTCCAAAAGCAGAAGATGTTGAGAAGATCTCCTTAGATACATCTCAACTCCATAACATCAACGCAATCTTCACAAGCAACTCTGATTTATATTTCAAATACAATCAAAAAGTAGATTTAATTGATGAAAAAGCCATTGAACACTTTGTATCCATTCACACTCAGGTGAATGAAGTTCTGAAAGAAAATAAGACAGATAATCTTGCGCTCATTCAAAACAGTATTCTTGAAACAAGATATAACTGTTCATTTGATGAGGTGAATTACTTCACATTTACTTACCACTTAAAAAACGGTAATAAAGTAGAGAAAGAACTACAAATACCTGTAGAGTTAATCTTAAACTTTGCGCAAATCATCAATGAACCCAATTACCAAATCATCACAAACCCAATCCTCAACAAAGATCTCACCACCAAAAACATTAAAGTTTTCAACAACATGATGACCCAAACTTACGGATTACTCTCAACTGATAAACTTCAAGGGTTACGTGATGCTTATGTGAGTGATTTAAAGAATCTATCCAGCGAACAAATGATGTTTGAAGCTTCAACTTTAAAATACATCATTCAATATGAACTGGTTCCAACATCTGACGCACCCAATACACAAGGTGTCAATCTACAACTAGAATCAGGCTATGATAACTACAACATCTCTACTAAATTCCTTGTGGATTCACGCTTCCCACAAACCATCGCTTACATAGAGTCCGTCTCAAACGATCCTCAAAGTACAGGCTATAAACCTTACTTAATCAAATCAGTCGATGTTGCTGAATACTATTATGGTGACCATGCATTCTGTGGTGTCGCCACATGGTTTGAATTCTACGAAGCCAATGATGACTTAAATGCAATTACAGACCCAGAAAAATACACTGATAGAATCCAAGGTTCACACCTTAGAAATAAATCAACCAGTGTTATATACCTAGATAATGCAAATCTCATCCTTCCAGTAGCACCCTAAAATACTCAAAACCCTGCATATGCAGGGTTTTATTTTTGTTTTCGTAAATAATAAAGTTGAACCATCTTGGGAGAAACACCGGTCACCTTTTTAAAGACCTGTGAGAAATATTTATATTCATTAAATCCCACAAGTTCTGCAATCTTATAAAGTGGCATTTCGACTTCTTGAATCAAATCAATGGCTCTTTGAATCCTGGCTTTTGTAAGGTATTCTGTAAAACTCATATTATATTCTCTTTGGAAGCGATTGTTGATGGAGCTGGCACTTTTTTCTGTGAGTTGCGTTAGATCGTGCATGGTAATGCGATCTTTAATATGTGCTTCTATAAATTCAATGACTTTTGTTAAAGAAACGGAATCAACATTTTTTCGCTCTAATACTTGATAAGGATCTGTTTCAGGTTTTTGGTAAGACGCACGCATTTCAATTTGAGTTTTGGCTTTTTCTAAGGCTGAGATTAAGTTGTTGGGATCAATTGGTTTGAGTAAATAATCGACCACATTATATTTAATGGCTTGTTTGGCATATTCAAATTCAGAATAACCACTGATAATGATGGTACTGATGATGGATGTATCAATCTTAGACAACAGTTCCATCCCACCCATCAAAGGCATGTTGACATCCAATAAAATAATGTCTGGCATGTGTGATTCAATCTGTTTTAAGGCTTCAATACCATTTTTTGCTTCTGCGACAATACGACAATCATGTGCTTCCCAATCTATAGATTGAATGAGGCCTTGTCTTATAATCGCTTCATCTTCTACAACCAATACTTTATACATGCTTATCTCCTTGTGGTATTTTAATGATAATATTCGTGTTGCCATCAAAACTATTTACACGCATATCTGCATTTTCACCATACATTAAACGTAAACGTTGATATAAATTATGAAGTCCAAATGCATTTTGAACATTCATTTCTTCTTTCATTGATTTTTGAATGGCTTCTAATTTCTCAGGTGCCATCCCACCCCCATCATCATATATCCCAATATAAATATGGTTTTCATGTGAGAAACCAAAGATAGAAATATTTAAAGTTTCCTTATCTTGAAAACCATGCTTCACACTGTTTTCAATGAGAGGCTGAATGAGGAGCCTGGGCACTTTTTCATCCCCAACATCACTCGCAATATTAATTTCATAACTGAAACGATCTTCAAGTCTTGTACGAATAATCTCAAGATACTTAATCACATAGTCCACATCTTCCATCAAACTTACTTCTTGTTTACTGATATCAATACTATAACGTAAAAGGTAGTTTAGATTTAAAATCATCTCCGTGGCCTTTTGTGGATTTAAGGTGATGAGGTATTTAATCGTCTCTAAAGAATTGTATAAAAAGTGTGGGTTAAACTGTGCTTCCAGTTGTTTAATTTGTGCTTGGTTTTTTAGAATTAATAAGTTTTCATTATCTTTAATTTGTTTGTTTAAATCAAAGGACATCTTATTAAAGGCTTCAATTAAATACACCATCTCATCATTGGCTTTAAAAGTTGTTTGGTATCCCACTTGTCCTGATTGTACTTTTCCAATCGCATCTTTCAGTTCATTTAAAGATTGAGATATTTCTTCACCCACAATGCGACTTGAGTAATCTTGTGTGACTTTAAAGATATAAAATCCCACAATCATAAAAACAATCAGTAAGCCATATTTATTAAAGAAACCAACCTTCACATTAAGCATGTGAAAGACAAGTTGTTGATTTTCTTTATGAAAGTCACGATATACACTGTTTTCTATCGTCACTTCTGAATCCTGTTTTGTGTTAAAACGATTGAGTTGATCAGAGAAAACATCACTTGAACTGGCCACCACATAACCAAATTGATCCGTCACTACCACATAGTTTACATAGTACTGGTCAATTAAAGACTCCATGGATAAAGGATCAACATAAACAATAAATATCGCATAATCATCATGGCCCAAGTCAATCTTTTGACCAATCGCAAGGGCATTTTGTTTCACATTGATATCATTTAAGTTTACACTCCCAATTTCTACATGAGAACTGTTTTGAATTCTTGTGGAAAAGAGTTTGTTATAAGTGGATACATAAACGGAGTTATCAAAGATATTACGCGTGGCATGAATGGGTTCTAGCTCACTGTTTAAAATCACATAGTCTAAATTCACGCGTGAATTTTGAAGTAATTGATAATAAAGATTTGTGAAAGGATACTGTGAGATATTTTCATCTTTAATACTTTCAATAAAACTATCTTCTTGAATCGCCGTCTCTAGTGTCATTTCAACACTATGTATTAAATCATCAAAACGCCTTGATACAAGACTGTATCCTTTATTGGGTTCAATAAGATTATTGTTGAAATTCAAGAGAAAAATGACACTTAATAAAGTGATTAAAAGCCCAATGAGCGGTAATCTTAAGTGTCTTTTAAAGGATGATTTAATTTTTTCTTCAAAGGTAAGTATGTTATCTTTCATAATCTATTCCATTATTTGCATATATTCAAAGATGATGTCTTGTTTGTGTTCATGAACATAATCCATATCTTCAAAAATGACTTTGATTTCTTCAATCGGACGCATGTGGTCTCCCACTACGGCCCCTTTTCTTACAGGTCTGTTGGTCAGTGTTGTCCCAAAAATATTCTGCATTTCTTCACTGAGAATAAAGTCAATAAACTTATGGGCATTCGCAAGGTTTTTCGCATCTTTAACTACAGCTGATCCTGCGGGTAAAAAGACAGTTCCCTCTTTAGGATAAACAATATCAATATGTTTGGCGCCTGATTTAATTAAAGTTGCGACAGGATCTTCATAGGTTAAGCCAACCCACATTTCCCCATCAACCACAGATTTATAAACAGATGATGAACCAGACTGAATCTTACCATCTAAAAGTTCTGTTAAATTTGAGACATAGCGCCATGAAGCCTCTGATGTGTAAGTGCCATCATCACTCATGGCTAAAAGCATATTGGTGAGTTGACTAAAGGCACTGGATGAAGTTTGAGGATCAGCAGTTGCAATTTTACCCAGTAGTTTTTCATTGAGTAAATCAGCGTATCCTTCTATTTTAATATCAGAGGTGAGTGCTTTATTCACAATAATTACTGAGCCATCTAACACGGTAAATGTAAGATATCCATCAGCATTTTTGTATTCATCAAGAATGAATTCATTTTCTTCTGAAACATAATCTTGGAAAAGATGTTTGTTGGTGGTGAACTGTGTATACGTGCCGCCAAATAAAACATCAGCTTGTGGATTATTTTTTTCACTTTCAATTTTTTCCATAAGAAAACCAGTACCACCTGAAACAACTTCAACATTGATGCCTGTCTTTTCTTCAAATAAAGGAATGACCGCATTCATAATGCCTTGGCTGTTGGGTGAATAAATCACAAGATCGCCTGCCTTGTTTTTTGATTTATTGACATTACATCCCCCCAACAAAAGAAGACTCAGTAACATCAAGCCTGTTTTCTTAAATTTATGCATACTTCCTCCTGAAACTAATGCGCTTACATCCTTATTATGCCATAATTTGATGATTTATTCTAAGTTTTCTACGCAAAAAAGGACAAGATGGTTTGTTTTCTTGTCCTGTAAACTTTAAAGTGTGATCTCGTCTGATCCAGAAACCTTCATATAAACAAGTAATGATATTGTTGTGAAGGCCGATAGGATTGTCGCAAGGGCTGCAGCATATCCATAACTACCACGAGACACGAAGGCATAAATCGCCAAGGTCAATGTGAGCGTTTTTGGACCATAGAGTAAGATACCACCGGATAACTCCGTGATGATGGTAACCCAGGATAGAATTGCACCTGAGATAACACCTGATGCCATCATCGGGATTGTAATTTTGAAGAAAGTCTTCAGTTTACTTGCACCCAGTGAAATGGATGCTTCCTCAACCGCCATCGGAATTTGTTGTAAGATCGCAACCGATGATCTGATGGTATAAGGACTTCGCCGTATGACCAGCGATATTACCATAATCGCAACGGTACCAGTAAGTGTAAATGGTTTTTTACTGAAGGCCATAATGAGTCCAATCGCCACAACACTACCTGGAACGATATAAGGAATCATACTGACGATGTCAATAAAGTTGTTGATTGTATTACTTCTTCTAACCACAAGATATGCAATGAATACTGCAATTAAAACTGTAAAGACAATGGCGAGTCCCCCAATATATAGGGTATTGGGAATGGCATCTCCAACACGATACAGTGCCGTCTTATAACTATCAAGCGAGAATCCCTTCACAAAGAGTTTCCCCGATGTTTTTTGGAATGATTGATATGCTACAAGAACTTGTGGTAAAAACGAAAGGAATATGACGAAATATACAAATCCATGGATCAAAATATTGTTGATGCCTTTGGCTTGTTTTCTTTCGATTGAGTTAATTGAATGCATTGAGAATGAGAATCTCTTTGAAATATACTTTTGAATTAAGAAGATTGTCGCTGTAATAATAACCGTAATGATACTGATGGTTGAAGCAAAGTTATAGTTTCTTGTAACCTCACCCATAAATTGTTGATAAATCTCAACGGTAAATACACGGTAACCTTCACCAATTAATAGGGGTGTTCCAAAGTCCGAGAACGCGCGCATGAATACCAAGATTGCGGCTGCCAGAACTGTTGGCATGGTGAGTGGCACGATGACTTTAAAGAATCGTTTTGCGCCTGTAATCCCCATATTTTCTGACGCTTCAATAAGACTTCGATCGATTTTTTTTAAGGCACCACTGATATACATAAAGACCAGCGGAATAAGTTGAAGTGTTAATACCAGCACAATCCCATTAAACCCATAAATGGTTGGCATTTCAAAGCCAAAGGTATTGCGTAAAAAGACTGTAATAAAGCCACTTCGACCTAAGAGCTGAATCCATGCATAAGCGCCAATAAATGGTGCTGACATTGCGCTTAAAATTACTAAAATTTGCACGAATTTCTTTCCTTTAATCTCATATAGATTAAAGAAATAAGCCATAGGATAACCGATAATTAATGTCATGAAGGTTGCACTGATTGAAACTTTAAAACTGTTCCCTAATATTTTGAAATAATAAGGGTCGTTAAAGAATTGTTGAAACCACATAAAGGAAAAGGTTCCGTCTGTATCCATCAAGGCACCGCGAAGGATTTTATATAATGGAAAGATCAGAAATAACCCATATCCTGACAATACAGACAGAGAAAGGACTGTCCATATATCCAGTGATTTTTTAGTTTTTTTCACATGAATCATCCTTTCACATATACTTCATTGTCATTGTTGACGCCTTCAACAATATTTTTCTTACCATCTTCTGTAAAGATATTAATTTTTTCTGTATTGATTTTTAAATTAACAGTTTCTTTAGGATTAATGATGTCTTTAATACTTGATTCTTGAATGATTTGAATACGCATGTCTTCAAACGCCTTCACATTATAAACAGTATTGAGTCCTAAGAATGAATAATCTTCCGTCACTGCTTGAAGTCCTGTTTCTTCTGAAACAATTGTGAACTCTTCTGGACGAATGGATACTTTAACTTTTTGATTCTCTTGATAGTCCTTTAAAATATTATGAACTTCAAGTTTATAGCCGTTTTCAAATACAAGATAAGTTTTGTCATTTTCTACTTCTAAGTTTGCATCCACAATATTGGTTTGTCCAATAAAGGATGCCACAAATAAGTTCGCTGGTCTTTGGTAAACATCTTTGGGTGTACCAATATGTTGAATTTCACCAAGGTCCATAATCGCAATACGATCACTGACAGCCATAGCCTCTTCTTGGTCATGGGTTACGTAGAATGTTGTAATGCCAACGTTGGATTGAATTTCTTTAATAACTTGACGCATTTCAACACGAAGTTTCGCATCAAGATTTGAAAGTGGTTCATCCATTAATAAGACATCAGGTTGAATCACTAAAGCTCTTGCGAGCGCAACACGTTGTTGTTGTCCACCACTGAGTCGTTCTGGTAAACGATCAGCGTAATCATTAATTTGCATTAATTCTAAGAATTTTTCAGTTTCAATTTTAATGGTATTTTTATCTAATTTTCTATTTTGTAATCCAAACGCAACGTTTTTCTCAACGGTTAAGTGTGGGAAAATTGCATAGTTTTGAAAAACCATTCCTATATTTCTTTTTGCAGGGTCAAAATCATTGATACGTCTTTCACCAAAATAAAAGTCGCCGCCTTCAATAGAGTTAAAGCCTGCAATCATTCTTAATAATGTTGTCTTTCCACATCCGGATGGACCAAGGAGGGTGAAAAACTCACCCTCCTTAACATCCAAGGAAAGACCGTCAATGACTGTAACATCTCCATAACGCTTCACAGCATCACGAATTTTGATTTCTATACTCATGAGATCACTCCTTATTACTATGATTATTCTTCGGTATCAATACCTAAGTTTGTGAGCATATCTTTAAATTTAGCTTGAATGTCTGAACGATGATTTGATACATACTCAATATCTTCGAACGCTACATTAATATCGCTGAATGGTTGCATAAATTCATTTTCATGAACAATATCATCACGAACTGGACGGTATGTTAATTTAGCGATTTGTTTTTGACCATCTTCTGATACTAAGAAGTCAATGAAACTCTTCGCATTGTCTAAGTTCTTCGCATCTTTTACAATTGCGGATGCTGCTGGAAGCCATACTGCACCTTCTTCAGGATATACAACACGTACGTTTTGTGATCCGTCTGTGAGTAATGCAATGGATGGGTCTTCATATGTTGCGGCTACAACATACTCTCCAGCTTCAGTACCTTTATAAAGTGCTGATGATGAACCTAAGATCTTACCATCAAGATTTAACATGAATTTTTCTACATATTCCCAACCCTTAGCATCTGGTCCAAAGGCCAATTCGCCATCTAAACCATCTTTTTTAGCATCTGGATTCATAACGAGTAACATATTGGTTAACTGTGCTAAAGCACTTGATGAACCGGCTGCATCACCCATTGCGATTTTTCCTTTTAAGGCTGGATTAAGTAAATCAGCATAACCTTTAATTTCGCCATCTAATTCACCATTTTCAATCATTTCTTTTTCTAAATTCACATTCACAAGTAAGTTACTACCACTGAGTCCATAATGTGTAAAGAATGGATATTTCTCAACGTGTGTACGGTAACCTTCTGGAATCTTGTCATAACCTTCTGCTACATATTCTTCAAAGAGACCTTCGTGTTGTAGATATGCACCTAAGTTCATACCACCAAACATTAAGTCAGCTTGAGGATTATCTTTTTCTGCTGAGATTTTCGCAAGTGCTTCACCAGTTCCCATGGATTGTAAGTTAACTTTAACGCCATTTTTCTCTGCCCAATAGTAAAGTAGTCCTTCAACTTCACCATCTGAGTTAGGTGAATAAACTACAAGCTCTCCGCCGCCTGAGCCACCTTCACCGCCGCCTTTATTACCTTGTGATCCACAAGCTACCAATAGGCCAAAGACTAACATTAACACAAAAAACTTCGAAATAAATCGTTTCATAACTCCTCCTTACTATCGTACGATACGATTTAAACGTAGAAATTGATTTTGTTTCTACCTTTGTAAACATATTATCTCAAAAATTTCAAAGCGCTTACATCCTATAATCCAACAAAATGGTCTAAGAATCCACAAGAAAACACAGGGTATTTGCCCTGTGTTTCAGTTTAGTATTAAGAAATTTTTGTGCCAGACACAACATTTTCAGTTGTCACAAGATCCATACCGTCTTTATCTTTAGCGGCTAAGATCATGCCTTGGGATTCAACACCACGTAACATCGCAGGTTTTAAATTCACAACCACAATGACACGTTTTTTAATTAAGTCTTCCATCTCGAAGTGACCCACCAAGCCACTGACAATTTGTAAGATGTGTTCACCAACTTGAACTTTTAAAACATAAAGCTTATCTGCTTTAGGATGTTTTTTAGCTTCTAAAATAACACCAGTTCTCATATCGACTTTCGCAAAGTCATCAATAGAAATAAGGTCTTTTTCGTCCACAATTGGTTTGGGTTCTGGTTTTTCAAAACGCTTCATCGTTTCATCCATATCCAGTCTTTGGAAAATAGGTTCTGGTTTTTCAATCACATCATGATTCAGTTCAAATAAACCAAATGTTTTTGCGCTCTCAAAACTTGTGTGTGCTGTGCGCAGTTGTGAAAGGATTTTTTGTGAAGTTTCTGGGATAAAGGATTCCAGCACAATCGCCCCAATACGAATACTTTCAATTAAATTATATAGCACTGTTTGAAGTCTATCGTGTTTCTCTTCATCTTTTGCGAGGTTCCAAGGTTCTGTTTCATCAATGTATTTATTGGCACGTCTGAACAGCGCAATCACATGTGAAATTGCTTCTTGAACATGGAGTCTATCCATAGATGCTGTTGTTTTTTCAACAAGTGTTGAAGCCATCTCAACCAGCTCATCATCCATCGGTTCATGGATATCACGTACTTTAAGGCTGCCCCCAAAGTAACGGTTAGTCATCGCAAGTGTACGATTTACAAGATTCCCTGTGATATTCGCAAGGTCTGTATTGATACGTTCAATCATCAGTTCATGGGTGAGTGAGCCATCTCTTTCAAATGGCATTTCATGAAGCATGATATATCTTAAAGCATCAACCCCAAAGACTTCTGTCAGTTCATCTGTATAAACCACATTCCCTTTGGATTTACTCATTTTACCTTCACCAATTAATAGCCAAGGATGACCAAAAATTTGTTTAGGAAGTTCCACATCAAGTGCCATGAGCAAGATTGGCCAATAAATAGTGTGGAATCTTAAAATATCTTTACCAATGATATGAACATCTGCTGGCCAAAATTCATGGAAGAGTTCACCATGATTGCCATCAACATCATATCCAAGTCCTGCAATATAGTTAATCAGTGCATCAATCCAAACATATACCACGTGTTCTGGATCACTTGTAACAGGGATTCCCCAGTTAAAGCTTGTGCGTGAAACAGCCAAATCATAGAGTGGCTCTTTTAAGAAGTTTTGAAGCATTTCATTTTTTCTTGATTCTGGTTGAATAAACTGAGGGTGTGTTTCAATATGCTCGATTAAGCGATCTTGATATTTTGAAAGCTTAAAGAAGTATGTATCTTCATCTTGTTCGATGAGTTTTGATCCACATACTGGACAATGTCCTTCAACTGCTTGAGATTCAGTATAGTATGCTTCACATGATTGACAGTACCATCCTGAATAAACACCTTTATAAAGGTCTCCTTTTTCAAGAAGTTTTTCAAATACTTTTTGTACCTGCTCCATATGATATGGATCTGTTGTTCTGATGAAGTGATCATAAGAGACATTCATTTCATCAAAAATACTGCGGATGAGTCCTGCGATTTCATCAACATGTTCTTTTGGTTTTCTATTTAAATTTTTTGCGGCTTCTTCTATTTTTTGTCCATGTTCATCAGTACCTGTTTGAAAATGCACATTGTAGCCTTGGGCACGTTTGTAACGGGCAATGGCATCGGTTAGTACAATCTCATAAACATTACCAATGTGTGGCTTTGCGGAAGTATACGCAATGGCCGTTGTTATATAGTAGTTTTTATCTGGTTTCACAAACCATTCCTCCTGACTTATGCTTTCTTATTATACCACAAGAACACGCTAGATAAAGGCTTTTATATCTTTATCACACGCGCTCCAATTGGCATGAGTGCAAGTTTGGCAAACTTGAAACATTGAATACCAAATGGGAT
>RRZU011361823.1_pt1 | contig 30049 bp, 24 predicted proteins | sample 2165561 | NCBI WGS metagenome assembly RRZU01 (sample SAMN10456909, study PRJNA506462) | wastewater metagenome | isolation source: wastewater sludge | place: USA: Moscow, Idaho | reverse complement strand
TTTTATTATATAGCTGATCGTACTTTACCTGATTTACTCCGGATTGAGCACTGCCCGCTGCGACTGCAAGCGAGTTTAATGCTAAAACAGTTAATAATTTTTTATTTCTTTTCATTTCGTCTCCTTCATTTACATTACTAAGCAAAAACAAATCCCAGCATTTTATATCAATAATTAAAAAACTGACTCTCCCTTCTTTTGAAGCTTCTGCATATTTTTGATATAATCATTTTGAGATTATTAAATAACTTTTGTTTTAATTTGGCAAGTAAAAAGATTATATACATTTTAAATTTGTAAGTCAACTAATTTTTAAAGTAAACTCTAGTACAAAATTTTCAGACATTTCTTTTTTTTAAAAAATTTTTTCACTAAATTCCTTTTTATATTTTCTCTATTATATTAATCGTTCATTTTATTTGGTGTAAGTAAAAACATTTCATTTCTCCATATTTAATATTAATATTTTTATTGTTTTTTTTATATTTTAAAACAATTATTATTTATATAAAAAACATTTTATAAATAATCTTTTTAAAAAAATTGTTATTTTATATTTTAATAGCAAATAATTTTATGCTTATATTTTACATTTTATATCTCTTTTACCATTTTTCATTATATAAATGCTATTTACATAATACTTCACCTGATTCCAATATTTTACGTGCCTTTCCTCCTTCATAAAATTTCTCTTTAGTAAGTAAAAATATATTTCATAATATCAGTGTTCTAGATATTAATCTCCTAAATTTTCTATTCTTTTTTGATTTCATTCCACAGTCTTTATTTTAAGCTCTACGCCTTCTTTCCTTATATTTATATAATAGTACTTTTAATTTTTTTATTGCTTATACAATCATTAGAATTTAATTTTAATTTCAAAAGTAATTTCAAAGAAATAACAAATATAATTAAATATTCTTATTCTTATTCTTATTCTTGAGTTTAAAAATATTCTGCCAAAAATCATTTTCAACTGTTAAAATTCAATATTTATATTTTTATTTACTTTATATTCTATACTTTTTCTGTTATAATTTTATAGAAAATAATTAAACATAATTTATAAAGGAGGAAAAAATGAATATTCATATCCTTCAGCATGTTCCTTTTGAAGATATAGGAGCAATCGACCGCTGGATAAATAAAGGAAATCACAAAAAATTTTATACCAAATTATATGCAGATAATCCTTTTCCGGCTATAGACAGCTTTGACTTTTTGATTATACTCGGCGGTCCCATGGGAACTTATGAAGAAGATAAGTATGTCTGGCTGATTAAAGAGAAAGAGTTTATTCATCAGGCAATAAAAGCCGGCAAAAAAATTCTGGGGATTTGTCTGGGCTCTCAGCTCCTTGCAGATGTTTTAGGTGCCAAAGTATATAAAAATAATAAAAAGGAAATCGGATGGTTTCCCGTGACGCTGACTCCTGACGGCAGAGATCATGCTTTATTTGCCGGCATTGAAAATAGTATAAATGTACTTCACTGGCATGGTGATACTTTTTCTCTTCCAGAAAAAAGCATCCATCTGCTGGAATCAAAGGCATGTACCAATCAGGCCTTTCTTTATGAAACACATGTTTTAGGTCTGCAGTTTCATTTTGAAGCAGCACCTGACAGTGTGACTTCTATGCTGGAAAATGACAGCAAGGATCTTAGTATTTCTTTAGATTCCATACAAACTTCAGAAGAAATTCTGAATAATCTTCATTATTCCGGCAAGTCTAATGAAATTTTATTTACTTTACTGGATAGATTTTTAGCTTTATAATTTTTTAAATAAAAAGAGCTGTACCCAAACAGATTTATGATAATCTAAATATATAAAGGTAAATCCTTTTCTATATTTTATGATTAGATCTCCGTTTTAATACAACTCTTTTTTATGGCAGAAATTTATTTTCTGTATTCTATATTTTCAATATTAAATATGTAATTGCTGTCTAAATTACCATTCTTCTCATACCATGAATATTCAAGATGTGTCGGCACCATAAATCCGTTTATTTCTTTATACTCGGATTTTTCACCTACTTCTCTTAATATTGCCTCATTTCCGTGAAGCATATAATCTTCTGTTTCCATCTTGGTTATTTGATTTTTTTCATTAAATGTTACCAGATATCTTCCTTTCAGATCTCCGTATGTTATTTCCAGATAAGCATGCTTTTCATCTTTCGGAAGCCATTTTATATACTTGCTCGGCAGAAGTGCCCACGGAAAGTCAACTGCTGTTCCGTAATAACGAAGCATAAGATAAGTATATAATGATTTTCTCTGCTCCTCTGAGTAGTCTGTAGACATTACAGTTTTCTGACCAAAAGCCTTTGCTCTCATATTATGCTTGTCCACAGAAAATGCATCTCTGCTTTCAAGTATCGGAAATTTTAGTATTTTATGCATATACAGACCTTCCCACATATATTTTGGATCTGTAGTTATACTGGTTTGGGCGCTTTTTACCGCAAAGTAATTTTTGGATACAGGAAGCTTGAATATTCCTTTTTCTTTCCAGAATACATAGCTTACAGTTACTGATTTCTGACCGTTAAATGTATATTCAAAATACTTTCTTACCGGCTCCGGCAGATCTGTATATCTGTTTAAGTCGAGATTTATTTCCTGCACTTTTTCGTTTGCTGTTAATTCTTTTCTAAGCTTTTTATTTTCAGAACCAGATCTCATAAAACCCGATATATAAAAGCCCAGCAGTATTATTGCTAATGCCAGCAGCATTATAACTGCTCTTTTTAATATTTTCATTTTTACTCCTTATGTATTATTATATTTGATCTATTTTCTTTCTCTGAAGATATACTGTTATTAAAAAAAAGATTATACAGAATGATAAATGCCATATTATTGACCATAATCCCAGTCTGTCGCCGCCGAAATGTCTTCCACTGCGAACAGTATCCGTAGAAAAAATAAGTACATTATGTCTTATCATTCCGTTTATAACAAACCATCCTATTACTGCTCCGGCTGTTATTACCTTTCTCCAGATCCTGCTTATCGAAAAAGATTTTATCCATATCATAAAATATGAAATATAACTTACGGCGAGTGTTGTAAAAAACAGAATTTTTACCGGAAACATAAGCATAGACTCCCATGAAAAGGCAAAATGATTGACTACAGTCATTTTATACACTAAAAAAAATACATATTCTGCAATAACTACTATTAGTACAAGTATATAACTGACTATCAGTTTTGACAGTAAGATCTTTTCCGGTGTACTGTCTGTCATGGACACAAGCGTAAATGTTTCTTTTCCTGTATCATATAAATTGAATTTTATTATAAAAATAACCAATATTATTGATAATATCATTACCCCTATTGCCGGTAAACCATGAGCTCTTCTCGAAATAACAGACATTATATTAAATAATATATAGAATCCTGTAAGCAATATTATAAATCCTTTTGTTTCCCTAAAGTAAAACTGTACTAATCTGTTCATTTTTCTCTCCTTTCGTTACTTTTGATAATTTTATATCTGATAATTCTTTTTTCATTTCTAACTGCTCCTTTTAATATGATTTTTCATGATACTTCAGTTTTCATTGTTTCTCTGTAGAATTCTACTATTGATTTATCATTTTTTTCTTTATATTCTTCTACATTAATATCTGCGGTTATTCTGCCTTCCTTCATTAACATTACTCTGTCTAGAAGCATTTCTATCTCATTTATAAAATGAGTTGATAAGATTATTGTTGTTTCCGGATTAAACTCTCTCAAAATAAGGGAGTATATCTCTTCTCTTGCCACAAGATCAATATTGGCAAATGGTTCATCCAGAAGATACAGCTTTACATTTCTTGATAAAGTAAATGCAAGCTTGGCTTTTGCCAGTGTTCCCGACGACATTGACCTGAATTCCGTATTTTCGCTTATATTCAAAATTTTCAGCATATCTGCATTCTTTTTTATATCAAAATCCGGAAAAAAGTCCGGAAAAACTTTCTACAGCATTTTTTATTGTCCATTTTGGATTAAAGAGGTTAACTACAGGCATATATGCTAATTCTCTTTTTACTTTGTAATCCTGAACAGAAACACCATTTATACTTACTTCTCCTGAGCTGAGATGTGAAAGTCCGGCCATACAATTCAGCAGACTTGTTTTCCCGCTTCCGTTTTCTCCCAGCAGTCCGACTATCTGTCCTTTTTTTATTTCAAAACTTACATTCTTCAATGCTTTTTCTCTCCCAAAATTTTTTACGGCATTTTTGCAGCTAACCAGTAATTCCACTCTAATCACTTCCTTCTTTCTCTTTTATAAGACTTATAATATCTTCTGTATTAAATCCCATTTTCTTCATTTCCCTGATAAAATCGTTCACTATTTTTTCCGCTGCTTTCTCAGACAGGCTTTCTATTTTTTTGTTATCTCCTGTAACAAAGTTTCCCATTCCTCTTTTGGAATATATATACTCTTCCCTTTCCAGTTCCATATATGCCCTCTGTATTGTATTAGGATTCACGCCCAGCTGTACTGCCATATCTCTTACTGAAGGCAGCTTCTGATCTGCTTCCCACTCTTCTGTTATGAGCTTTAATTTTATAAATGCTATTATCTGTTGATATATAGGTATATTATCTTCAAATTTCACTGCTCCTCCTCCTTACCAAAGACTTTTTTGATTAAACACCGGTTATTTAAGATTTTTAATTTAATTTCATTCTTTGTTTCTGTGTACTAGTTAAATAATACACTAATATTTTATAAATGTCAACTATTTTTATTTTTTGTGACTATTACAAAAATAAACTGTAATAAAAAAAGAACTATCTCTACTCCTTCTAAGAGATAATTCCTTGGTAGATGAAATATTATTTCATAATATCTGCCTTCTCAAATATTACTCACCTAAAATTTCTTTTTTAATAAAATATAACTTCTACTGCACACACTGTATTTTTTGCAGAAACAGCTAATTTATATTCTGCTTTTATATGTTATATTTTATTCCGCTTGTGATATATAAATTTTTTATATATCAACCTATTAGAAAATAATTTTTTTATTCTTTTTTATTTCATAAAACTCTTCATTGTACAGTTGTTTCTTATAAAAGCCCTTTGCCTTCCTGCTTTATATATATATAATAATACAATCATATTTATTTTTGCTTATACAAATATTAGTTTTATCTTTTAAATATCAAATATATTTCAAAGGCTGAAAATATAATTTCAAAAATAGAAAAAGCCTGCCTGCACAGACTTATTAATACTGCTAATACTGTTTATTTACTTTCAGCGAAAAGCTGGTAAGCAGTTATAAAAAAAATTTATATTATTTTCTGGAAAAATACTTTTGTATATCAGGAATAACGAAATAAAACATAGCTATTAATGTCAAAAGCGCAATATTTCCCGGTCTTTTAAAATATAACAAATTCACTGCAAGACATATTACAATTCCGGCTACCAGTATAAGTCTGCCGGCACTTTTTCCGTAAAATGAAAATACTCCTGCCCAAATCACAAGCAAACCAACAAGAAAATTTATAACAATAATATACGGTATCTGCCCTGACTGTGACAGATAATCCCATTTTTTAGAAAGAATGGATATTCCAGAATATACTCTGAGACACCCTACAAAAGTTGTAATTATACTTAATATTTTTAATGTCATAGGTTTTTCCATAATTTATTCCTCCTTTTGATGACTAACACGTTTTACTAAAAAAACAAGCTGCTACACTAGATAATATCAAAAGAAAGAGAATAAAACAAGTATATTTTCTTTTTCATATTATATAAAAAATCCCTGCCGGGGCAGAGATAATTTCTTTGCAATTAATTCCTTTCAAAATATCATCTTTCTTTCTGATATTTATTCCACAAGAATTATATTATTTTCTTAGGTAAAATATGGATTAGTATCATGTCCCGCATGGCGAATACGGCATAATACCCACAGTAAAGTATGCATTTATTGTGGCGATTTCAACAAAAGCACAGGATTTTTATCCATATTTTACTGATTGATTTACCTTCACAGATAACATATTATATATCTGAGAAAATAAACGAATCTTTTTCAAACTTAACTCATCTGCATCTTTACTGCTCCTCTTCCCTTGTCTACATATATATAATAACTCTGCAAGTTTTTTATTTGCTTATACAATAATTAGTTTTTCATTTATATTATCTAATTATTTTCAAAGATAATATATTTACATCCTTTAATAATCTATCTGAATATCAAGTTATGTATAAATCTTTTGGCTGTTTATGAAAAAGAGCCGGATTCAAAATACAAAATGAATCCGGCTCTAATATATTAAATTATAAAATTCAGGAATTTGCTGATAGATATTTGTCCACTGCCTTAGCTGCTTCGCGCCCTTCTCTTATTGCCCAGACTACCAGTGACTGTCCTCTTCTCACATCTCCGGCTGCAAAATACTTATCCGTGCTTGTTTTGTAGTCTGCTTCGTCAGCTTGCACATTCCCGCGCTGATCCAGCTGTATTCCAAGATTTTTTATTAAACCCTCATGTACAGGATGTGTAAATCCAATTGCCAAAAAAATTATATCTGCTTCAATAATAAATTCAGTTCCTTTTATTTCTCTGAAGCCAAGCCTTCCGTTTTCATCTGTAAAACTTTCTGCTTTTGCTGCTTTCAGTCCCTTTACATTTCCGCTGCCGTCATTTAAAAATTCTTTGGTAAGTATATTCCATTCTCTCGGATCATTACCATACTTATCCCCGGCTTCCTTATGTGATGTTGAGATTTTCAATACAACAGGATACTGCGGCCAGGGATTAGACTCTCCCCTGCTTACCGGCGGTTTGTCCATTATTTCAATTTGCGTTATTTTTTCTGCACCCTGTCTTACCGAGGTTCCCACACAATCTGCTCCTGTGTCTCCGCCGCCTATTACCAGTACTTTTTTTCCGCTTGTATCTATTATTTCATTTTCTGTTTTTATTCCCTGATTTTTTCTATTCTGTTGTGTAAGAAAATCCATTGCATAATAAATTCCTCTTAAATCTCTTCCTGGTATTCCGAGGTCTCTGGGATTTTTTGAACCGCACGCCAGAACTACAGCATCAAATTCTTTATTCAGCTCTTCTATATCAATATCTTTACCGGCTTCAGTATTATATCTGAAAACAACACCTTCATCCTCCAGCTGTTTTACTCTTCTCTGAACAATTGATTTCTCAAGCTTAAAGTCAGGTATTCCGAAAGTCAGAAGACCTCCTGCCCGTTCATCCTTTTCAAAAACAGTTACCTCATGTCCCATACGCACGAGATTCTGTGCTGCTGAGAGTCCTGCCGGTCCGCTCCCGACCACTGCTGCTTTTTTTCCTGTTCCGGATACGGCTTTTTTGGGTTTTATCCACCCATTTTCAAAACCTTTTTCTACTACAGCCAGTTCTATATTTTTTATTGCTACAGGATCATCGTTAATGCCCAGAGTACAGCTCCCTTCGCATGGTGCCGGACATACACTTCCGGTAAATTCGGGAAAGTTATTTGTAGAATGCAGAATTTCCAGTGCTCTTTCCCATTCATTATTATAGACCAAATCCTGCCATTCAGGACATATATTATCCACAGGACATGCCATATGACAAAACGGAATTCCGCAGTCCATACATCTTGCTGCCTGTAATTTTACATATTCATCATTCATATGTATATTAATATCTCTAAAATCTTTTATTCTTTCATCTACAGTTCTTAATTTTTTTTCTTCTCTTTTTATTTCCAAAAATCCGCCGCTTTTTCCCATCAGCTTATCACCTCTTTAAGGAATAATTCATTATATTTTGGCGATACAACTACCTTAAAATTACTTTTCAAATTATCCCAGTCCGATAAAATTTCTTTTGCAATTTCACTCTGAGTATATCTAAAATGATTTTCCACATATTTTTTTATTTCTGCTTCATATACAGGTTCTAAGTTATGTATTTCGACCATTTCCCTGTTCAGTCTCTTTTCAAGCTTATTCTGTTTATCGTATACATACGCTATTCCGCCGCTCATACCTGCTCCGAAGTTTTTCCCCACTCTTCCAAGTATTACTGCTCTTCCGCCTGTCATATATTCGCAGCCATGATCTCCTACTCCTTCTGTCACAGATACCGCACCTGAATTTCTTACACAGTATCTTTCTCCTGCTACTCCGTTAAGATACAGCTCTCCTTTTATTGCTCCGTATAATACTGCATTTCCTCCTATTATGTTTTTAGTACTGTCATATGCAGCATCTTTAGGCTTTCTTATTATAATTTTAGCCCCGAAAAGTCCTTTTCCTATGTAATCATTAGACTCTCCTTCAAGGTTAATAGTAATACCGCTCATTCCAAATACTCCAAAGCTTTGCCCGGCATAACCTCTGAGATTTATTTTTATAGTATCTTCCGGAAGTCCGGCTTCACCATATTTTTCGGCTATTATTCCGCTCAGCATTGCCCCGAGACTTCTGTCAGCATTTGTAATAGTATCGTTTATTACTGTTTCCTGCTTGTCTGTGATGGATTTCTCAGCTTCTGATATTAATTTCAGATCTTTTATTTTATCCATTCCGAAATTCTGTTTTTCAGTACAAATATTAGGTGTATGATCCTCAGGATTTCTATATAGTATTTTTGTCAGTTCTACTTTTCTTGACTTCCAGTTTTCATTTTTGTAATCTACCTCAAGAAGATCGGTTCTTCCTATCAAATCCTCTAATTTTGTTACTCCGAGTTCTGCCATGATTTCTCTCATCTCTTCTGATAAAAATCTAAAATATGTAATTATATTTTTATATTTACCTACAAATTTTGCACGTAACTCTTCAGATTGTGTGGCAATTCCTACAGGACACATATTCGTATGACACTTTCTCATCATAATACATCCTAATACCACCAAAGGCATTGTGGCAAATCCGAACTCTTCTGCTCCCAGTAAGGCACCAAATATGATATCTCTTCCGGTTTTCAGTTTTCCGTCTACCTGCAGGACTACTCTGTTTCTTAATTTATGCTCTTTTAGCACCTGATTCGCCTCTGCAAGACCAAGCTCCCACGGCAGACCCGCATGCTTAATAGATGACAGCGGTGATGCTCCTGTTCCACCGTCATGTCCTGAGATCAGTATCATCTCCGAATGAGCCTTTGCCACTCCGGAAGCTACTACCCCTACCCCTGCTTCCGATACTAATTTCACACTTATTCTTGCTTTGGGATTTACATTTTTCAAATCAAATATCAACTGTGCCAAATCCTCTATTGAGTAAATATCATGGTGCGGAGGCGGTGATATCAGACCTATTCCCGGTGTTGTATGTCTTGTCTTTCCTATTTCTTTATCTACCTTATCTCCGGGAAGCTGACCACCCTCTCCGGGTTTTGCTCCCTGTGCCATTTTTATCTGAAGCTCGTCTGCATTTATCAGATATGAGGTAGTTACTCCGAATCTTCCCGAAGCTACCTGCTTTGTCGCACTTCTTCTGTTATCGGTAAATCTTTCCGAAAGCTCTCCGCCTTCTCCGGAATTCGATCTTCCTCCTATCTCATTCAAAGCCATTGCCAAAGCCTCGTGTGCTTCTTTTGAAATAGATCCGTAAGACATAGCACCTGTAACAAATCTCTTCATTATAGCTTCTACAGGCTCTACTTCCTCCAAAGGGACAGGAGTTTGCTTTTTCATCTTAAACATTCCTCTGATAGTCAGAAGTTTTTTGCTCTGGTCATTTATAATATTTGAAAATTCTTTATATGCTTTATAATCATTTCTGCTTGTAGCTTCCTGTATTTTAGCTATTGCCTCGGGAGTAAGAATATGATTTACCCCGTCTTTTCTCCATTGATATTCACCGTCATTATTCAGTACTTCCGAATGTTTTTTTATTGCATTCACAGCTTCTGTATGTCTGAGTCTCGTTTCCTTTTCCAGTGCCTCTATATCCAGACCTTCTATTCTGGAAACTGTTCCTCTGAAATATTTATCCACAAGTTTTTGCGAAAGCCCCAGTGCTTCAAAAATCTGAGCCCCTCTGTAGCTCTGCACAGATGAGATACCCATTTTTGCCATTGTTTTCAATAATGCTTTTTCCAGTGCCTTTATTATATTTTTTATGTATTCCTGCTTATCAGACTGAAGATATAATTTTTTTGCCAGCATATAATCCACAGAATCAAATGCAAGATACGGATTTATCAAAAGTGCCCCGTATCCTACCAATAAGGCAAAATGCATTATTTCTCTTGCTTCTCCTGTTTCCAGAATAATATCTATACCGCTTCTTTTCTTTTTTTCTATCAGATAATGATGTAAACCGGCTGTTGCCAAAAGAGAAGGTATTGGTATTTTATTTTCCCTGGCCTTTTTGTCTGAAAGAACTATTACTTTTTTTCCGTTTTCTATATCTTCTTCCACGGATCTGAATATTTCATTCAGCTTTTCTTCAAGGCTTTCATCTGATTTATCAAATATAATATCTTTTATTGCTATGCTTTCTTTATATTCATTTTTTATAAAATCTAAAGTTTTATTATCTATAACAGGTGACTCAAAGACCATTGTCCTGCTGTTTTCCGGTGTATTAAAAAGCAGATTCCCTTTTGTTCCCAGTTCGCTTTTCAGTGACATTACCGATTTTTCTCTTATAGAATCTATAGGAGGATTCGTTACCTGTGCGAATAACTGCTTGAAATAATTAAACAGCAGTCTCGGCTTTTCGGAAAATACAGCAAGTGCCGTATCATTCCCCATTGATCCCAACGGTTCATTACTGCTGGATGCCATTTCAGATATTATTATGCCGAGGTCTTCACGGGTATAACCAAAAATTCTCAGCTGTTCTTCTATTATGGAAATCTCTCTTCTTTCTTCTTTATATTTATAATTTTTCAGTTCTTTTTCTGCGTATCTTTTATTCTTAAGCAAATCCGCATAATCAGTGTTATTCAGTATTTTTTCCAGAGTAGCTTCCTTATCAAGAACCTTGCCTTCTTTCATATCCAAAAGAAGAATTTCACCCGGTCTCACTCTTCCGCTTTCCTTTATATTTGAAAACTCTGTAGGAAGAGTTCCTACTTCCGACCCGGCTATTATGTAATTATCCTTGGTTATCAGGTATCTAAGCGGTCTCAGTCCGTTTCTGTCAAGCTTTGCCAGTATATATCTTCCGTCTGTCATGGCAAGTGCCGCCGGACCGTCCCACGGCTCCATAAGACTGGAATAATAATCATAAAAATTTTTAAGTTTTTCCGGCATTTCACTGTCTTTTTCCCATGCTGCAGGGACTAACATTGAAATTGCTTCTATTAATGTCTTTCCGGAAAAAAGTAAAAACTCCAGCGCTGTATCCAGATTAGCTGAATCACTTGATAAATGATCATTTACAGGAAAAAGTGCTTCTATTTCGGAATATGCTTCCGAGCTCAGGGCAGGCTCTCTTGAAACCATCCAGTTAACATTTCCCTTTACAGTATTTATCTCCCCGTTATGTGCAAGAAAACGAAAAGGATGAGCCAGTTCCCATTTTGGAAAGGTATTGGTACTAAATCTCTGATGTACCAGACAAAACTGACTTTCCATCTTATCAGACTGAAGGTCAATATAAAATTTTTCTATCTGGTCCGGCTTTATTAAGCCCTTATATACAATTATTTTTGATGAAAGCTTTGTAATATAAAATTCTTCAATATTTATATCAAGAGTTTTCACTTTATTTTCTATTTTTTTTCTTATAATATATAATTTTTTTTCGAACTCTTCTTTTGCCGAAGCTGTTCTTTCAATAAAAAGCTGTTCTATCTCCGGAAGGGTTCTTTGTGCTTCTATACCTACCGCATTTCTGTTTACAGGAACTTTTCTCCAGTAAAGAATCTTTTCCCCCTCTTCTTTTACAGTTTTTTCGGCTATTTCCTTTATTATACGTGCATGATCAGGATTTACCGGCAAAAATATATTTCCTGTTCCATAATCTCCCATTTTCGGCAGATTTTCACAAATATCCCTGAAGAACGCATCGGGAATCTCGAAAAGAAGACCTGCTCCGTCTCCGGTTTCGGAATCATATCCGGAAGCTCCTCTATGCTCCAGTCCCATTAGTATTCTTATTCCGTCTTTAATTGTTTTGTTGGTTTTCAGCCCGTCTATATTAGCTATAAACCCCATCCCGCAGTTATCTTTTTCAAATTCTCTCTCAAACAATGATTTTTCCATAAATCTTTTCTTTTCCAAATCATAGCACCTCCAATTCTGTCATTTCTATTTTGACTAAAGCATTTTATTTTTATATAAAATTATAAATACAAAATTCTATTCAAAATCAATTAATCTCTCATTTTATTATCTTAATTTTTTCAGGTAAGAACAGCTATAATTGTTTTGTAGTCAGTGTATCAGTATAATGTTATGTTCATAAATCAGGCGTATAACACTGGATACGAACATTACATCACACCAAAAATTTACTTGTTCTTATATTCTACTATATTTTTCAAAAAATAAAAAATTTATTCTCTTTATGAAACATAAAAAAAAATTCATCGGCTGTTTTTGTCAATTTATTCAATGTTTTTAGTACTTTTTATAAAATGTCAAGCTTTTTTAATCATTAAATAAATTTATGCTTGACTTGAAAGGCATAAATATAATATAATCATTTAGGGATTAAAAAAAATGAAAGCGCTAGGGCTAAAATACCAAATATTTTAGTTGACGAGGAGAGAGAATTATCGAGACTATCAGCGGGTATTCTCTGGGTTGTAACAACCTAAAAGATAATAACAAACCTTATAAGTAATTATATGAACAAAAATATCTTAGTTACTAATCTCTGAAATTTAAATTATTTGGAGGAATCATTTATGGAAACTATGGAAAACAAGATGAAACTCTTCGGGGAAAATGCCTTTACTGACAAAAACCTGAAAAAAAGAGTTCCAAAAGATGTTTTTAAAGAATTTAAGCTTTCGCAGACTGGTGAAGTGGAACTTTCCCTTGCATCTGCCGAAGTCATTGCCAATGCTCTGAAAGACTGGGCAATAAAAAGAGGAGCCACACATTACAGCCACTGGTTTCAGCCGCTTACAGAGCTTACTGCTGAAAAGCACGACTCTTTCCTTGACCCGTCAAGTGATGAAGAAATTATCTACAGATTTTCTGGGAAAAGCCTTATAAAAGGTGAACCTGATGCATCTTCATTTCCTAACGGAGGTCTTAGAAGTACTTTTGAAGCCAGAGGATACACAGTGTGGGATACAAGCTCACCACCCTTCATAAAAGAAAATAAAAACGGAGCTACTCTATATATTCCCACTGCATTTATATCATATAACGGTGAAGCCCTTGATAAGAAAGTACCGCTTCTCAGATCCATGTCTGCTGTTAATAAGCATGCTTTAAGAATTTTGAGAGCACTGGGTAATACCACTGCAAAAAACGTTGTATGTACATTGGGTGTTGAACAGGAATATTTCCTAATCAAAAGAGAGTTTTTTGAAAAAAGGGAAGATCTTCTTCTTACAGGAAGAACACTTTTTGGAGCACCGGCTCCGAAAGGCCAGGAACTAAATGACCATTACTTTGGTAAAATAAAAGAAAAAGTAATAAACTTTATGAGTGATCTTGATGCAGAGCTTTGGACAGTAGGTATCTCATCTAAGACAAGACATAATGAAGTTGCACCAAATCAGTTTGAGATAGCTTCTTTATTCAGTCTTGCCAATCAGGCCTCTGATCAGAATCAGGTTATCATGGAAACAATTGAAAAAGTCGCACTAAGACATGACTTGGTAGCACTTTTACATGAAAAACCTTTTGCCGGCGTAAATGGTTCCGGAAAACATAACAACTGGTCACTTGCTACAGATGACGGTGAAAACCTCCTTGAACCAGGTTACAGTCCGGAAAGAAACCTTCAGTTTTTACTGTTTTTATCGGCTGTTATAGAAGCTGTTGACAGATACTATCCTTTATTAAGAGTTACTACAGCAAGTGCTACAAATGACCACAGACTGGGAGGACATGAAGCACCTCCGGCTATTATTTCAGTATTTCTCGGTGATCCGCTGACAAGTGCTCTGGAATTCGTAGCCCTGAATAAAGACAGTCTGCGTGAAGCGATAGAAAATCTGGAAATGGGAATAGAAAGTCTTCCAAAACTTCCGCTTGATTCAGGAGATAGAAACAGAACATCGCCTTTTGCCTTTACAGGTAATAAATTCGAATTCAGAATGCCCGGTTCCAGCTCTACACCTGCGACAACGGCTGCTTCAATAAACATAATCGTATCAAAGGTTCTGTCTGAATATGCAGACAAGCTTGAAAATTCCAATGATATAGAAAAAGCTGTTATTTCAATTATCACTGATGCGTATAAAAAGCATAACAGAATTATATTTAACGGAGACGGTTACAGTGAAGAATGGCATAAAGAAGCTGAAAAAAGAGGACTCAGCAATATTATTGCTGCCAGTGACTCATTAAGTACTTTCCTTGATGAAGAAATTACACAGATATGTGAAGAAATGAAAATACTAAGCAGAACAGAACTCGAGTCCCGTTATAATGCATATGCGGAGAGATATGTAACACAGTTATCTATAGAATCGAAGACTCTTATAGAAATTGCCAATAAGGATATTATACCGGCAGCAATAAAATATGCTAATATTCTTGCTGACAATATAGAAAAAACATCTAAAATCTATACAGGAATGACTACAGTGCAGGAGGATCTGCTAAAAGTAGTTCTTGAAAATATTACAGTCATAAAAACAGGTATTACATGCCTTGAAAGTAAGCTTTTTGAACTGAATAAAATTAATTCCATATCAGAACAGCTTGCATTCGCACATGACGAGTTTCTCAAAGGACTGAATGACCTGAGAGAGCCGTGTGATACTCTGGAAAAAATAATAGACAGAAATATCTGGCCTATGCCTACTTATAAGGATCTTTTATTTTTTCTGTAATTATGCCAAATAATTTTTATTAATACAAGAACCAAAGTGTCTGTATCTAATACAAACATATAAAAAAATGAGCTGAAATGAAGTGTCTCCAGCAGGCCGGTTAACCCGGCAGCGGCGGATCACTTCAAAAGGCTCATTTTTTTATAAATTATCTTTTATTTCTTTTAGTGTTTTCAGCAGTACTAAATTATGCTCTTTCCATTCCTGAAAACTGTCGCTGTCCTCCCAAAGCTCATATGTCTCATGCATTTCATCTTTTGGTTTGAGTATATCAGAAATCTGCTCTATCAGAAAACTCACATTCTCTTTATCAAATGATATATTGGTAATTTCCTCTTCTATATCTTCATCATCATCGTTTTCATAATTAATTATTACTTTACCATTCTTATGATATTCCTCCAAAAGCTCAGCCAAAACCATTACAGTATGGTCATAAAGAAAATCTATTTCCTCCGGATTTTCCGGCAGAAATCCCGTTTCTTTAAAATGTTCAAGCAGATCTCCCATCTTTATTTCATCATTCTCTATACAGTAATCAGTGAATTCGTCAAAAACGTCAAGTCCCTCATCACTATCCAATGCCCTTACTCCCCATGCTCCCATGATTTTCTCCTTTTGTTTTTTTATTATGATATCTTTTTCATTATATAATATCACTTATAATATTTCAAAGCTTATTATTTATATTTAAAATTTTTTATATAAAAACTGTTTCTTTCAGATCTTACTGACCCGCAGAAACAGCTTTTATATTATTTACGGTTTTATTATTTTTCCCGCATTTTCCAATTTTTCTACAATTACTCTCATATTGCTTATTTTTCCTGCTGAAATTTTATCGCTTATGTTATAGTAATCTGCACATGTTCCGCATAATAAAATTTCTACACCGTTTTTTTCCAGTAACTTTAAGTCATCCAGACATGCTGAATCATTCTCTGCAAGTAAAACGCCGGAATTATAAAAAACTATAGTCCCCGGTACTTTTTCACTTTCAGTAAGCACATGAATAAAACTCTTTATCAGAATTTCCCCGAGCTTATCATCACCATGCCCCATTTTATTGGAAGCTATTGCCAAAACTTCACCTGAGTCTAACTTCACTGTCTAAACCCTCCTTTTTTTCAAATTTGTTAGAATGAATATGATAATCCCACACCTGTATAATGAAATTTACTAAATGACTTTTGTCCCGGCGCACTATCCTGCTGATTTCTCATCTCATAAGCATACTCAAGAGAAACTGCGAAGCCTGCCGGAAGCTGCTGGTCTATTCTAAGTCCTAATCTTGTATCTATTTCATTATTTGCCTGATTTGCACCTGCATTCCATGATTTATTGATAAATCCCTGCCTAAAGTATGGTGTTACTGTAGTTGTCTTCTCACCGAAGAATGCAAAATTCATTGGCACATACCCTCTGATCTGCTGGTTATTAAATGAGTTTTCAGTTGGTCCGCCCAGATTCCATCCTCTGTCCAGATAGTAATTCAATCTTACTGATATAAAATCATTGAATTTATATTTAAGTCCTGACTCAGTTTCCAACTCTTTATCCGAGTATCCGTTTTCCTGAGCATCGTTAAACATTGAGTAAAGACCTAACCATCCTTCATAACTTAAATTAGAAGTAAAATTATATCTCCAGTCAGGCTGGATATTCAGCCATCTGTTATTTGTGGTAGTAGGGCTTGTCCCGTCTTTGTGAAACCACTGATAATTTCTTAATGCCGCTCCTAATCCCACAGCATATTTATCATTATCCGTAAACTGATAATGAGCTCTAAGTTCCAGCCTGTTAAGATAATTGCCGCGTGTCCAGTCACTATAATCGAAATCATGATTTTCATTATAATTAGTCATTCCGAATGACCATTTTCCTTTTCTAAGATCAAAATAAACACTTGGTTCATAAAGGCCGTCTTTATCTCCGGACCCTTCTACATTTTCTGTTTCCTGTAAAATACCAAATGTCCCGTGCCATCCATCCCAGGGGCTTGTTACCTTATTGCGCGATTCTGTTACAGCTTCTGTCTTATCGGTTTCTTTTGCACTTAAGCTTATACTTAAAAGAGCAAAAACAGCCACCAAGAGTAATTTTTTTTTCATATTCATCACCTTTTTAGTTAGATTTTCATGAACCCCACTATACATAATAATGATATCTGATACTTTGTGATATGTCAATTTATTTTTTGTCACATTTTTCCTATCTTTTTGCTCTTAACCTTGATTTTTATAACTTCATTTTATTAATCGAAAGGAAAATTTTTTTTCAATATTTTTTATTTTTAAACAAAATATTTCATCTTTTTAGGATATTATATTTACAAAAAGTATATAAAAAAAGACTTTCTATCTCCGGATAATTTTATAATTCCAAATAGAAAAGTCTTTTGCTCATCCTATTATTATTAAAGGCGGTCTTCTTACCCTTACTCTTGTTCCTCTGTAACCGTCTTCCACTACTATACACGATGTTACTGCCAAAGACAGTATTAATAACATAAATAATCTTTTCATTCATTTCCCCTTTTTTATCTTGCTTTATTCATATTCTGTGGTTTACTTTTTATATTATTCTTTTTATTATTTACTACTTTTCTTGTTTCATATTTCAGACACTTTCCTGTCTTTCTGCTTTTTTGTACACATACCTTTTGTGTTACAGGCTTCTTTGCCGGTGTCGGCTTTGAAAATCCCACTACTGACAGCCCCATTAGTAACATTGATATTATTAATAAATTCTTTTTCATTATTATTACCTCATATTTATTTTATACACTTATATTAACAGCTCTTTGTGGCATAATAGTGAACCGGGAGTGAATTTTATGTGAACATTTTTAATTCTCTCTGACTGTTTTTCAAATCAAAAAATGAGAGCCGCATAAAAAATATTTATATTTTCATACATCTCTCATTTCTCATTTTATAAATAAAAAGGCTGTAAATAGATTAAAGCCTTTTTTTATCATATTATTTCATTATTTCTTTAGAAAGTTTTTTATTTTCAATTACGAGCAATACCCCTACAATAAATGTAAATATAACATCTGTAACAGGCTGTGCATACCATACTCCGTCCAGTCCCCAGATTCTGGTAAAAATAAGCATTACTATCATAAAAATGAATACCTGTCTCATAATATTAAGAATAATAGCTTCACGTGCATTTCCTATAGACTGGAAATAATTTGGCACTATTGTACCCACAGAAGCTGGAATAATAAGCATAAAGTATATTCTCATTGCTTTTATACCATCATGAATAACATTGGAATTACTGTCCTTGTTAAATAATAAAATTAATTCTCTTGGAATCAGCATTATTACCAAAAAGAATACTGCTGACATTATCAGTCCCCAAATTATAGACATATTAAATGAAGCCTTAACTCTGTCAAATCTCTTAGCACCGTAATTATAACCTATGATAGGCTGTGCCCCCTGAGCTATAGAGTACACTGACATTACAATAAGTGTCAGATATGTATTAATAATAGTCATTATTGCTACTCCGGTAGTTCCTCCCGTAGAGCTGATTACATTATTTATAACCACACCCACCGCTGCATTCACTGATTGCAGCAAAAATGACGACATTCCTATTTTCAAAATATCATAAGAAATCTTATAAGAAAGAGGAAGATGTTTTTTTCTTAATCTTAGTATGCTTGCCTCGTCAATAGACCTTCCGAACATATTTAGTCTGAATAACGGCTTGCCTCTGATAAAGAAATACATTACATAAACTGCTGATAATACATTTCCTATAAGTGTAGCATAAGCTGTTCCTTCTATCCCCATATGAAAAAGAACTACAAATATATAATCAAGCACAAGATTCACTACGCCGCCTATTATCATTGCAAACATCGCAGTTTTCGGAGCATTGGCAGCTCTCATCACATTGCTCAGCCCGTAAGAATAAAAATTAGCCAGTGAAATTGGTATCAAAATCCTCATATATGCTCTTGCATAAGGAAGTGTCTCGTTATTTGCCCCGGATTTCAGAAGTATAAAATCAAGATTAAACCATAATATTACAGTAAGAATAATGCTTACTATAAAAAACAAGGTAACAGAATTTCCCAGTATTTTTTCCGAGTCTTCTATATTTTTCTGCCCAAGCCGTATGGATATTATTGTCCCGGCTCCTATTCCTATAAGCATACTAAAGGCTATAAAAACCATGAGCAGATAAAAAGTTATCCCCGATGCAGCCAGAGCTTCTTCTCCAATAAACTGTCCAATAAACCATCTGTCGACAAAATTGTACACTACTATTACAATATTCCCTATTAAAGCAGGAATAGTATATTTCCTCAAAAGTTTTCCTACTGATTCTGTTTCCAGTTCACTTTGCTTTCTCCTCATATCGCTATCCTATCTATATTAGTCTTCGAAATTTCTCTCATATAATGATTTATATATCCCGTTTTTGGCAATTAATTCATGATGAGTTCCCATTTCTTTGATTTCACCCTTTTGCAGCACTACTATTTTATCACTGTTTATTACTGTAGATAATCTGTGAGCTATTATAAAAGTAGTTTTTTCCAGCATTAACTTCTCCAAAGCCTCCTGAACCAGCTTTTCTGATTCATTATCCAGTGCGCTTGTTGCTTCGTCCAGAATCAGTATCTGCGGATTTTCCAAAATCGCTCTTGCTATAGCAATTCTCTGCTTCTGCCCGCCCGATAAAAGTACCCCTCTTTCACCAATCTCTGTTTCATAACTGTCACTAAGTTTCACGATGAATTCATGGGCATTTGCCATCTTAGCTGCTCTGATTATTTCATCATCTGTAGCGTGTCTGTTTCCATATCTTATATTTTCTTTTATTGATCCGCCGAACAGAAAAGTTTCTTGCGGGACTATTCCTATATTTCTTCTGAGTGATTTTATCTCATAATCTCTTACATCTATACCGTCTACTTTTATACTACCCTTACTTACATCATAGAATCTTGGTATCAGATTGGCTATTGTAGTTTTCCCGCCTCCGGAATTCCCTACCAGAGCCACAGTTTCTCCTTTTTTCACATAAAGATTTATATCTTTTAATACGTAATCTTCATCATCATTATAGGAAAAAAAGACGTTAGATAATTCTATATCCTGCTTAAATGTATCAAATTTCACCGGATTTTCGCCGTTTATTATTTCCGGCTCCAGCTTCATTATCTCAAATACTCTCTCTATAGCAGACGAATTATTATTAATGTTATTAATTGTTCCCACCGATCTTTTGGCAGGAGTATACATGGCAGAAATAGCCCCTATTACAGTAATAAAATGTCCGGTTGTGAAGCCATGTCCTCTTATTACCCTGTATCCGCCAAACATCAGAAGTAAAGCTACTATAATATAGTTCAGTCCTTCAGTAATGGAATTCGATTTTGCATCATATCTGATGCTGTTCATACTATGCACTCTCAGTTTGTTTGTAAGATTTTTAAACTTTGATTTCTCATAACTCTCAGTAGCAAAAGCCTTAATTACTTTAATACCTGATATAGTTTCCTGAAGTGTGCTGTTTAGGTCTCCTGTTGCTTCCTGTCTGTCTTTTCCGGCCTTTTTTAATTTTTTAGCATATTTTTTTACTATTTGGATCAAAATCGGAGTTATTACAACAATGGACAAAGTCAGTTTCCAGTCTGTGTACATTGCTATACTAAATAAGACTACCGCCTGCACTACATATGAAAGCAGATTAAAAAGATTCAGTATCATAGTATTTATATTTTGTGCATCATTGGTAAATCTTACCATTAATTCCCCTACTTTTATTTCAGTAAAAAATTTCAGATCCAGACTCTGTATCTTCACATACATATCATTTATAACGTCTCTGTATATTCCGGTAGATATACGCCCGGAAAAAATAGTAGATAAATATATTAAAAAACCGCCCATTACTGCCAGCCCTATCATTGAACACGCCGCATATAATATATCCTTTTCACTGCCTCCGGAAATCCCCTTGTCAAACAGTCTGTTTACCAGTGCAAGAGGAGCTGCCGCAGTTACTCCTGCCAGAATTGTCATAAGAAAATTAACCCCTATGAGAACTCCGTATCTTTTTATATATTTGTTTAACTGTAAATATAATTTCTTTAATTCATTCATTTATAAAGCCCTTTCCAAAATAAATTGAGATATTCTGTCTGTTACCCCTTTTTCCCCCATCAGAACCCTGCTCTCCAAAAGAGATTCTACCACGGCTTTCTTAGAATTATCTATATAATTCATTTTCTTTTTTATATTTTTTATATTAAAATCATTTTGTATAAGCTCTGGAAGTACTTCTTTTCCCGCTCCTATATTAGTAAGTGAAATATAAGCTATTTTCAATATATTTCTTGCAATAAATACATTTAAGGAAGACGTTTTGTAACCTACTATTACAGGCAGACCCATAAGTGCCATCTCAAACGTTACGGTTCCAGATGTAGCCACAGCCATTCTCAGCTCTTTTCTGATATCTTCCAGTTTTGAAAAGCTTATTTCCATGTTCGGATAATCAGCCTGATCAAACGGAATATAATTCAGATGAGATTCATCAGCAAGCCTTAATATGAACTTTTCATCTTTTTCAGCTTTCACGAGCTCCAGCATTACCGGAAGCATTTTCACTATTTCCTGTCTTCTGCTTCCCGGCAGCAGAAGTACCTTTTCCCCATAACTATCTGAAAATTCATATTTATCTATAAACGGATTTCCAAAATATGATACACTCATATTTTTTTTATCATAATACTCTTTTTCCCAAGGAAAAATAACTATTATTTCATCTAGCTTTTTCAGCTTCTCTATTCTTTTTTCACCCCATGCCCATACTTTCGGCGGAATATAATAAAAAGTTTTTATATCGGTTATTTCTTTTTTCAGCATTTCAAAAAATCTCAGGTTAAAACCGCCGTAATCCACAAAAATAACATTTTTTATATCATTTTTTTTTATGAATTCTATATACTCTCCGGCTTTTTTCTTGAAATATTTATACTTTTTTACTGCTTCTGCAAAACCCATTATATCATTATCTTTAATATGCTGAATCAATACAGCACCTTCAGAAGCTGATTTATCCCCGGCCATTCCAAAAAATTCCGCACCTGTATCAGCCTTTTTTACAGCTCTGATTATATATGATAAATGCAGGTCTCCGGACATCTCACCGCATGAAACAAAAAATTTATTATTCATATTTTATTCCTTTTATAAATATTTTATTTTTATCAGCAAAATTTATTACTTCTTCCTGATCTATAAATAACATATGCTCTGATTCTATTACTATACCTTTTGCTTTTATCTCTGCTGCTTTTTTTACTGTATCTATCCCGATTGTAGGTATATCAATTCTGTAATCCTGATTCGGACGTGCCATCTTCACTACTATACAGTCTTTCCCTGCATACTCGCCCGCACGCTCTATTGTTTTATCAGTTCCTTCTACTCCTTCCAGAGCAACCACTGATTCATTCTTTACCACTACAGTTTGCCCAGCGTCAATAGCAGTAAGCATTCTTGCAGCCTCTATTCCTATTTCTATAGTTTTCATATCATCAGGAAGCGCTTTTCTCCTAGTGTACTCCACTTCCTTTGCCATATATCTGTCCATAAGAAAATTCTGGGGTAATACTTCTATCCCTTCTTTTTCCAGATGGTTTATAATTGCCATCAGTATATTTTTATCTTTTTTATTTCTGGTACTCATCAATATTTTTGTTGCAACCAAATCAAATTTTAAATTGGAAAATATAAGATTTTTCTCCACTTTCCCAAGCATAATTAATTTACTTATTTCCTTTGATTTTAAATACTTTATTATTTTCCCCACCTGGGCAATACTGTATTTTACAGAGTTCGTATATTCTTTTATTTTGTTATCCACTCCGTCAAAAAGATAAATAGGATATACCTCATATCCTTTATTTACAGCCTCTTCCAAAAATAAAGTCGGGAGCTTTCCAGCTCCTGTAATAATTGCAATTTTATTCATTATCTTGTAATACCTCTTTTACTTTTTTTGATAAAAGCTATTATATGGTCTATATTTTTATCGTCAGGAAATTTTTCTTTCAGCTGAACAAGAGCTTCTTCCAGCTTCAGTCCTCTTTTGAATATTATCTTATAGCTTTCTCTCAGATTTTTTATTTCTTCTTCTGTAAAGCCTCGTCTTTTAAGACCGGTAATATTTATATAAGCTGCTCTTGCTTTATTTCCTTCAGCAAGAGTATAAGGAACCACGTCCTGATTTACTGCAGAAGCACCGCCTACCATAGCATGACGTCCTACTCTTACAAACTGGTGTATAGGTGTCAGTCCGCCGATTACAGCATACTCTTCTACATATACATGTCCTGCTAGTGTAGCCCCGTTCGCAAGAATACAATTATCCTCTACCATACAGTCGTGCGCAATATGAACATAGGCCATTATCAGACAGTTATTGCCTACTGTTGTCTCGAATCTATCCTCAGTTCCTCTGTGAATTGTAACAAATTCTCTGATTTTATTATTGTCTCCGATAACGACTCTTGTTTCTTCACCGTGAAATTTCAGATCCTGAGGTACTTTTCCTATAGAAACAAATGAAAAAATATAATTTTTCTTACCTATTATTGTTTCACCCTCTACCACAACATGAGATTCCAGCACTGTTCCGGAATCTATCGATACCTGTGGTCCGATTATACAATACGGTCCTATCTTTACATCATCTGCAATTTTGGCTCCAGCGGCAATAATTGCAGTTTCATGTATATTTTTATTCATAAAATTACCATCCTATTTTTTATTTGTTCTTATCTTGCTATTCCCCTTTTGCTTTCCCTGATAAACTGTATCATATGCTTGATATTTTTATCATCGGGAAATTTTTCCTGCATCTGTCTTATTGCTTCTTCGAGTTTGTTCCCTCTTTTAAAAATTATTTTATATGCCTCTTTCAGATTTCTTATTTCATCTTCGCTAAAACCACGCCGTCTCAGACCTACCATATTTATGAAAGCCGAGTTGGCCTTAACACCTTCTGCCAGAGTAAAGGGAAGTATATCCTGAAATACATACGAGGCACCGCCTACCATAGCATGACATCCTATACGTACATTTTCATAAACAGGAGTCAGAGCACTTATAATAGCATTAGTTTCCACATATACATGTCCGGTTAATGTCACATTATTTCCCAGAATACAGTTGCTTTCTATTGTACAGTCATTTCCTATATGGACATAGGCCATTATCAGACAGTTATTCTCTATTTTTGTTTCGAATTTATCTTCGGTTCCTCTGTGTATGGTTACAAATTCCCTGATTTTATTGTTATTCCCTATTGTTATTTTCGTGTGTTCGTTTAAATAGTCGATATCCTGCGGCATCTTTCCTATTGAAACAAATGAATATATATAATTATTTTCACCGATGGTCGTATCTCCGTCCAAGGTCACGTGTGACTCCAGAACAGTTCCGGCACCTATACTTACCTGAGGCCCTATAATACAAAACGGACCTATTTTTACATCATCAGCTATTATGGCTTTATCTGACACAATAGCTGTTTCATGTATATGAATACTCATATTTTCCTCCAAATAGTAATACTTCCTTAATATTATTATCTGTCATGTATTGCAAACATCAGTTCTGCTTCGCTGACAACTGCCCCGTCAACAAGACATCTTCCTTTTGCCTGTATAATTCTGCTTTTTACTTTCAGCTTTTCTACTTCTATTCTAAGCTGATCTCCCGGAACTACCTGTTTTCTGAATTTACATTTATCCACAGACATAAACAAAGGTATTTTCCCCGGTTCAAGCATAAGAAGTCCTACTGCCTGTGCCATAGCTTCCACCTGTAAAACTCCCGGCATTACCGGCAGACCCGGAAAATGACCGTTAAAAAATTCCTCGTTTATTGTAATATTTTTAATAGCAACAAGACTTTCCGTTCCGTTTTTTTCGATTACTCTGTCTACTAATAAAAAAGGATATCTGTGTGGTAAAATATTCATAATATCTTCTATTTTCATTACTGGTTCCATAATTTTTCCTCCTAAAATTTCTTATATTAAACTTTTCAGTTTTTCTGATAATTTTGAATTTATAAAATGTCCTGCTTTCACAGCTATCAGGTGTCCTTTTACAGGTCTGTTCAATATATATATATCTCCTATCAGATCCAGAATTTTATGTCTTACGAACTCGGTTTCATATCTGAGACCTTCGGGATTAATTACACCGTCTTTTTTTATAACAATTGCATTCTCGAGACTTCCGCCCAAAGCAAGATTATGACTCTGCATATATTCTATTTCATAATCAAAGCAAAATGTTCTTGCAGGTGCTATCTCTTTCGTATAATTTTCCTGATTCAGATCTATTTCATAATATTGTGCTTTCAGAAAAGTATGACCAAAATCTATCGTATACGATATTTTAAATCCGTCATACGGCAGGGCAATTATGTATTTCCCGTCTTTCTCCTCTGAAAAATAAACAGGCTCTGTTATTACAACAGGTTCTATGTCTCTTTCCAGCTCTATAAGTCCTGTTTCATTTATTTTTTCTATAAATATAACAGAGCTTCCGTCCATAATAGGCAGTTCATTACCGTTTATTTCCACTAACAGATCTGTTATCCCTGTTATGTGAAATACTGACATTATATGCTCTATGGTATAAACCATCGCACCACTGGAATTTCTTATATTTGTCCCTCTTTCCAGCTCAAAAAGATTATCAGGAGAAACTTTTATTTCGTTATCTCCCGGAAGATCGACCCTTTTGAATGTAATTCCGCTGTAATCAGTTACCGGTCTTAATTTTATTTCTATTTTTTCACCCTTATGAAGCCCTATTCCATTATAAGTAATTTCATCTTTTATAGTCTTTCTTTTCATAACACTATCCTTTCAAGAATCTGTCGGCCAATGCTAAGGCTATTTTCTTTTCCCCTGTCATAAAATCCACTGTTACGCTTTTATTATCTATACCTGTTACCTTGCCTTTTCCGAATTTTATGTGGTTTACATATTCCCCGATCTTATATCTGGCATCTACAGCTGCTTTTTTATAAGGATTAAAATTTTCTATATCTGTCATAGGTTTAAAGTTTTCTGACTTTAGCGGCTCGGTATTTCTAAATAATTCTGATTTTCTCTCTTTTTTATTCAAAAATTCCAGTTCATCCTGTGATAATTCACCAATAAATCTCGAAGCAGGACGCCCGTAACTCGACTGCCCCCAAAGCATTCTTTCAGAAGCATGTGACAGTCTCAATTCTTTTTTTGCTCTTGTTATTGCTACATAGCAAAGTCTTCTTTCCTCTTCCAGATCTTCATCATTCAGAATAGATGCTTCCCCGGGAAAAAGCCCCTCTTCCATTCCCGCTATGAATACAAAATCAAATTCAAGTCCTTTTGAACTGTGTATTGTCATGAGCTTCACAAAATTTTCCTCATCGTCCATGCTGTCTGTAGCAGATGTAAGAGAAATAAATTCCAGATATTCACTTAATGTAATCCCCGGATATTCTCTTTCTATTTCACGTATACTGTTCATTAATTCTTCTATATTCTTTACTCTGTCTTCTTTATTATCCTCTATGGAATCAATATATTTTGTTCTGTTTAGTATCTCCTGAAATATCTCACTTACTGTCATATGTTCAAGATTTTCCAGAACATCTGTCAGCAGTCTGTAAAAATCTTTTAGTTTTTCTTTCGCAGCGGCACGCAATCCTGATACTTCGTCTATATATTTTAACGACTCAAATAATGATATTCCCTTTTGTGCTGCTATTTCCGCAAATTTTGCCACTGACTTATCCCCGATAGATCTTTTCGGCACATTAATTATTCTTACAAAATTCAGATTATCCTGTATGTTATTTATTACACTCAGGTAAGCCAAAAGATCTTTTACTTCTCTTCTCTGGAAAAACTGCATTCCTCCGTAAACTCTGTATTTTATATTATTCAGAAGCATTTTTTCCTCAAGTACTCTTGACTGGGCATTAGTTCTGTAAAGAACCGCCATATCCTTGAAGGGAACACCCTCTCTGTTTTTTCTGACTATTTCTTCTGCTATGAAGTTAGCTTCATCAAATGTATTTGCTGCATTAAAAACCTGAATTTTTTCGCCCTTTCCTGCATCTGTCCAGAGCTTCTTCCCTCTTGAGGATTTATTATTTCTGATCAGTTCATTTGCCGCATTAAGTATTCTCTCAGTGGATCTGTAATTTTTTTCAAGTTTTATTACCAAAGCATTTTTGTAATCACGTTCAAAGTTCAGTATATTATTTATATTTGCCCCTCTGAAAGCATAAATACTCTGGTCTTCATCACCGACTACACAGATATTGTTATACTTGGATGCTATCTTATTTATTATTTCATACTGAAGATCATTAGTATCCTGATACTCATCTACTATTATATATCTGTATCTTTCCTGTACTCTTTCCAATACTTCCGAATTATCCAAAAGCTTATTCGCATTCAGTATCAAATCCGAAAAATCCATTGCATTACTGGACCTCAGAGTTTTATCATATTTATCGTATATATCGAAAAATACTCTGTTTGAAGGTACACGCAGGTCTACTTCTCTTTCTATTGTCTTTATATCTATTCCTTTTTCCTTCAGCTTGCTTATTCTGTTGGCTATTTTACCGGGAGTGCTGTCATCCTGTACATTCAATTCCTTCATTATTTTACTTATTAATGATTTTTGATCATCAGTATCATAAATATTGAAATTTTTTCCATAACCCAGCTTCTCGCCGTATATTCTTAAAAGTCTTACAGAAAATGAGTGAAATGTAGAAATCTGCAGATTATGAATATCATTTCCTACCAGAGCCTCTGCTCTTTCTTTCATTTCTTTTGCTGCTTTGTTGGTAAATGTAAGAGCCAGTATATTCAAAGGTGATACTCCCTTTTCCCTTACCATGTGAGCTATTCTGTATGTTACTGTTCTTGTCTTTCCGCTTCCTGCACCCGCCAGTATCAGCACAGGACCGTCTATATGTTCTGCTGCTTCTCTTTGTTCTTTATTCAGACCGTCTAATATACTCATTTGTTTCCTCTTCTATTATAAAATTTTATTAATTATACCATACATTATGCACAATAGCAATGTTCACACCATAATTCCAAAAGATTTTTAAGTTAAATCCAAGCTCAAAAACAGGTACCTTAATTTGTTATTTTTACTGCATAAAAAATAATGTCAACCTAAAATTATCTTTAAAATATTTTATTAATACACAGGTTCTACATGTATTATTACATCTTTAAGATTTTTGTATTTCAGCTTGAGCTTGTTTGAAATTTCATGTGACAAATCATGGGCTTCTATTACCAGCATATTTTTATTCACCCTTATATCCATAAAAAGATAAATATTCTCCCCTGATTTAGACATATGAAAATCATGGGCATTCTCCACGCCTTTTTCTCTTATTACTTCATTATAGACTTTCTCGAGAAATTCCTTATCCTGTGTATCCAGAAGCTCCAGCGAATTATCTCTTATTATGCCGTATCCTTCTTTTATAATATATAAAATTACTGCTATACCAAGAACAGAATCCACCATAGGACTTACCTGTCTTGATAAAAATATTCCTATAACAACCGATGTACTTATTATAAAATCAGATTTATAATCTTTTGAAAGAGCAAGTAAAAGTGTATTATTAAGTCTCTCTCCGTTTCTCTTTATAAAAATAAACTGCCCGGCTTTTATTATCAGGGAAATAATTGAAACTCCTATAAGTAACGCCGGCGGCTGCGTGCTTACTTCTCCCCTGAACAGCTTCATTACATTTTCATACAGTATATTTGAAGCTGCCACTATAATAAGTGTCCCTATTATGATACTCATAATAGACTCCATTTTTCCGTGCCCGAAAGGATGATGTTCGTCTTCCGGCTTACTTCCTGCCTTCAGACCTACCACTGCTATAGTATTGCTTACACAGTCAGTAAGTGAATTCACTCCGTCTGCGATCAGTGCGGTACTGTTTCCCATATAACCAAAAACTATTCTTAAAGAAGCCAGAATTATATTTATAAATAAATTAAATATAATCACCAGCATTGCTTTTTTTTCTTTTTTCCTTTTGATGCTCAGGCCGTTTCTTATATAAGCATCCCCGTTTCTCACAAATTTCAGTCTTTCAAGAAATTTATTGGAATTCTTATGGTCTAAAACAATCAGCTCGTCATAATCTTTGCTTCTCAGCCAGTTTATTATATATTTTAGCAGTTTAGTCCCATAACCGGTATTTCTGTAACCTTCTCTTATAAATATTCTTTTTAAAACAGGTATTTCATTCATTTCCAAAACTGCATAACCCATTTCCATGTCTCTGTCATTTATTATAAAATACTCTTCTTCCATTTTTGGAATTTCAAATTCATCATCAAGTTTTTTTAACTCATCAAGTTTTTCTATTTCGTCCTCTTTTAATTTTATTATATCCAATTTTCCTCCTGGAATTAAAATAATTTATTAATAAAAAAAGCCAGAAAAATCCAGCTAATATCTTTTCTAGTATGGCAACCTGTTTATTCTTGGTTAAATGGTGCTGAATATTTTATCACTCTGCAAAGCAGAAAAATTCTAGCTGACTGCACCAAATGATACAGACAGTAAAATAAACAGTGGCATTTAGCTAAAAGTAAACAAATTACTATACTAGCCATACACCGAACTCTCGAAATAACTCAATATATGTTTCGACAGACAAAGGCTCAAAAAAAGCTACCCTACAAACCCAGAAACTTTCGACTTAGTGCTGCTTCGTTCCCGACCTGACACGATTCACCGACATCCTGCAATATAGGACTTTTTTCTCAACGCCGCTGCCTGAAGGCTTTATACCAAATTACCCCTCAAGCTCAGATTCACCTCCACTAGAGCGGGTTGTGGATACAGGGCACCGCTAATTCCCCGGTTAGTATGGCAAGTGATATTCTATCATTTTTGCTTATAATTGTCAACTTCTTTAGTACTTTTTATATTCAAAAATGTTGAATTTCCTTATATAAAAAGAAC
>RRZU011979257.1_pt1 | contig 30080 bp, 26 predicted proteins | sample 2165561 | NCBI WGS metagenome assembly RRZU01 (sample SAMN10456909, study PRJNA506462) | wastewater metagenome | isolation source: wastewater sludge | place: USA: Moscow, Idaho | reverse complement strand
TGCCTCACTCGACGACCATCAGGGGCGAGCCGAACTCGACCGGATTGCCGTCATCGACCAGAATGCGCTTGACCGTGCCCGAACGCGGGGACGGGATGTGGTTCATCGTCTTCATCGCCTCGACGATCATCAGCGTGTCGCCTTCCTTGACCTGCTGGCCGATGGCGACGAAGGGCGTGGCGCCCGGTTCGGCCGAAAGATAGGCGGTGCCGACCATGGGCGAGGTGACGATGCCGGGCAGGCTGGTCGGGTCCTCGCTGGCAGCGGCGGGGGCGGCGGCCGGGGCCGCTGCGGGGGCGCCGGCGGGGGCCGCAGCGACGGCGACGGGCGCGGCGGCCGCGACGGTCTGGATGATCTGCTTCGACTGCTTGGACAGGCTGACGGTCAGCCTGTCATTTTCGTCATATTCGCGTTTGACGGTCAGTTCGGTAAGATCGTTGCGATTGAGCAATTCGGCCAGCGCCTGGATAAAGGCAACGTCGCCCTCGTGAAGGCGCTTGTCGTGACCAGCGTTTTTGGAATCGTCGCTCATGCAGTCCTCTGATTGTCGTTGTTGGGGCCGCGTTCTCTGCGCGGCGGCTTTCGCTGCTTATAGACCGTCCCACAGGTCAAGGGAACGGGATTCGCCGTCTAGCGCCTGCGTTTCCAGCGCCGGTGCACCCAGAACCACTGTTCCATATGGTCGCGGACCAGTCGTTCGAGGTCGTCGTTCAGTGCCTGCATCATGGTGACGGCATCGGTATGGGGGACGGGGGCGCCGACCTCGACGCGGAAAGTCAGGCCGTCGGGCTGGCGGATGCCGGCGACCGGCACGATCAGCGCATCATAGCGGATCGCCAGTTCGGCGGGGGTCAGGACGGTTTTCGTCGGCTGGCCGAAAAAGCGCAGCTCGGTGCCGTGGCCGTCATATTGGTCGAACCCCAGCGCCATCCAGCCGCCGCCCTTCAGAAAGCGCAGCATCGAGGCAAGGCCGGCGCGGCCACGCGGAAAGATCGGCTCGGCGATGGCGCGCATGGCGGGAATGTAGTGGCGGTTGAAGGCCTCGTTGTTCATCGGGCGGTACAGCGCGCCGACCGGCCAGCCGCGCCCGGACAGGGCCGCGCGCATGGCGTCGTAATTGCCGAAATGCGCCACCGCCAGAATCACCGGCCGGCCAGCCTGTGCGGCCTGCTCCAGCGCCGGCAGTCCGGGGCCGGTCAGGATGTCGGCGGCATGGATGCGGTCGGTGAACTCGGTCCCCGAATAGATCTCGGCCAGCGAGCGGCCGGCATTGGCGGGCACAGCGCGGGTCAGGTGGCGCACCTCGCGCGCGGTCAGGTCGGGCCGCGCCAGCGCGAGGTTGTCGCGGATGCGCTGGCGCCAGCCCGCCAGCGGCCCCAGCACATGCGCGAAGAACCAGCCCATCAGCGCAATGCGCTGCGCATAGGGAATGATGCGGGCGATCCCCATGACGACAAGGAAGGCGCCATTGGCGATGCGGTCGCGCAGCGCGATCGGTTCCGGGGTTTCGGTCTCGCTCATTCGGGGTCCGTTCTGGCGGGTTCCGTTCAGATGGGTGCCGGTCAGATGGGTGCCGGTCAGGCGACCCGTTTCATGGCGCGGGCCTCTCGCATCCAGACATATATGCCTGCAAGGACAATGATCAACGCCCCGATCACCGTCCAAAGGTCGGGAATGGCGCCCCAGACCAGCCAGCCCCAGAACCCGGCCCAGATCAGCCCGGTATAGCCGAAGGGCGCGATGGCCGAGGCCTCGGCCAGTGCGAAGGCGCGGATCAGCAGCGCCTGCGACACCGCACCCAGCAGGCCAAGCAGCACGAAGGCCCAGATATGGCGTGGATCGATGGGCTGCCAGAAGAATGGCACCACCAGCGACGCAAGGATCGAGCCGACCAGCGCCGACCACAGGATCGAGGTCGCGGTCGAATCCTCGCGCGTGAGGCGGGTCAGGATGGCGCCTGCCGCATAGGTGAAGGCGCCGATCAGTGGCAGAACGCCCGCGGGATGAAAGACGCCTGCGCCGGGGCGGATGATGATCAGCGCGCCGACAAGCGCCGCGCCAATGCCAAGAATGCGCCGCAAGCCGATGGATTCGCCAAGAAAAACCGCGGCGCCCAGCGTGATCAGCACCGGGTTGATGTCCATGATCGCCGTCGCGTCGGCCAACCCGATGAATTGCAGCGAGGTGAAGAACAGCCCTGACGAGGCGATATGCGTCAGCCCCCGCGCCAGTTGCAGCCCCGGCCGCGTGCTGACCAGCGTGCGCGGCAGGCGTGGCCCCAGAATCACCGCCACGATGGCAAGGTTGCCCACGAAGCGCGCCCAGACGATCTGGGCCGGCGGATAGCTTTCGCCCAGATATTTTGCCGTCGCATCCATCATCGAGAAGATCACGATGGCCATCAGCAGCAGCGCGATGCCGCGCATCTGCGTCTTGCGCGCGGGATTGCCGGCAGGCGCAAGGATCGGCGGCAGATTGTCGGGATTTGCGTCGGGCTGGGTCATCGCGGGCTTTCCCATGGGTCGGTTATGCCGATGCGGGACAACGGGGTCCATCAGGCGCGGATAGGGCGCGAGGGATCTGACGCAAGGGAACTGGTGACACGGAAAGATGGCCGCGCCCCGGGGACGCGGCCATCTGGATCGGGGGGCCGTCAGGCCAGCAGGCGCAGCGCCTCGGCGACGGTCGCCTCGGCGGTGATGCCGAACTCTTTGTAAAGCGTCGGCGCGGGGGCCGAGGCGCCAAAGCCGGTCATGCCGATGAAGCCCGAGGTTTCCTCGCGGCCGCGTTCGCCCAGCAGCAGCCAGTCCCAGGGCTGGCGCAGGCCGGCCTCGATGGCGATGCGGACGGTGCCGGCGGGCAGGACCGAGGCGCGGTAGGCCGCATCCTGTTCGCGGAACAGCTCCATCGTCGGGACCGAGACGACGCGCGTCGGCACGCCCTGCGCCTCAAGCGCGTCGCGCGCGGCGACGGCGATCTCGACCTCCGAGCCGGTGGCCATCAGGATGACCTTCGGCGCGGCGCTGGCCTCGCGCAGAACGTAAGCGCCCTTGGCGGTCATGTTCTCGCCCGCGGTTTCGCGCAGCAGCGGCAGGTTCTGACGCGACAGCGCCAGCACCGAGGGCGTGCTTTCGCTGGACAGCGCGATTTCCCAGGCCTCGGCGGTCTCGATCAGGTCGCAGGGGCGCAGCATCAGCGTGTTGGGCGTGGCGCGGCAGATCGCCAGATGCTCGACCGGCTGGTGGGTGGGGCCGTCCTCGCCCAGACCGATGCTGTCATGGGTCATGACATAGACGACCGGCAGGCCCATCAGTGCCGACAGGCGCATGGCGCCGCGGGCATAGTCGACGAAGCACATGAAGGTGCCGCCATAGGGGCGCAGGCCCCCGTGCAGCCACATGCCGTTCATCGCCGCCGCCATGCCATGTTCGCGGATGCCATAGTTGATGTAGCGGCCCTTGCGGTTTTCCGGCGAGAAGACGCCCAGATCCTTGGTCTTGGTGTTGTTCGAGCCGGTCAGGTCGGCCGAGCCGCCCATGGTTTCCGGCACTTCCGGGTTCACCACCTCAAGCACCATCTCGCTGGCCTTGCGGGTCGCGACCTTGGGCTTGCTGTCCAGCGCCTGCACCTTCAGCGCGGCGATGGTCGGGGCCAGATGCGGGGCGACCTCGCCCGAGATGCGGCGGGCGAATTCGTCGCGATTGGTCGAGGCGTCGACGCGGGCATTCCATGCCTCGCGCTCGGCGCGGCCCCGCGTGCCCGAGGCACGCCAGTCCGCAAGGATGTCGTCGGGGATGACGAAGGGGGCCGAATCCCAGCCGATGGCGGCGCGGGCGGCCTCGATTTCCTTGGCACCAAGGGCCGAGCCATGCACGCCCGAGCTGTCCTGCTTGTTCGGGGCGCCGAAGCCGATGATGGTCTTGCAGGCCACCATGACCGGACGCTCGTCCTTGCCCGAGGCGGCGTCGGTCAGCGCGCGCTCGATATCGGCGGCGTCATGGCCGTCGCAGCTGAGCACCCGCCAGCCCGAAGCCTCGAAGCGCTTCAGCTGGTCGGTGTTGTCCGACAGCGACACGCGGCCGTCGATGGTGATGTCGTTATTGTCCCAAAGGACGATCAGGTTTTTCAGCTTCTGGTGGCCGGCCAGCGCGATGGCCTCCTGGCTGATGCCTTCCATCAGGCAGCCGTCGCCGGCGATGACCCAGGTCTTGTGATGGCACAGGTCGGCGCCGAACTGGGCGCGCATCGCCTCTTCGGCGATGGCCATGCCGACGGCGGTGGCGATGCCCTGACCCAGCGGGCCGGTGGTGGTCTCGACCCCCTCGGCATGGCCGTATTCGGGATGGCCGGCGGTGATCGCGCCCCACTGGCGGAAGTTGCGGATCTGGTCGATGGTCATCTGCTCATATCCGGTCAGATACAGCACCGAGTAAAGCAGCATCGAGCCATGCCCGGCCGACAGCACGAATCGGTCGCGGTCGAACCAGTGCGGGCTGGCGGCGTCGAATTTCAGGTGATTGCGAAACAGCACCGTCGCCACGTCGGCCATGCCCATCGGCATGCCGGGATGGCCGGAATTGGCTGCCTCGACGGCATCCATTGAGAGGGCGCGGATTGCGCTGGCAAGACGCCAGTGCGCGGGGTCGGCCTTGCGGCGGTCGGCGATGTCCATAACGGGTTTCCCTGCTGTTGGGGGCGGCAAGTCCTGATAGGCAGGCCGTGACGTGGTTGCAAGCCGCGACGGGATCGGGCATGGCGGTTTTCAATGACATTCGATGAACAGATCATAGGTTTCAGGCGGGACAGGATCGGCGCGCGGCTGATCTGTCTGCTCAACGTCCTGCGCCTGTCGCGCAAGTTCGGCGCGACCGGCACCTTCCTGTGGTTGAGCGAACCCGACGGGCCCTATCCCGAACTGGCCGATCCCTGCGACTTTTTCGCGCCCGATTTCGTCGCCCGCCATATCCGCATCATCCATGAAATGCCGGACCTGTCGGGGCGGCGGAACCTCAATGCCGCAGCACCCGGCCTGAATGTCGCAGGCTTTGCCCAGACCCTGGCCGAGGGGCAGCGCTACGGATGCGATACCATGTCCGAGGTGGCGCGGCTGATGGACGAGGCCGCCCCCGATGCCGATGCCGCGATCGGTGCCATTGCCCGCGAAATCGGCCTTGCGCCCGGGCTGGCCGCGGCGCTGGCCGAGGCGCGCGGCAAGATCGCTGCCCTTGGCGGGGGCGAGCCCGTCGCCATCCATGTCCGGCGCGGCGACATCCTTGACGGCGATCCCTGGTCCTATACCGGCTGGTCGACGAAATTTGTCCCGGACGAGTTCTTCCGCGCCTTCATCGCCCGCAGCGAAGGCCCGGTCATCGCCTTCAGCGACACGCCCGCCGCCGTCACCCATCTGGCGCAGGGCAATACGCGCGTGATCCCGGTCGGCGCGCTTTTCGACAGCGGCGCGCTGTCGCCCGCGGCGCGCGACCTGCTGGAACTGCTGCTGATGGCAGGCTGCGCCGAGGTCGGCGCGCCGGTGCAAAGCGCCTTCTCGCGTGCGGCGGCGGTCATCGGGCCGTGCAGGATCGCGGCGCTGCCCGCGGCCCTGTCCGACGAGGAAAGCCTTGCCGCCAACGACGCGCTGCTTGAGCGGGCGATCACCCGGCCAAGCAGCTTTTTTGCACGCGGGGATTTCGCGCAAAGCCTGCTTTATGCGGCGAAACACGGGGTTACGACCCGGCGTGGCGATGCGCTTTTGCGGCTGCTGGGCCAGCATCCGACATTCCTGCAACGCTTTCCGTTCCTTTACCGCGAACTGGCGGTGATGGCCTGGGCCCTGGGCCGCAAGGGCGAGGCGCGGCGGCTGGCAAAACAGGGGCTTGCCGCACCCATGATGCGCCACCGCGACAAGGCGCAATGCCGGCAGGTGCTTCTGGTGACCGAGCGTGGCGACAGCGACGACATGCGCCGCGCGACCGAGGCGCAGTTCCTTTCCATGGTGCTCAGCGGGCGCGCTGCCGCCGGGCCGGTCATTCCGGCGCTGGCGCATGAGCTTTTGTCGCAGACCGATGGCACGCTGGCCGAGACGCTGATGTTCCCGCCGTCGATGCTGACCCTGCACACCCAGCCCCCGCCCGCGGGCGCGCGCTCGGGTCCGACGTTGCCTTTGTGGCTTTTGCGGCTGGACTGGCCCGAGTTCCTGCGCGATCCCGCCTCGCAGCGCGACCTGCTGCAATCGGTCGACATGTGGCAGAAGATGCGGCTGGCCGCCGACGGGCTGGGCGAGATCGAGGTCGCGCTGGCGGCGGGTGCCTTGCCGCCGGTGACTGCCGACGATGTGGCGCGCTTCGGGCATTGCGCCTCGGTCCTGCGGGCGCATGGGCGGCTGAAGCGGGCCTTCGCGCTGCTGCACTGGCTGGACGGCGCACAGCCCGGAAATCCGCTGACGCAGAAGCGGTTGGCGGATGCCTGTTTCGCCGCCGGCAACCGCAAGGCCGGCTGGCGCTGGCTGGCGCTGGCGCGGCGCAGTGCCGGGCCGAATGCGATGATCGGCCTGTCGGCGGCCTTGCGCGCCATCGAGGATGCCGACCGCCCCCGCGCCGAGCGCCACATCTCCGAGGCGGTGCAGCAATGGCCCGGCCTTGACCTTGTCTCGCTGGTGCATCGCGAGTTGACGCAGCGCCTGCCATAGCCCGCCACGGTCCGCGCGGCGGCTGGCGCCCCAGAAAGCCTTTGCCAACATCCCCTTGAGGCGGCAAGGTTTCATCAGGGACAGCGCCGCTGGACAAAGGGGGGAAAGATGGCACGTCAGACGCAGCCGCCGGTCGATCCGGTCGACGAAATCCTGCCGCCCTTGCGAATGGCCACGCTGGGCTTGCAGCATGTGCTGGTCATGTATGCGGGCGCCGTGGCGGTGCCGCTGATCGTGGGCCGGGCGCTGAAGCTGTCGCCGCAGGACGTGGCCTTCCTGATCTCGGCCGACCTGTTCTGCTGCGGGCTGGCCACCATCATCCAGTCGCTGGGGGTGACGCGCTGGTTCGGCATCCAGTTGCCGGTGATGATGGGGGTGACGTTTGCCTCGGTCGGGCCGATGGTGGCGATGGCCAATGCCTATCCGGGGCCGGACGGGGCGCGGATGATCTTTGGCGCCATCATCGGGGCCGGCATCGTCGCCATGCTGATCGCGCCCTTCATCGGCCGGATGCTGAAGCTGTTTCCGCCGCTGGTCACCGGCACCATCATCCTTGTGATCGGCGTCACGCTGATGCGGGTGGGCATCAACTGGATCTTCGGCAATCCCGTGGGGCCGACCGCGCCGAAGCTGGTCGATCCGGTCGCCGCCGGCTGGGTGAACCAACTGCGCGAGATGGCCGGGAACGGCGTCGTTCCGGCGCTGCCCGAGAATTTCGCCCCCGCGCCCAGCATGCAGAACCCGCTTTACGCGCGGCCGGTCAATATCGTCATTTCGGGCGTGGTGCTGCTGGCGATCCTTCTGATCGCGCGGTTCGGGCGTGGCTTTGTCGCCAATATCGCGGTGCTGCTGGGGATGCTGGTCGGTGCGGTGCTGACCATCGCGCTGGGGCAGATGACCTTCGACAAGGTGGCGCTGGCGCCGTGGTTCGGGATCGTGACGCCCTTCCATTTCGGTGCGCCGATCTTTGACCCGGTGCTGATCGTGACCATGGTGCTGGTGATGATCGTGGTGATGATCGAATCGACCGGCATGTTTCTGGCGCTTGGCGACATGACCGGCCGCGAGATCACGCCCCAAAGGCTGAGCGCGGGCCTGCGCACCGATGGCCTGGGCACGCTGATCGGCGGCATCTTCAACACCTTCCCCTATACGTCGTTTTCCCAGAATGTCGGGCTGGTCGGCGTCACCGGCATCAAAAGCCGCTTCATCTGCGTCGCGGGCGGCGCCATCCTGATCCTGTTCGGGCTGGTGCCGAAGATGGGCGCGGCGGTGGAATCGCTGCCGACCTCGGTTCTGGGCGGGGCGGGGCTGGTGATGTTCGGCATGGTCGCGGCGACGGGCATCCGCATCCTGTCCTCGGTCGATTTTGCCGGCAACCGCAACAACCTCTTTGTGGTGGCGGTGTCGCTGGGCTTCGGGATGATCCCGCTGATCGCGCCGGATTTCAAGCAATGGATGCCGCACGCCATCCACCCGCTGGTCGAATCCGGCATCTTGCTTGCGACCATTGCGGCGGTGCTGCTGAACGCCTTCTTCAACGGCACCGGCGGCAGCGTCGAGGACGCCAAGCGCGCCGCCGGCATGGCCGATCACTGAGGGATCACGGGCGGATCATGCCCCCGGCGCGGGGCCGCCTTCGGCCGCGGGCGGCGCGATCTCGGCCAAGGGCCTGATCTTCAGCCGGGTGATGCGGTTTTCGCGCCGGGCGACGACCTCGAAGCGATAGCCGTGAAAGGAAAACACCTGCCCCTGCGTCGGGATCGACTGCGCCATGTGGATGACAAGACCGGCGACGGTATTGGCCTCGTCATCGGGCAGGTTCCAGTCCAGCGCCCGGTTCAGGTCGCGGATGGTCATGGCGCCATCGACCAGATAATCGCCCTGCGGGTTCGGCGCCAGCGCCCGCGTGGCGTCGGTGTCGTGTTCGTCGTTGATCTCGCCCACGATCTCTTCAAGGATGTCCTCAAGCGTGATCAGGCCGCGCAGGCTGCCATATTCATCGACGACCAGCGCGAAATGCGCGCGCCGCGCCATGAATTCCTGCATCTGCTCATCCAAGGGCGTCGTGTCGGGCACGAAATAGGGCGGCATCGCGGTGCTGAGGACGTCAAAGGTCTCCATCGCCTGCGGGCCGCCTTCGCGGATCGCCTTGCGCACGCCGCGCAGCAGGTCCTTGGCATGGATCACACCGATGACGTTCTCGCGCTCGCCGCGATAGACGGGCAGGCGGGTATGCGAGCTTTTCAGCACCCGTTCCAGCACCTCGTCGGCGGCCAGTTCGGCGTCGATCATCTCGATCTCCGAGCGGTGCAGCATGATCTCCTCGACCGAGCGTTCGCCCAGATCCAGCGCGCCCATCAGGATGTCGCGCTCTTCCTTCTGGACGGTGCCGCTGGACTGGGCGATGGCCAGCGCGCCGGCGATTTCCTCCTGCACGGAAAACAGGTGGCTGGCCTGATCGGCGCGGATGCCGAAAATGCCCAGAAGGCCGCGCACGACGGCGCGCACGACGATGACGACCGGCGACATGATGCGGGTAAAGACGCTGATCGGCGCGGCGACGCGGCTGGCCAGATCCTCGGGGGCAAGGATGGCATAGGTCTTGGGCAGGACTTCGGAGAAGATCAGCACCAGCACCGTCATCAGCAGCGTCGCCGCCGCCACGCCGCCCGATCCCAGAACCTGCGTGAACAATGCGGTGGCAAGGCTGGCCGACAGGATGTTGACGACATTGTTGCCCAGCAGGATCGAGCCGATCAGCCGCTCGCTGTCGCGCGTCACCTCCAGCGCCGCCTGCGCGCCCGGATCGCCCCGGTCGGCGCGCGCGCGCAGTTTCGCGCGGCTGGATGCCGTCAGCGCGGTTTCCGAGGCCGAGAAGAACGCCGAAAGCGCCAGCAGGACCACGATCGCGGCGCCGACCAGCCAGAAGGCCGGGTGGTGGCCCGATGCGGTTGCCGCGCTGTGGGCGGCGGCCTCGGCAGCGGTCTCGACCGCAGTTTCGACCGCAGTTTCGGCGGCGGTTTCGGTGGCGGTGACGACGGCCAGAACGGTCAGAATGGTCATTCTTCGGTCCCCGCGGCTGGACGGGTGGCGAGCGGGTGGTGATTGAGCACCAGATCGCGCATCCGCGAATCCATGACATGCGTATAGATTTCGGTCGTGCCCAGATCGGAATGGCCCAGCAGCGTCTGGATGGCGCGCAGATCGGCGCCGCCCTCAAGCAGGTGGGTGGCGAAGGCATGGCGGATGACATGGGGCGAGACGCGCGCCGGGTCGATGCCGGCGGCCATCGCCAGTTGCCCCAAAAGCACGTTCATCGCCTGTCGGGTCATGTGGCCCTCGCGGCTGGCGGCGGGAAACAGCCAGCGGCTGCCCCGGCCCGCGACCAGCCGCCCCAGCGCCGAGTCGGCGGGCGCGTGATCGCGCAGCCGCAGCCACGCCGCCAGCGCCTGCCGCGCGGGGGCGTTCAGCGGCACCATGCGTTCCTTGCCGCCCTTGCCACGGATCAGCAGCAGCGCCGGGTCGCCCCGGCAGGCACTGACCGGCAACGAGACCAGTTCGCTGACCCGCATGCCGGTGGCATAGATCAGTTCGACCAGCACCAGATTGCGGCCACGTTCGACATCGGTGCGGCCCAGCCGGGGCAGCGCGTCCAGCATCGCCTGCACCTCGGCGCGGTCCAGCGTCTTTGGCAGCCGGCGGACGCGGCCGGGGCCGGCGATGCGGCCGGCGGGGTCGTCCTCGCGCCAGCCCTCGTCCAGGGCAAAGCGGGTGAACTGCCGGATCGAGGACAGCCTGCGCGCGCGCGTCGCCCGCGACAGGCCCTGATCGTCGCAATGGCCCAGATAGTCCTCGATCAGTTCGCGGCTCATGCTCGTCAGACTTTCGCCCGTCTCGTCCAGCCAGCGCGTCAGGTCGGCCAGATCGCGGCCATAGGCCAGCAGCGTGTTGCGCGCGGCGCCGGATTCGGCCGCCTGCGCATCCAGAAAGGCCGAGATGCGGTCATTGTCATTGCCGCCCGCCCGGCTTTTCCTGCCGCCCCCCGCCATCGGCCGCTACCTTTGCGCGCGGGCGCCCGGACCCGCCATGACCGCCGGGGCAAGGATCAGTTCGACCGCCGCCTGTCGGGCGATTTCCTGCTGGCCAAGCGCGCGCAGGCTGCGCAGCCCCTGCGCCGCGCGCGCCAGATCGCCGTCCAGCCCGGCATCGGTGTCGGCGATGGCGGCCAGCATCGCCTCTCCCCGCTTGTTGGCCAGGATCAGCTCGGCGGTCGCCCGCGGCACGTTGCTTTCCGAGGGGCCAAGGAAGGCCGGGAACAGCGCCGCCGCCCGTGCCTCGCCCGCACCGGCGGGGGGGGCGGATTCCGGCTCGCCCGCGGCAAAGCTGAGAAGCCACTGATCGACCTCCGGCGCATCGGCCGGCAGCCGGGTCACGACCTGCGGTTGCCCGGCCTGCAAGGCAAGGCGCAGCGCGATCAGGCCCGCGGGCCCGTCAAGCTGCATCGCGCCCAGTTCGGCGCCGGCCATTTCGGCCAGCGCGACGCCAAGCCCGGCAGAGACCATGGTTTCATAGGCTGCGGGCAGCGTCCTGGCCACCGCATCCCCGTCGCGCGCGGTCAGCGCCGCATCCAGCGACTGGATCGCCGCCGCGCGGTCCCAGACCCCGCCCGAGGCCGCCGGCCGTTGTTGCAGATAGATGCGCCGTAACTGCGAGGCAGGGATGGCGCCGGCCCGCGCCAGCCGCTCGGCCGCGTCCAGTTGCGCCTTCCAGCCGGCAGTATCGTCCAGATCCGCCAGCGCGAAAGGCAGCGGCAGGCTGGAGGAGGGCAGCGGCTGGCCGATGGCCTCGTGCAGGCGCAGTTCAAGCGGCGTCACCACCTGCGGCGGCACCACCTCGGCGCCGCTGTCGGCATAGGTGTCGTCAAGGTAATGCGCCAGCAGCGTCGCCATCTGCGGGTCCAGCTTGTCCATCACCTCGGCGCCGTGAAAGACCAGCGCCGCCGCCGCCCAGTCGCCACCAAGCGCCAGACAGAAGATGCGCGCCGGAAAGCTGGGCGCGACACCGGGGGTGCGGTCCATGATCTCGCAGGCATGGGTTTCGTCGCGCGACAACAGCGCGATATCGAACAGGCGGCGGAAACGCTCGGTATCGCCGGGGCCTGCGACCTGCAGCAATTCCTTGGCAGCGCCGGTTGCGCCCATGTCCAGCAGCTTGTCGACGCGGGCCAGGAACAACTGCCCCTCGGCGCCGGCCACGGTCGATGGCGGCTGCAACTGCGCCGCCAGCATCCGCCGTTCCAGCCGCCGCAGCGCCGGCAGGCGCGGGTTCGAGGCGCGGACCAGCCGCGCCAGCGTCGCCGAATCGCTGGTCCCCCAAAGGTTCGGGGGCAGACCCGCCGTCCGGGCGGAAACCGTGCCGCTGGTGTCGGGATTGCCCTCGCCCAGCCGGGCGACGCCGACCGGCTCGACCGCGCCGGTGGCGGCGATCTCGCGCTTGGAGCGGCGCTTCAGTTCGGGGGGGCGCGCGCTGTCGGGCCGCCAGGACGAGATATTGTCCGGCTGCCGCACGCTGCCCGACAGCCAGTCGCTGGCCGAAAGCGGGGGCTTGGCCAGCGCCGGTTCTGCAAGGGCCATGCTGGCCGTCAGGAAGACGCCAAGCCGGGTGAAGTCAGTCCAGTACATCGTTTTCCGTGGTCGTGCCCGGTGCGGGCGTGGCGGCGGGGGTACCTGCATCGGCCGGGGTCGCCGCAGTGGTCGCGGCCGGGGTGGCGGCGGCGTCGGGGGCTGCGGCATCGGCGGGCGCGGCGGGCGCCGGGGCCGCGCCCAGGTCAAGCTGGACCGGACGGCGCATCTCTGTCGGGTCAGAGCTCATGTCGCCGAAATAGGCGTAGCCGGCCAATCCCGCCAGAATCAGAATGACAAGAATGACCACTACCTTCAGAAGCCGCATGAAAAGCCCTTTCCGCCTCAAATTCCGTCTTGATGCCGGTCTTTCGCCGGCTGGTGCGGAATATATATGGCATTTCCCGAAAGATCACGCCATCAGTCACCTCGGTTTCCGGACGGGATTTGACGGGTGATGCGGCGAAACATCGTGTTGATCGGGATGATGGGGGCGGGGAAAACCGCGATCGGGGGCGAATTGGCACGCCGTCTGGGCCGGCCCTTCGCCGATACCGATGTCGAGATCGAGCGCGCTGCCACCATGACCATCCCCGAGATCTTTGCCCGCGACGGCGAAGAATTCTTCCGCGCCCGCGAATCGGAGGTGCTGGGCCGGGTGCTGGCGCTTGGCGACAGCATCATCTCGACCGGGGGCGGCGCCTGGCTGCGGCCGGAAAACCGCCAGCGCATCGCGCAGAACGGCGTCGCGGTCTGGCTGGACTGCGATATCGAAACGCTTTGGCACCGCGTCCGCCAGCGCCCGACACGGCCGCTTTTGCAGACGCCCGACCCGCGCGGCACGCTGGAACGTCTGCTGGCCGAACGCGCGCCCGTCTATGCGCTGGCCGATATCCGCGTCACACCCCGCCGCGGCGACAATATCGAGCAGACGGCGAATCGCGTCGTCGCCGCCATCAACGCCCACGACCCCGCCATATTGGAGACCCCATGACCACCGATACCGTCCATGTCGACCTGGGCGAGCGTTCCTATGACGTGTTGATCGGGGCGGGGCTTCTGGCGCGCGCCGGGCAAGAGATCGTCGCGCTGGCAGGCAAGCGCCGCGTTGCCATCCTGACCGATGAAACCGTCGCCGGGCTGCACCTGCCGGTGCTTCAGGCTTCGCTGGCGGCCGAGGGCATCGCCGCCCCCGCGCTGGCGCTGCCGGCGGGCGAGGGCACCAAGAACTGGGCCGATCTTGGCCGCGCCACCGAATGGCTGCTGGCCCAGAAGATCGAGCGCAAGGACCTTGTCGTGGCGCTAGGCGGCGGCGTCATCGGCGATCTGGCGGGTTTTGCCGCCGCGATCCTGCGGCGCGGCCTGCGCTTCGTGCAGATCCCGACCACGCTTCTGGCGCAGGTCGACAGCTCGGTCGGCGGCAAGACCGGCATCAACAGCCCGCAGGGCAAGAACCTGATCGGCGCCTTTCACCAGCCCGCGCTGGTCCTGGCCGATATCGACGTGCTTGAGACGCTCAGCCCGCGCGACTTCCGCGCCGGTTATGGCGAGGTGGCGAAATACGGGCTGCTGGGCGACGAGCGCTTCTTTGAATGGCTTGAGGCGAACGCGACCGCGCTGGCCGCCGATGCCGACCTGCGCCAGCGTGCCGTGTGCCATTCCGTGCAGATGAAAGCCGATATCGTCCAGCGCGACGAGACCGAGCAGGGCGACCGCGCATTGCTGAACCTTGGCCACACCTTCGGCCACGCGCTGGAATCGGCGACCGGCTATTCCGACCGACTGCTGCATGGCGAGGGGGTCGCCATCGGCTGCGCGCTGGCCTTTGAGCTTTCGGCGCGGATGGGGCTGTGCAGCCAGGAGATCCCCTCACGCGTGGCTGCGCATTTCGCGGCCATGGGGCTGCCGTCGCGCATCCGCGACATTCCGGGCGACCTGCCCGACGACGAGGCGCTGATCGCGCTGATGGCGCAGGACAAGAAGGTGCAGGACGGCAAGCTGCGCTTCATCCTTGCGCGCGGCATCGGGCAGGCTTTCGTCACCGACGACGTGAACCCGGCGCTGCTGCGCGAGGTGCTGGCGCAGTCGCGCTAATCGCGCGCGGCCGGGGGCGTTCCGATCGGCGCATCGGGCGGGATCTTGGCGGGCGGGATCCTTGCGCCCAGCATGGGCGGCACCTCTTCGTCATGGCCAAGCTTGGCGTCGCGGTCGCGGCGCAGGGCCGCGCGGCCCAGCATCAGAAGCGTGATGGGCGAGGTGATCATGATGAAGACCCCGATCACGATTTCATGGATGACTGGGCGCCCCTCAAGCAGGGAAAACATCAGCATCGATGCCAGGATGATCAGCGCCGTGCCGCCGCTATAGCCCAGCGTCGGCGCGTGCAGGCGCTGGTAATAGCTGCGCAGCCGCACGACCCCGAAACCGCCCAGCAGCGTCATCGTCGCGCCGATCATCACCAGCGCCGCGATCAGGATGGCGGCCCAGGGCGGCAGGTCTTCAAGGTGGCTCATTCGATCACCTCGCCGCGCATCAGGAACTTGGCGGCGCTGACCGTGGTGACGAAGCCAAGGACGGCGATGACCAGCGCGCCCTCGAAGAAGAAGACATTGCCATTGCCCATGCCGACCAGCAAAAACAGCAGCATGGCGTTCAGATACATGGTGTCCAGCCCCAGCACGCGGTCCTGGGCGCGCGGCCCGCGCAGCATCCGCCAGCAGGCCAGCGCCAAAGCAAGGATCAGCGCGATCTGCGCATAGGAGAGGGCGAAACGAAGGATGTCGGCGCTCATTCGAAAATCTCCATCAGCAGGGCCTCGTAGCGGTCACGGATCAGGCTTTGCCAGTCGGCATCGCTGCGCAGGTCAAGGACATGCAGCAAAAGGCGGCCGTCCTGCGGCTCATATTCCAGCCAGGCGGTGCCGGGGGTGCCGTTCAGGATGATGGCCAGAACGGCGATGGCGTTCGGTTCGCGCAGGCGCAGGCGCAGTTCGATGAAGCCCGAGTGATAGCTGGGATGGTCCCGCCCCAGCAGCAGGATGCGCGCCACATCGATGTTCGAGCGGAAGATGTCGCAAAAGACGATCCATGCCAGCTTGGGGATCGCCGACCAGCGGCGGAAATGCGGGCGCGGCGGCCGCAGGTAGCTGGTCGCCCAGCCCGCGACCAGCGCGATCAGCGTGCCAAGAATGAGGTTGCCCAGCGAAAACGCGGTCAGGCAAAGCCACATCACCACCAGCGCGGCCGACAGGACGGGATGGGGGATCGCGCGCCGCATCATGGGTCGGCCTCGATCGCGGCGGGGTCGGCGGCGGCGGGGTCGGGCGTCGGCGTGACGGGGGGCGCGGCGCGCACGTCCTGCGCGCCCTTCAGCACCGCATCGCGATAGGTCGCGGGTTCCAGCAGCGCCACCGCCGTCGCCCGCGTATAGCTGAGCAGCACATCCGCCCGCAGCGTCTGCAAGGCGATCATCGCCAGCAGCATGACGACCGGCACCACCTCAAGCGCAAGGATGCGGGGCGTCGGGCCTTCCTCGGCCCAGAAGCGGCGGATGCCGAAGCGCATCAGCGCGATCAGCGCCCCCAGCCCCGACAGGATCAGCATGGCCGCATAGACCCACAGGATCGCCGGCAGCGTGCCGTCGCGGCTGAGGTTGTCCTGAATGGCGCCGCGCAGGATGGCGAACTTGCCGATGAAGCCCGGCATCGGCGGCAGCCCCGCCAGCATCGCCGCGACAAGGCCAAAGCAGATCGCCATGGTCAGCCAGCTTACGGTGCGGGTGCTGGCCGGGGTCTCGACATCCTCGACGGTGTCCAAGCCCATCGGCGCCCAGTTCCCGGCCAGGGTATCGGCGCCGTCCTCGGGCGGGGGCGGCGCATCGTGGCCCGCGTCGCCCCGGCTGACCGGCTCGGCGATCAGGAAGAAGGCCGAGATGGCGGCGGTCGAGCCGATCATGTAGTAAAGCGCGCCGCCCAGCATCAGGGGGCCGCCTCCGGCCTGCGCAAAGCCGATGGCCGCCAGCACCGTCCCCGAGGAAATGATCGCCAGATAGCCGCCCTTGCGCGCAAGCTCGGGCGTGCCAAGAATGCCGATCATGCCAAAGCCCATGGTCAGCACGCCGCCGATCATCAGCGCCGGCGCACCAAAGCCGGCGGATGGCCCGGCATCGGGGCCAAGAACCAGCAGCGACAGCCGCAGGATGACATAGATGCCGACCTTGGTCATGATCGCCATGATCGCGGCGGCCGGGGGCGAGGCCGCGGCATAGGTCGGCGGCAGCCAGAAGCACAGCGGCCATGCCGCCGCCTTGGCCAGGAACGCCAGCCCCAGCAGGCTGGCGGCGGCGTGAAACAGCAGCCGGTCGGTCCCGTCCAGCCAGTAAAGCGCCCGCCCGATATCGGCCATGTTCAGCGTTCCGGTGGTGCCATAGATCAGCGCCACGCCGATCAGGAACAAGAGCGACGCGGCAAGGTTGATGGCGATGTAATGCAGCCCCGCCTTGATTCGGCCGGGACCCGATCCATGCAGCATCAGCCCGTAGGACGCAGCCAGCATCACCTCGAAAAAGACGAACAGGTTGAACAGGTCTCCGGTCAGGAAGGCGCCGTTGACGCCCGCCAGCAGGAACTGGAACATGCTGTGGTAATGCTGGCCCTTGCCGTGCCAGCCGGCGGCGGCATAGATCAGCGACGGCCCGGCCAGCAGCGCGGTCAGCATCACCATCATCACCGACAGCCGGTCAAGGACCAGCACGATGCCGATGGGCACCGGCCAGTCGCCCAGCCGGTAAAGGCCGACGACGGTGCCCCCGGCCTCGGTCGCGGATTTCACGTCCGCGACCAGTTCAAGCGAGGCGATGAAGGTCAGCGCCACCGCCGCGAGCCCCATCATCAGCTTGGTCTGGCGGCTGCGGTCGTTGTAAAACAGCATGATCGCGCCCGCGACCAGCGGGATCAGGATTGGCGCGATGATCAGGTGATCGGGTCTCAGCGCGTCATTCATCGGTCTTGCGCTCCTTTCCGTCCACATGATCGGTGCCGGTGGCGCCGCGCGCGGCGATCATCACCACCAGAAACAACGCCGTGGTGGCGAAGCTGATGACGATGGCCGTCAGCACCAGGGATTGCGGCAACGGGTCGGCATAGGCGGTCGGGTCGACGAAGCCGCCCTTGGGCATGATCGGCGCCGCGCCGACGTAAAGCCGGCCCATGGCGAAGATGAACAGGTTCACCCCATAGGCCAGCAGGCACAGCCCGACGATGACCTGATACGAGCGCGGGCGCAGCATCAGCCAGACGCCCGATCCGACCAGCACGCCGATGGCAAGGGCAAGGATCACCTCCATGTCAGTTCCCCTCGCTTTCGGGGCGGCGCGGCCGGGGGGCGATGCGCAGGGACTGGTGGGCGATGGCGATCAGCATCAGCACGATCGCGCCCAGAACCAGCGCGAAAACCCCGAAATCGAACAGCATCGCGGTCGAGAACGGCACCTTGCCGATCAGCGGCAGGTCCAGATATTGCGCATGCGCGCTGAGAAACGGATAGCCGAAGATCCACGACCCCGCGCCCACCGCCGCCGAGACCGTCAGCCCCGTCGCCATCCAGCGGATCGGCAGCACGGTCAGGCGTGCCTCGACCCAGCGCACATTGGTGGCCACATATTGCAGCAGGATCGCGACGGCCAGCGTGACGCCGGCGGCAAAGCCGCCGCCCGGCAGGTCATGGCCGCGAAAGAACAGATAGGCCGACAGCGTGACGATCGGCGCGAACATCCATTGCATCAACAGGGCGGGCACGAACAGGTTCGTCTCAAGCGCCTGCCCCTCGGCGTCAAGCTGCGGGCGCGGGCGCTCGGCGCTTTCGGGGGCGGCGCGGAAGCGGCGCAGCAGCGCATAGACGGTCAGCCCGACCACGGCCAGCACGGTGATTTCGCCAAAGGTGTCGAAGGCGCGGAAATCGACCAGAATGACATTGACGACATTGGTGCCGCCGCCCTCGACATAGGCGTTGCGCAAAAACCAGTCCCCGACCGAGGCGCCGGGCTTTGTCAGCAGCACCGCCAGCGCCATCGCGGTCATGCCCGCACCGCAGGCCAGCGCGATCAGCAGGTCGCGAAAGCGGCGCAGGCGGGCGGTGGTGTTGCGTTCGCCGGCGAATTCCTGATCGCGCTTGGGCAGCCAGCGCAGGCCCAGCAGCAAAAGCGTGGTGGTCGCGATCTCGACCAGAAGCTGGGTCACGGCCAGATCGGGGGCGGACAGCCAGACGAAGGTGGCGCAGGTCACCAGCCCGGCGCCCCCCATCAGGATCAGCGCCGCAAAGCGGTGATATTTCGCCTGCCACGCCGCGCCGATGGCACAGGCGCCGCCGACGATCCACAAAAGGCCAAAGACGAACTCGCGCAGGCCGATCTGTGGCAGCGGCACGTTCCAGTCCAGACGGCGCAGCGCGAACCACGCCGCCGCCAACGCCAGCAGCACCATGGCGCGCAACTGCGCCTGCAACCCGCTGGTGGACAAAAGCCGCAGCGCCGCGCGCGGCAGGCTATGCGTCAGCGCCTGCATGGCGCGGTCGTAATGGCGGGCGAAATCCAGCCTGCGGGTCAGCCGCGTGCCATCCTCGCCCGAGTCGATGGTGCGATGCGGCAGGCAATAGATCAGCACGCCCAGCCCCATGGCGATCAGGCTCATGATCAGGGGCGCGTTGAAGCCGTGCCAGATCTTCAGGCTGAAATGCGGCAGGTCGGGACCGATCAGCGCGATGCTGGCGGTCTCCAGGACGGTGCCCAGCACCTGTTGCGGGAACAGGCCGATGCCGACGCAGATCGCGACCAGAACCGCGACCGGCAGGCGCATCAGCAAGGGCGGCTCATGCGGGTGGCGCGGCAGGTCGGTGGCGGGGGGGCCGAAAAAGACGGTGACGATGAAGCGCAGCGAATAGGCGGGGCAGAATGCGGCCGCCAGCACGGCGATATAGGGCGCGGCATTGTCCAGCGGGCTGCCATTGTTCCAGACATAGGTCGCCTCGAAGAACATCTCCTTGGACAGGAAGCCGTTCAAAAGCGGCACCCCCGCCATCGCCCCCGAGGCGATGATGGCCAGCGTCGCCGTGATCGGCATGACCCGCGCCAGCCCCGACAGGCGGCGCATGTCGCGGGTGCCGGTTTCGTGGTCGATGATGCCGGCGGCCATGAACAGCGAGGCCTTGAAAACCGCGTGGTTGACGATGTGAAAGACCGCCGCAATCAGCGCAAGCGGCGTACCGATCCCCGCCAGCGCGGTGATCAGGCCAAGGTGGCTGATCGTCGAATAGGCCAGCAAGCCTTTGAGATCGTGCTTGAAAAGCGCAATGACCGCGCCCATCAGCAGCGTGACAAGGCCGGTGCCGGTGACGATCTGGAACCACTCGGTCGTGCCCCCCAGCGCCGGGTGCAGGCGCAAAAGGACAAAGACCCCGGCCTTCACCATGGTCGCCGAATGCAGATAGGCCGAAACCGGCGTCGGCGCGGCCATGGCATTGGGCAGCCAGAAATGGAACGGAAACTGCGCCGACTTGGTAAAGGCGCCAAGGATGAACAGGATCAGCGTCACCGGGTAAAGCCGGTGGCTGGTGATCTGCGGGCCGGCCTTCAGCACGGTTTCCAGGTCATAGCTGCCGGCGATCTGCCCGATCAGGATCATCGCCACCAGCAGGCACAGCCCGCCCGTCGCGGTGACGATCAGCGACATGCGCGCGCCGTCGCGGGCGTCCTGCCGGTGATACCAATAGCCGATCAGCAGGAACGAGACGAGGCTGGTCAGTTCCCAGAACACCACCAGCATGATGATATTGCCCGACAGGATCAGCCCGGACATGGCCCCGGCGAATGCCAGCAGGCTTGAATAAAGCCGCGCCACCGGGTCCTCGGGCGACATGTAGTAGCGGGCGTAAAGGATCACCAGAAAGCCGATCCCCGCCACCAGCACCATGAACAGCCACGAAAACCCGTCGATGCGAAAGGTCAGGTTCAGCCCGACCGAGTCGATCCATCGCAGCCGCGTCACCACGCTGCCGCCGTTCGTGACCTGCGGGTAAAGCACCGCCAGCACCACCAGCGCCAGAACCATGGTCAGCCCGGCCAGCCAGCATTCGGCATTGCGCGCGCCGATGGGCAGCGTCGCTGCCAGAAGCGCGGCCACGAATGGCGCAAGAACAAGCAAGAGCAACAGGTTCTGTGCGACCATCGGCAACCTTGTTACGATTGGGGAACTGCGCCGATGTTAGCCGCGCCCGCCCGGGAAACACAACCGACCCCGGGGAAAAATTTCCCGCGCATGGGACGGCCTTCAGCAAGATGTTACCCGGCGTGTTACCCCGCTGCCGCATGACGCGGCGGCAGGGCCTATCCGGTGATGCGCGTCACGTCCTGCGCCTGGCCGCCGGTCAGCAGCACCTCCCGCGGCAGCGGATGGCTGATGAAATGCAGCGGGCTTGCCGTCGGGCCATAGGCGCCGCAGGCATGGATGGCGACAAGGTCGCCCTCATCCAGCCGCGGCAGCATGACGCCGCTGCCCAGCCTGTCGATCGAGGTGCAGAGCGGGCCGGAAATGTCGTGCTTTTCCTCGGGCCGGGTGCCGCCCTCGTCGCCGCCGACGCGATGGATGACGTAATTGCGCCGCAGCACCATGCCGAAATTCCCCGAGGCCGCCAGATTGGCGTTCAGCCCGCCGTCGCAGATTGCGATGCGCGCGCCGCGCGACTGCTTGACCGAGACGACGCGGGTCAGGAACCAGCCGGCGGGGCCGATCAGATAACGGCCAAGCTCCAGCACCAGCCGGGCGCCGGAAAAGCGCGGATCGGCGCGGAATGCCTCCAGTTCGGGCGCGATCCCGGCGGCGATGCCGGCCAGATCCAGCACCTGGTCGCCGGGATGATAGGGGATGCCCAGACCGGCGCCGAAGATCAGCTTTTCGGGGCGCAGGTCCAGCGCCCCGCAGATGTCGGAAAACACCTGCATGAAGATGCGCCAGTTCTCGCAGATCGCATCGGGCTTCAGGCTTTGGGTGCCGGAATAGATGTGCAGCCCGATGATGCGCAGATTGGGCAGGGCGGCGATCTGCGGCAGGATGGCGGCGGCATCCTCGACATCGATGCCAAAGGGGCTGGGCCGGCCCGCCATCTGGTCGCCGAAACCCTTGGGCACGCGGTCGGGCGCAATGCGGATCAGCACCGGCTGAATGACGCCCAGTTCGGCGGTGATGGCATCGGCCAGCCGCGCCTCGCGCAGGCTTTCCAGCACCAGCTCACCCAGACCGCCGCCGATGGCGGCGCGCAGTTCCGGCGCGCGCTTGGCCGGGCCGGTGAAGCTGATCCGCCCCGGGTCCCAGCCGGCCTGACGGGCCAGCGCCAGCTCCCCGCCCGAGGAAATGTCGAGGTAATCCAGTCGCCCGCGCATCCAGTCCAGCAGGCCCGGATTGGGGTTGCTTTTCACCGCGAAGCTGACGGCGAACCAGCGGCCGAAATGCTCGCGCAGATGCGCCAGCCGTGCCGCGACGGTGTCGGCCGAATAGACATAGGCCGGGGTGCCGAAGCGTTCGGCGGCCCCGGCAAGCTGCCGGTCCAGTTCCGGCAGGTCAGGCACGGTGCTGGATATAGTCGAGGATCGCGTCGATGGTGTCGAAATTGTCCAGCGTCACATCCGCCGGCTGCACATCCACGCCGCCCTTGCTTTCGATGAACGAGATCAGCCCCACCATCGACACCGAATCCAGCATCCCGGTCGAGAAAAGTTCGGTATCGCCGGCGATGGGCTCGTCGATGTTCAGCTCGGTCTGGACGTAGCTGATGAGGTTGTCTTTGCTGAGACTCATGGTCTGGTGTTTCCTGTCAGGCAGCTTTGGCGGCTGCCTTCGCAACCGCGATGATCTTGGGACGGTCGAGTTTGCCGCTGCCGGTTCGCGGCACGGCGCCTTCCCAAGTATGGAAATAGCGCGGCACCATGTAATGCGCCATGGTGCGCGCGCAATAAGCCGCAAGCGCGGCCGGTTCGGCATGGGGCAGATAGGCCACGGCGACATGGACGGCCTGCCCAAGGTCCGCGTCCTCGACCCCGTAGGCCACGACATCGCTGACCAGCCCGCTTTGCGAGATGACGTCCTCGACCTCGGTCGGGGACAGGCGAAAGCCCAGCGTCTTGATGAGATCGTCCATGCGGGCGACGAACCAAAGGTCGCCATCTGCATCGACGCGCACCAGATCGCCCGACCAGACCACCGGCTGATCGCCCAGGAGATGCGCCAGTTCCCGGCAGGGGCGGATCTTTTCGGCGGTGGCCTGCGGATTTTCCCAATAGCCCATGCTGACCAGCGGTCCGGCATGGACCAGCTCGCCCTGTTCGCCCGGACGCGCGACGCCCTCGCCATGCTTGATGGCAAAGACCTGCGCATTGGGGATCTGCCGCCCGATCGACCCCATCTTGGCGGCGAATTTCGCGGGCGGCAGATAGGTCGAGCGGAAGGCCTCGGTCAGGCCATACATCAGGAAGATGTCGACGCCCGGAAAGACCCCGGGCAGGGCGGCAAGGATGTTCGGGGGGATCTTGCCGCCGGTATTGGTGATGCGCCTCAGCGCGGGCAGATCGGTCGGCGCGTCCTGAAGAAAGCGCACGATCTGGCTCCATAGCGGCGGGACGGCGGCGATGGTGGTGGCGCCCTCGGCCTTGGCCATGCGGATGATCTCGGCCGGCATGGCAAGGGGCTGGTGGACGACCGTGCCGCCGGTCAGCAGCATCGTCGTCAGCTGGTTCAGCCCGGCATCGAAGCTGTAGGGCAGGACCGACATCAGCACGTCGTCCCCGCCCAGCCCCAGATACTCCGCGACCGAAATCGCGCCGACACGGATATTGCGATGGCTCAGCATCACGCCCTTGGGCGTCCCGGTGGAGCCCGAGGTATAGATGATCATCGCCAGCCCGTGCGGGTCACATTCGTCGGGCGCGGAGCCGCTGTCGGCGGGAAGTTCCGCCCACGGGTCCGCGCCCTGGGCCAGGCCCGCGGCCTTGCCCTGAACCAGATAGGCCGTGCCCTCGGGCAGGGCGTGTTCGCCGGTCAGCCGCTCCAGCGCATTGCGCGGGCCGATCACCGCCCGCGCCCGGCTGTTCCTGGCGACATAGGCCAGTTGCGCCGCCGTCCAGCGGAAGTTCACGTTCACCACCACGGCGCCCATCTTCCAGGCCCCGAACATGGCGGCGACCTCGTCGATGCATTTGCGCAGATGCACGATCACCCGGTCGCCGGGCCGGATGCCGCGGGCCACCAGCCAGTCGGCGATGCGGCCGGCCTCGGCCACCAGTTCGGCGTAGGTCACGCGGCGATTGCGGTCGATGGCCACGACCTTGCCGACGCGGTCGGGCAGGTTGTCTGCCAGCAGCCGCCACATGCAGCGGTCGAAGGCGCTATCCATCGCCCGAAGCCTTCTTCTTTTGCTTGGCGGCAAAGATCGGAAGGCTTGGATAGATTTTCGCAGGAGAGCCAAGCACCACCGAATCAGACGGCACATTGGTCGTTACGGCCGTGTTGGCGCCGATCCGCACCCGGTCGCCGATCCTGATGCGGCCCAGCACGGTCGAGTTCACGCCGATAAAGACGTCGTCGCCGATCACCGGTGCGCCCGGCGTCATGTTGGTGCCGATGGTGACGTTGTGCATGACGCCGCAACGGTCGCCGATGACCACCTCGGGATGGATCGAAAGCGACCCCTCGGCGTGAATGATATGAAAGTCCTGGCCGATGGTGACCTGTGGCGGAATCCACACCTTGGTCACGTTCAAAATCAGGAACTTGAGCAAGCCATAAAATTTCATTGCCGCCCATTTCAGCGGCTTGCTGCGGATACCCAATGCCCAGCGGCCATAGCGATAGACCACCAGAGAGATGAACGCCGGTTCGGTCAGTGATTGGCCGTGCCGGCGGTAGTCGCCGCGAATATTTTCAAACATCACCATACACTTACTTGTTCACGACAGCGCCTGGGACATGCCCGCAATCAGTATTTCAGATGGAATGGGAAACTCAAGTTGGCTGTTAGGACGGGTTTTACCCATTCCCTTGCGTAATAAGGTCCAAAGTTCGGCGCAACTGGTCCCAATCGACCCGATATCCGCTGGCCGGTCCGTCGCCCACCACCATCGCATATTGCTGCCGCCAGCAATCGGTCAGCAGTTTCAATGACGTGGTCACCCGGTCGGCGGGCTGGATGGTCAGCACCGTGCCGCCGGGGCGCAGCGCCACGACGCCATGGGCAAGCTGGCTGCCTTCGACCCCCAGCACAAGGCCGGTGCCGCCGACGGCCTCGGCAATGGCGCCGGCATCGTCGCGGTCGGTATAAAGCGTGCGAAAACCGTAGTCGACCTCAAGCCGTTCGGCGATCTCGGCCTCGTTTTCCAGAATGCGCGCATCGCCGCTGCGGCCGCGAAAGATGAAGACGCCGGGCAGGGGCTTGCAGTCGCGACCGGCAAGGACGCGGGCGCGGTTTTCCTGCGCGCGGGCCATGCGGCCGCTGTTGTTGTGCAGGTCGTCAAACAGGATCAGTTCGTCGAAATGCACATCGCCGATGCGCTCGGGGGTCATGCCCAGCAGCCGCTCATAGCCGGCGATATGGCCGTGGCGGACCGGGGCCGAGGTCACCGGCCGGCCCGCGGCCTCGGCCAGACGATAGGCCAGGCAGTCGTTCAGCAGCCAGTTCCCGAACCAGCGATTGCCGATCCAGCTTTCATACATCGCGCCCGAGACGCTGGCCTGTGGGCGCGGATAGCCAAGGCCCCAGCCGCCGCCCTTTCGTTCGCGCAGGTCCAGCCGGGCGCCGCGCGCGTAAAGCACGCCATCGACGAAATCGACATCGCGCAGCCGATAGCCCATGGTCGCCGGCGTCCATTCCTGCGGATCGCCCTGCATCTGGGCAAGGATATCGCCGATATCGCCGAATTCGGTGCGGGCGATATGTTCGGCCTGATCGGGCAGCCAGATGCCCGGCGCGATCGCCACGGATTCCGCGGGACTGATTTCCCAGTGCTCGGTGGCGGTTGCCAGGAACTCGCCGGCGCCTGCGCCGAAAAGACGCGACAGGCGGTTGGTGATCGGGCGCAGGGAATACATGTTCGCTCGGACTTGTTAACTGGGCGAGTTTACGGCCCGGCGGCGCAGGGGCGCAAGGGTCCGGGCGCGTCAGTTGCGCCAGCCCGGCAGATCCTTGCGGATCGATGCGGTCAGCGTCTCGGCGATCAGCGCGTGATCGGCCAGCGACGGATGCCACAGGCAGGCCGTCCGCTCGAGCTTCGGCAGTATGACAAGGTCGGTCGCAAAGCCTTCGGCGGTCAGGGTGTCGGCGGCCTGCTGGTAGGGTGCTGTCAGCTTGTCGCCATATTCGCCGAATGCCAGCAGCAAAAGCTGCGCGCCCGGATTTTCGGCCAGCCGCGCGCGGGCGAAATCGGTCAGCGCCGGGCCGAAATCGCGCGACAGCGCCGCCTGATCCGGCCATGGCTCATCCTTGCCGATATCGCTGCCGAAATCGTTCGAGCCGATGCCGATGACCAGAATATCCGCCCGCTGGCCGGGCAGCGCTGCCGCCTCGGGGCGCGAGGGCAGGGCAAGCGGGTAAAGCTGGCGCATGGTCCGGCCCGGCTCCAACCCGTCGGCATTGCGCAAGAGCCCGATCCCCGACCGCGCGATGACCCGGTAATCGGCGCCAAGCGCCTGCGCGACCTGCGCCGGGAAGGCAAGGCTGGTATCGGTCGCGGCAAAGACCTGCTCGGACGTGCAGTCGCGCTGCCGGGCGGTATCGGCAAAGCCCACGGTGTCGGAATCGCCGATGAATTCGATCAGCCGGGACGATGGCTCGGGCGGGGGCAGAGCCGTCGCGCCGGGGCCAAGAAAGAAGCCGCCGAACTCGGCCGGGCCATGCCATTCGCTGATCCGTTCGGCGCGGATCTCGTGCGGGCCGGGGGGCAGGCCCCCGATGCGCAGGTCCTTCGGGCCGGGGCGGGCGATCTCGACCGCGCGGCCGTCCAGCGTCACCCGCCAGCGGTCGATATCGTCATTCAGCCGCAGCGAGACAGCATCGCCCTGAAACCGCGCCTGCGCCCGCAGACCGGGCCATTCGTGCAAAAATGCGCCCGGGCCGGCCCCGGCGGCGACGCGACCCGTGACCTGCGCGGGCAGGGGCGTCAGTCCCGGCTGCTGGGCGACCAGTTCCGCCGAAAAGCCCGCATCCGGCGACAGGCGCAGCAGCGGCACCGGGGGTTCGGGCAAAGGCGGCTCGGGCCATGCCAGCGAGGCGAGACCCGCCACGAGGGCCGCGCCCGTCAGCGCCAACACCCGGTTTCTGATCCGCCGATACCCCATGCCGCGCCCCGACCTGCCGCGCTATCCCCGAAAGCCTGCGACGATTCTGATCGCCTCGGCAATGTCATAGTGACGATTGCCGATAAAAAACCCCGTGCCGGTCGGCATCCCCGGCATCGGTCATCGGTCCATCCATCATCCCCGACACGGGGGTTTTTTGCGAAATTTCCGCTGACGATGGGCCGGGTCTAGAACATCAGCCCGTCAAACCGGGTCATCGCGCCCCCTTCAGATAATGCGCATAGGTCAGCGCGATACCGTCTCGCAGCGCGGTTTCCGGCGCCCAGCCCCAGACCCGCTGGTGCGAGATGTCCAGAAGCTTTCGCTGCATCCCGACCGGGCGCGTCAGATCGTGCCAGAACTGCCCCCGCCAGCCGATCACCTCGGCGGCAATGCGGTAATAATCGTTGATGGAATGATCGACCCCCGGCCCGACATTCATCACCAGCGGCAGCGCCTGCGGCGCGTCCAGCGCCCGCAGGATCGCGCCGGCAAGGTCGGGGGCATACATGAATTCGCGCCGCGCCTCGCCATCGCCCCAGATATCGACGCTGTCCTGACCCGCCAGCTTGGCCTGGTGCAGCTTGTGGATGATCGCCGGCAGCAGATGCGAATGGCGCGGGTCGTACTTGTCATGCGGCCCGTAAAGGTTGCAGGGGATCAGCGTGCGCCACGCCAGCGAGGCATCCTCGCGCGCGGCATATTCGACCAGCCGCATGGTCATGATCTTGGCCAGCGCATAGCCTTCGTTCGTCGGCTCAAGCGGCGCGGTCAGGATGCGGTCCTCGGTCAGGCCAAGGCCCAGATCGCGCGGATAGGCGCAGCTTGACGAAAGGTTGATCAGCACCGGCACCCGCGCCGCACGCGCCGCCTCGACGACATTCAGGCCGATCCGCGCATTCTCGGCCAGATAGCGCAGCGGCTCGGCCATATTGGCCTGAATGCCGCCGACAAGGCCCGCGGCATGGACCAGCGCATCGGGGCGATGCCGGTCCAGAAAGTCGCGCAGGGCCTGCGCATCCGCCAGGTCCAGTTCCGCGCGCGAGGGGGCCAGCACCTCCCAATGCGCGCTGCCCGGATGGTCGCGCAGATTGCGCCCGACCATGCCGTTGCCGCCGGTAATGAACAGCCGCGCCATCTATTTGCCCTCGACCGCGACCGCATCGGCCATGCTGTGGTGGCGCAGCAGCGCCTGGCGCCGGGCGATCCGCAGGTCCGAGGCGACCATCTCGGCGATCATCTCGCGCAGGCTGGTCTCGGGCTTCCAGCCAAGCTGCCGGTGCGCCTTGCTGGCGTCGCCCTGCAAGGTCGCGACCTCGGCGGGGCGGAAATATCTGGTATCGACCCGCATCACCACATCGCCGGGCTTCAGGGCCGGGGCCTTGTCGCCGCTGACCGAGGCGACAACCGCCACCTCGTCCGTGCCGCTGCCCTGGAACGCCAGCTCGACACCCAGCTCGGCGGCGGCCCAGATCAGGAACTGGCGGACCGAGTGCTGCTCGCCGGTGGCGATGACATAGTCGTCGGGACGGTCGCATTGCAGCATCAGCCACTGCATGCGCACATAATCGCGTGCATGGCCCCAGTCGCGCAGCGCGTCCAGATTGCCCATGTAAAGGCAGCTTTCCAGTCCCTGCGCGATATTGCAAAGCCCGCGGGTGATCTTGCGGGTGACGAAGGTCTCGCCCCGGCGCGGGCTTTCGTGGTTGAACAGGATGCCGTTGCAGGCAAACAGGCCGTAAGCCTCGCGATAGTTCACCGTGATCCAATAGGCGTAAAGCTTGGCCACCGCATAGGGGCTGCGCGGGTGAAAGGGCGTCGCCTCGGTCTGCGGGCTTTCGCGCACCAGCCCGTAAAGCTCGGATGTCGAGGCCTGATAGTAGCGCGTCTGCCCCTCAAGCCGCAGAAATCGGATCGCCTCCAGCAGGCGCAGCGCGCCAAGCGCATCGACATCGGCGGTGTATTCGGGCGCCTCGAAACTGACCGCGACATGGGATTGCGCGCCAAGGTTATAAACCTCGTCGGGGCGGATCTCGGCCATGATCCGGGTCAGGTTCGAACTGTCGGTCAGATCGCCGTAATGCAGGAAAAACTGCGGATGCGCCTCATGCACGTCCTGAAAGATGTGATCGATGCGCTGGGTGTTGAACGAGGACGCCCGGCGCTTGATCCCATGCACCTCATAGCCCTTGTCCAGCAGGAACTCGGCCAGATAGGAGCCGTCCTGCCCGGTCACCCCGGTGATCAAAGCCGTCTTCGCCAAGCCGCATCTCCTGCTATCGCCCGCGGCGCAGGGAAACCGCCCGAACCCGGGATGTCAACGCCGCAAGATGGCACGGCCATGCAGGGGTGCATGGGCCCATGCCATCTTCCATGTTCAAATATCCATCGGACCGCGCCACCCGCGCCGGTCGCGACGCCTTACAGCGCCGCGTCGAAGACCGGCTTGTAGATCTCGCGCAGGCGGGCGACGGCCTCGCCGGGCGACATCTCGACGGATTCGCCGGTCCGGCGCGAGGTCAGCTCGACCTTGTTGGCTGCCAGCCCGCGCGGACCCACGGTAATGCGCCAGGGCAGGCCGATCAGGTCCATGGTGGCGAATTTCGCGCCCGCGCGCTCATCCCGGTCGTCGTAAAGCGGATCCAGGCCCGCCGCCTTCAGGTCACGGTAAAGCGCCTCGCAGGCATTGTCGGTCGAGGGATCGCCCTGCTTCAGGTTGACGATGCCGACATGGAAGGGGGTGACGCCCTCGGGCCAGATGATGCCCTTGTCGTCATGGCTGGCCTCGATGATCGCACCCAGCAGGCGGGAAACGCCGATGCCGTGGCTGCCCATGTGGACGGGCACGCGCGCGCCGTCGGGGCCGACAACGGTCGCGCCCATCGGCTCGGAATATTTGGTGCCGAAATAGAAGATCTGGCCGACCTCGATCCCGCGGGCCGAGCGGCGGCGCGCTTCCGGCACCTTCTCGAACAGCGCCTGATCGTGGGTTTCGTCGGTGCGGGCGTAACGGCTGGTGAATTCCTCCAGCACGGCCTGGCACTGCGCGACATTGTCGTAATCGATCTGGCGGTTGCCGAATTTCAGGTCGGTGATCTCGCTGTCATAGAAGACCTCGGATTCGCCGGTTTCGGCCAGCACCAGGAATTCATGCGTATAGTCGCCGCCGATCGGGCCGCCATCGGCGCGCATCGGGATCGCCTGCAGGCCCATGCGCTCATAGCTGCGCAGATAGCTGACCAGATGCCGGTTATAGGCGTGCAGCGCGTCTTCCTTGGTCAGGTCGAAGTTGTAGCCGTCCTTCATCAGGAATTCGCGGCCGCGCATGACGCCGAAGCGGGGACGGATCTCGTCGCGGAACTTCCACTGGATGTGATACAGCGTCAGCGGCAGGTCCTTG
>RRZU013545655.1_pt1 | contig 30114 bp, 28 predicted proteins | sample 2165561 | NCBI WGS metagenome assembly RRZU01 (sample SAMN10456909, study PRJNA506462) | wastewater metagenome | isolation source: wastewater sludge | place: USA: Moscow, Idaho | reverse complement strand
GCCGCCCGCTCACCCCAGACGCCGTTGAGGGGCTCGACGCCCGGGATCGCCTTCTTCGCGATCGTCTCCAGCGGACCGGCCGCGATGATGTTCGACCGCAGTCCGTCGGCGCCCAGGTAGCGGGCGAGGTAGCGCGAGGTCGACTCGAGCGCGGCCTTCGCAACGCCCATCCAGTCGTAGGTCGGCCAGGAGACGGTCGCGTCCAAGGTGAGGCCGACGACGCTGCTCCCCTTCCCCATCATGGGCTTGGCCGCCATGGTCAGCGACTGCAGCGAGTAGGCCGAGATGTGCACGGCGTTCGCGACAGCGTCCCACCCGGTGCTGAGGAACTTGCCACCCAGCGCCGTCTCGGGATCGGCGTAGGCGATCGAGTGCACGATGCCGTCGAGCCGGTCACCGAAGTGCTCGGACAGCGTCTGCGGAAGCGCGGCCAGGTGGTCGGGATCGGTCACGTCGACCTCGATCAGCGGCGGCACCGTTTCGAGCTTCGAGATGGCCCGCTGGGCCGGGGCGACGGCGCGGCCTGCGGCAGAGACCACGACATTGGCGCCCTCACGCTGGGCGATGTCGACGACCGCGTAGGCGATCGAGGTGCGCATGGTCACGCCGGTGACCAGGATGTTCTTGCCTTCGAGGAGACCCATGTTCGGCCAGCCTTTCTCAGTGACCCATGCCGAGGCCACCGTCAACTGGCAGCACGGCACCGGAGATGTAGCCGGCGTGATCGCCGGCGAGGAACAGCGCGGCCTGCGCCACGTCGTCGACCGAACCGAGCCGGCCTGCGGGGATCCGCTTCGTGTAGTCGGCGATGGTCGCCTCGTCGAGCACCGCCGTCATGTCGGTCTCGATGAATCCGGGCGCGATCACGTTGGCGGTGACATTGCGGCTGCCGAGCTCACGGGCGAGGCTGCGGGCCATGCCGACGAGGGCCGACTTGCTGGAGGCGTAGTTGATCTGGCCCGCCGAGCCGAGCAGCCCGACGACCGAGGAGATCAGGATGACGCGGCCGAAGCGGGCCCGCATCATGGCGCGGCTGGCCCGGCGCACGACGCGGAAGGTGCCGGTCAGGTTGGTGTCGATGACCGTGTTCCAGTCCTCGTCCGACATGCGCATCAGCAGCGTGTCCTTCGTCACGCCCGCGTTGGCGACCACGATCTCGACGGGCCCCAGTTCGGCCTCGATGGTCTCGAAGGCCTGGTCGACCTGTCCCTGATCGGTGATGTCGCACACCACCCCGAGGACGCCATCGGGGACCCCGCCGGAGCGGTAGGTCGCTGCGACGCGGTACCCGGCGTCGCGGAAGCTCTCTGCGATGGTGCGCCCGATGCCCTTTGAGCCACCGGTGACCAGGACTACTCGTGATTGTTCTGCCACGGGGAGCAACTTACCGCAGGCCGAGCCGGTCACCCGGCTTGTCTGAGCCGGATGCTCAGTTGCAGCGCGCCGCCATGAAGCCGATCAGACCCTTGTCCTCGCGGTCCGTCTCGAGGTTCCAGGTGGCCTTGTCCCGGGCGCCGACCATGTGGCAGGCCAGCTGGTTGACCGAGCTGGACGACTCCAACCTCGGGTCGTCTCCGACCTGGGCCATGACCGCGTCGACGAGCGCGACGGCCGCGACCGGGTCGGCGGGCGCGAGCCGCCGTCCGAGCTCGCTCGGTGTGATCAGGATCCGGCTGTCCGACTCCCAGACCGCCTCGTCGACGAGGCGCTCTCCCGCGACGAAGCTGACCGATGCGGGAAGGGCCGTCGAGTCCGGTACCTGGATGACGACCCCTCGCCCGTCCGCCACGAACGAGGCGGACAGCGGCTCGCTTTCCGCGTCGGTGACGACCGGTCGGCTCACATGGGCCGCCCCTGCCTCGAGGACACCGGCGACGAGGCTCCACCGGTCCCCCGCGATGACCAGGCCGAGCGGATCGGCGGAGTCCAGGCTCAGCGTGACGGCGCTCCAGCCCTCCCCCTGCTCGACCACGGCCTGCTGCGGCAGCCCGAGGACGGTTCCTCCGAGATCGACCTGCAACGCATCGTGCCACGCCACCGCCAAGGTGGTCGGCGATGCAGCGGGAGTCGTCGGGACCGTCGGGACGGGCGGCGACGGCTCTGGGGAGCTGGGCGCGCTGCTCGCCGAGGTCTCGCCTGGTGACGGGCTCGGTGCGACCTCTGCCTGCGCGCACCCGGCAAGCAGCAGCAGCGCCACCCCGAGCGTTCCGATTCCCCGCACGGAGGCAGGATAACCGTCGGGTCCCGCCCTGCCGAACGGGACTAAGCTGGATCCATGGCCAGGACGACCGACGCGACGATCATCACGGACGCGGGTCGCAGCCAGTCGCTGGAGCTCGAGGAGCGGCAGAAGCGCTACCTCATCACCATGGGCATCCGCACGGGCTGCTTCCTCGCGTTTCTGATCGTGCCCGGCTGGTGGAAGGTCGCGGCGTTGCTCGCCGCGGCCGTGCTGCCTGCCTTCGCCGTCCTGCTTGCCAACAACTCGGACCACCGCCCACCCGCGATGGCCCACGACGAAGCAGAAGAAAGGCCGGCCCTCCCGCCCTCCGTGGTGGTCAGGGGATCGGTCGAGGAGGACACCGACACGTGAGTCGCCAGGTCAAACGCTGGATCGCGATGGGCGTGCTCGGCGCGATCCTCGCGGTCACCTTCGTCCAGTTGGGTCAATGGCAGCTGCGTCGGCTCGAGGAGCGTCGCGAACGCAACGCCACCGTCGTCGCCCACGGCGCGGAGGGCGTGCAGCCCTACGCAGACGTGATGAACAAGGTGATCGAGGAGGAGGACCAGTGGTACCGGGTCACCGCGACCGGCACGTACCTCCCCGACCAGTTCCAGGTCAGGTACCGCTCGAACAATGACGCCCTCGGCAGCGAGGTGCTCGCCGTGATGGAGACCGATCAGGGAGACACCCTCCTGGTCGACCGCGGCTTCATGGTGCGTCAGCCGGGCCAGCCGGACGGCGAACTGCCCGCAACGGCAAGCGGGACGGTGACCGTCACAGGGTACGTCCGACGCAACGAACGCGGCGACGAGAACGCCATGACCCCGCACGAGTCGTCGATCCGTCTGATCAACTCCGACGTGCTGTCAAGGGCCCTTGGCACCGACCTCGTCAACGGCTACATCACCGTGATCGAGTCCGACCCGGCGGAGGCAGAGGTCCTCGTCCCGGTCGCGCCACCCGCCCTCGACGAGGGACCCCATCTCAGCTACGCGCTGCAGTGGTTCGCGTTCACCGTGATCGGCGTGATCGGCATCGGCGTGCTGGTGCGCGCCGACCTGCGCGACAGGAAGAAGGCGAAGGCGGCACGGGAGAAGGCCGGAACCTCCCCGGACGAGGCGGTCGACGAGGAGCCCTCGACCCCCGCACCGCACGAGGTCGGGTGAGCGGCCTCGACTGGACCCGCTGCCCCGTGTGCGGAGAACCCCTCTCCGCCGTGGACGGTGCGCTGCGGTGTCCAGCAAGGCACTCGTTCGACGTCGCACGCCAGGGCTATGTGAACCTGCTCGGCAGGGCCGCGCCCGCAAACGCGGACACCGCCGCCATGCTCGACGCGCGGGCGCGCTTTCTCGCCTCCGGGCACTACGACCCGATCGCCGACGCCGTGGCCGGGGCCGCGCGGGGTGAACGGATCGCCGAGGTCGGCGCGGGGACCGGGTTCTACCTCGCACGGGTCCTGGACGCCCACCCCGACGCAGAGGGGCTCGCGACCGACGTGTCCGTCGCCGCCGCGAAGCGGGCGGCCCGCGCCCACCCGAGGGCGGCATCGATCGTGGCCGACACCTGGGCCGGCCTGCCCATCGCCGACGGCGCGCTGGACTGCGTCGTGTGCGTGTTCGCACCCCGCAACCCGGAGGGGTTCGGCCGGATCCTCGGGCCAGGCGGAAGACTCGTTGTCGCCCAGCCCTCGTCCGAGCACCTGATCGAGCTGCGCGAACGCCACGGCCTGCTCGACGTCTCGCCCGACAAGTCCGACCGGCTCGGCGCGGCCTTCCCCCACTGGACGGTGGCCTCGCGCGACGAGCTGCGTTACCGGGCGGAGCTCACCGCAGGCCAGGTCGCCGACCTGATCGCGATGGGGCCAAACGCCTTCCACGGCCTTCCGGCCGACGTCTACAACGCAGACGTGAGCATCGCCGTCGACGTGGTCACCCTGATCTCGCCGGAGGTCGCCCGCATCGGCTGAGTGCGTCACTACTGTGTGCCCATGGACATCGATGCCGATCTGCGCGCCTTCCTCAGCCAGTTCGTGAAGGTCGGGGAGCTTGCCGCGACGATGCGCCCGGAGGGCTCCTCGGCGCTGCTCGCGGACGTGCTCACCGAACATCTCGGCCGTCCCGCTGGCGAGATGGCGACCGTGACGAAGGAGATCGTCGGCTACCGCTTCGCCGACTACGACGTCGCCTTCGAGCTGCTGGCAGGCCCGGACGTGGTCGCGATCGGGATCGGCGGGGGCGAACAGCGCCACCACTCCTCCCTCTCCGACCTGGTCGGCAGCCCATGGACGAACACCCCCGTCGGTCAGGTCGACTGGGCCGACGTCGCGGTCGGCGCCGACCAGACCCGTCGGGTCGTCGCGCTCGGCGTGCGGCTCTTCCACTTCCACGACCAGCCGGTCGCGGTCCTGACCCGTCGCAACTCGCGCGTGCACGGCAACGGGGTCGGGGTGATCGAGGTGCTCTGTCCGGACTCCCAGACGGCGAGCGACCTGCTCGCCGAGGCGACGGAACTCGGCACGCAGCGCTCCGTGCTGCGCGGCAACGTGGTCAGCCTCGACCTGATGGGCTACGAGGCCGAGGGCGACGGCTACCGCTTCCACGCCCGCCCCGACGTGCCCGTCGAGGCGGTCGTGCTTCCCGAGGGTGCCCTCGAAAGGGTACGGGGTCACGTGCTGGGGGTGGCCGAGCACGCCGAGACCCTTCGCCGTTACGGCCAGCACCTCAAGCGCGGCATCCTGCTCTACGGACCGCCCGGGACGGGAAAGACGCACACCGTCCGGCACCTGATCAGCGCCGCGACGGACCACACCGTCATCCTGCTCTCGGGCCAGACGCTGCGCTATGTCCGCCAGGCCTCGACGATGGCGCGCCACCTGCAGCCGGCCATCGTGGTGCTGGAGGACTGCGACCTCGTCGCCATGGACCGGGAGATCGGACCCACCGGCCAGCCGCTGCTCTTCGACCTGCTCGACGCCCTCGACGGGCTCGACTCCGACACGGACGTGGCCTTCGTGTTGACCACCAACCGCGTCGACGTGTTGGAGGAGGCCCTCACCCAGCGGCCCGGGCGCGTCGACCTCGCCGTCGAGATCCCGCCGCCTGACCGCGCCGCCCGACGTCAGCTCCTCGAGCTTTACCGGGGAGACATCGGGTTCTCCTCGGAGGCGCTGGACGAGGTGGCGCGGCGCAGCGACGCCAGGACCGCGTCGTTCTTCAAGGAGCTGATCCGCAGGGCCGTGCTCTACGCCGCGGAGGACGGTGTGGAGCCCGCCGACGCGCACCTGCTCACCGCGCTCGACACGCTGTTCTCCGATCAGGAGACGCTGTCACGCAACCTCGTCAGCGGCTTCCTCGACCCCACCCCCGGGCTCGACTGATGCGTACCCGGCTCGGCTTCGGGCTCGGCACCCTCGGGCGCGACATGGTCGCGGCACTCGTGTCGATGTACCTGCTGTTCTACCTGACCGACGTGTTGGAGATCAGCGGGCCCGAACTGGCGGTGATCACGGCGATCCTGGTCCTGATGCGGGTCTTCGACGCCGTCAACGACCCCGTGATGGGCGTGATCGTCGACAACACGAGGAGCCGGTGGGGGAAGTTCCGTCCGTGGATCTTCTGGGGCGCCTTGCTCTGGGCCGTGGCCACCCTGCTGATGTTCTTCGACTTCGGGGCGACCGGATGGTCCTACGTCATCGTGTTCACCGTCGTCTACATCGTCTACGAGATCGCCTACACGATCAACGACATCTCCTACTGGTCGATGCTGCCCTCGCTGACCCAGGACCAGAAGGAGCGCGAGAAGATCGCCGTGGTGGCCCGGATCTGCGCCAACGTCGGCCTGTTCTCCGTCGCGGTCGGCCTCGTCCCCGTCACCGGCATGCTGTCGGATGCGCTCGGATCGACACAGAAGGCGTGGTTCGTGGTGGCCCTCGCGCTCGTGGTGATCATGCTCGCCTTCCAGTCGCTGACGCTGCTCATGACGCGCGAGCACGTCGCGGCGACGACGGAGTCCACCCCGCTGCGTGAACTGTTCTCCGTGATCCTGCGCAACGACCAGTTGCTGTGGGTGACGCTCGCAATGGTCGCCTACATGGCAGGCTACGGCGCGACCACCTCGTTCGGCCTCTACTACTTCAAGTACATCTTCGGCGACGAGGGCGCCTACCCGATCTTCGCCGCCATCCTCGGCGTCACCCAGATCACCGCGCTCGCCCTCTTCCCACTCGTGTCCCGAAGGCTGCGCCGGGGACAGATCCACCTGCTTGCGACGGTGCTGTGCGTGCTCGGCTACCTGGTGTTCCTCGCCGCGGGCACCTCGCTTCCGCTCGTCGCCGTGGCAGGCGTGCTCCTGTTCACCGGCCAGGGCGCCATCCAACTGCTGATGGTGATGTTCATCGCCGACTCCGTCGAGTACGGCGAGTGGAAGCTCGGCCGCCGCAACGAGTCGGTGACCTTCTCGCTCCAGCCGTTCATCTACAAGCTGGGCAATGCCATCTCCAGCGGCATCGTCGGCTACACGCTGATCCTCTCGGGGATCGACGTGGCCACGTCCGCCTCCGATGTCACCGACACGGGGGCGGCCCAGTTCAAGGTGGCCATGCTGGTGATCCCCATGCTGTTGATGGTGGGGAGCTACCTGATCCTGCGTTCGCGCTACAAGCTGGACGAGGAGACCTACGCGGGGATCCTGCGTGACCTGAAGGAGAGGCGAAACGATGGCGTTCCAGCCACTGACCAGGCGTAGCACCGTCCGCGATGTCTACCGCACCGCCGTCGGCCGTGACGCGATCGACAAACTGCTGCTGCAGTCGGGGGTCCCACGGGCGGCCGTCACGGCCGCCGGACCGCTGCGGCTCTCGCTGATCGACCGGCTCACCTCCCGCTACACCGGTCCCGGGTTCATCGACGCCATCATCAAGCTGGTCAACTCCGAGGCCGACCTGCCGCTCGAAGGGCTGTCTCCCGACCCCGTCCCCTGGTGGCAGGAGGCGGTGTTCTACCAGATCTATCCCCGCTCGTTCGCCGACTCCGACGGCGACGGGATCGGCGATCTGCGCGGCATCATCTCCCACCTCGACCACCTCGCCGACCTCGGTGTCGACTGCGTCTGGCTCTCCCCCATCTTCGACTCCCCCAACCAGGACATGGGCTATGACGTGCGTGACTACCGCACCGTCATGGAGGAGATGGGCACCCTCGAGGATCTCGACGAACTCATCCGCGGCTGTCACGAGCGCGGGATGCGGATCATCCTCGACCTCGTGGTCAATCACACCTCCGACCAGCACGCCTGGTTCCAGGAGGCGCTCCTGGACCCGGACGGCCCGTACGGCGACTACTACTTCCTGGAGCGGGGCGATCCGAAGACCCCTCCGAACAACTGGACCTCCTTCTTCTCGGGCCCGGCGTGGCGCTGGTTCCCGGAGGCAGGGCGCTGGGCGCTCCACCTGTTCGCCGACGGCCAGATGGACCTGCGCTGGGACAACCCGGACGTGCGCCGGGAGGTGGCAGACATCGTCGGCTGGTGGCTCGAGCGCGGCATCGACGGCTTCCGGCTGGACGTGATCAACTACATCTCCAAGCCGGAGGGGCTGCCCGACGGCAACGCCTTCGTGGGCGCGCTGATGGGTTTCGTGGGGGTCGAGCATTACTTCTACGGACCGCGCCTCGGCGAGTTCCTGCGCGGTCTGCGCCGCGACGGCTTCACCAGGGACCGGCCGCCAGCCTCGACCCCTCGACGACGACTTGAGGACGGCACCCTCGGCGACCCGCTACCCCCTGACCCCGTCGGGGTGATGGTGGGTGAGACGCCCGGAGTGGGCGTGCAGCTCGGCCGCCTGCTCAGCGGCGGTGGTCGCGACCAGCTGGACCTGATCTTCAACTTCGACGTCCTCGACACCCCCGGACACACGCGCTGGGACGACTACGTCTACGACCCCGAGTACCTGAAGCGCTTCTACCGCACCTACCTCAGCGAGCTCAGCCCCAATGACTGGATCGCCGTGTTCCTCGACAACCACGACAACCCCCGGATGCTGAGCAAGCTGGCGGGAGGGGCGGAGCGGGATCCGGCCGTGCGGACGGCGGTCGGGAAGCTGCTCGCCACCGTCCAGCTCACGATGCGCGGCACCCCCTTCCTCTACCAGGGACAGGAGCTGGCCGCCGTCAACCAGGGCTTCGAGCACATCGACCAGCTCCGCGACGTCGAGTCGGTGAACCGGCATGCGGAGCTGCTCGCGGAGGGGGTGGGACCGCGCGCCCTGTGGCGTCAGATCCTCGCCGGGTCGCGCGACCACGCGAGGGTGCCGATGCGCTGGACCCGGGAAGGCGGGTTCGGCGACGCCGTCGCCTGGTTGGAGGGCCACGACGAGACGCCCGGGTTCTCGGCGGCCGAGCAGGTCCCCGATCCCGCCTCCGTCTACGCCTGGCACCGCGACCTGATCGCGCTGCGGCGTCACCATCGGGCGCTGACGCTCGGCGACCTGACCTGGGTCCGTCCCGAGTTGAAGGGCTACCTCGCCTACGAGCGCAGCCTCGACGGCGAGCGGTTCCTGATCGAGACCAACCTGAGCCCGAAACAGCGCAGGCGGCCGAAGCTGACGGGGCGGATCGTCCCGGTCCTCGGCGGCCCGAGGGAGTCCACCATGCGCCCGTGGGAGGCGATCGTCAGCCGGATCGACTGAGTCCTCCACCGGTCTGCTCCAGCCCGGACTGCCGGCCTTCGGGGCCCTGCTGCGCCGCGACGAACTGGTGGCGTTGCTGGACGAGGCGGCCTGAACGACGCACGGCCCGGCACCCTCCAGGGTGTCGGGCCGTCGTCGACCGGTCAGAGGCGGAGGAACTCGCGGAACTCGTCGCAGCACTTCTCGGCGCGCTCGCGGCTCGGCAGCTCGCAGAAGATGCGCAGCAGCGGCTCGGTGCCCGAGAAGCGGGCGATGATCCAGCCCTCCTCGAAGTACACCTTGCAGCCGTCCTCGTACGAGGTGCGCACCACCGGCTCGCTGAACTCGGGGAGCTTCTTCTCCACCATCAAGGTGTTGAGAATCTCGGGCTTGCGCTCCGGGTCGAACGCGAAGTCGGTCTCCGCCATGTAGTGCGGAGGGAACTGCCCGGTGATCTCCTCGTAGATCTGGCTCATCGGCTTGCCCACCACGGCGATCATCTCCACGAGCAGTGCGGCGGCGTAGATTCCGTCCTTGCCGGAGATGTGTCCGCGCACGGTCAGGCCTCCGGAGCTCTCGCCGCCGATGATCGCGTCGGTCTCGAGCATCTTGCCCGAGATCCACTTGAAGCCCACCGGTACCTCGTAGGCCTGCTCGCCGAACTTCGCAGCCAGGTCGTCGAGCAGGGACGTGGTCGCCACGTTGCGCACGACGGCACCCTTCCAGCCCTTGTACTTGAGCAGGTACCAGTAGAGGATCACCAGCAGCTGGTTGGGATGCAGGAAGTGGCCCTTGTCGTCGATGATGCCGATCCGGTCGGCGTCACCGTCGGTGGCGATGCCCAGGTCGCAGTGGCTCTCGACCACGAAGCGCGAGAGGGCCTGCAGCGTGTGCGACGTGGGCGAGGGAAGCCGACCGCCGAACAGCGTGTCGTGGCGGTCGTTGATCACCTCGACGTCCACGCGGGCGGTCATCAGGATCGTCTGCAGCGAGGTCTTCGAGACGCCGAACATCGGGTCGAGGGCGACCTTGAGGCCCGCCTCACGGATGGCCTCCATGTTGATCTGAGAGATGATCGAATCGATGTAGCCGTTGAAGGTGTTGACCTCCTGGATCTCACCGGAGGCGATCGCCTTTGAGTAGGCGACGCTCGGGATGTCGGCCTCGGGCGCCCCCTCGAGGGCCTCCATCCGGCGCTCGACGTCCAGCGTCACGTCCTCGTCCGCGTCCTTGCCTCCACGGGTGAAGACCTTGATGCCGTTGTAGAGGGCGGGGTTGTGCGACGCGGTGATCGCCATGCCGTAGGGAAAGTCGCGGTCCTTGACGGTCCACATGATCAGCGGGGTGGGAGCCTGCGCCACCTTGATCACCTGGGTGGGGATGCCGTAGCCGGCGAAGACCTCCGCCGCCCACTCTGCCGCGACGTCGGAGAGGAACCGTCGGTCGTAGCCGATCACGATGCCCTCCCCCGCAACGCCCTCGTCCTGCATCCTCGTGGCGAGCGCGGCCGCGAGCAGCCGCACATTCGCCCGGATGAATTCGTCGCCGATGATCGCGCGCCAGCCGCCAGTTCCAAATTTGATTCGAGCCACGGTGCAACCCTAGACCCGCCGCACCGCGTGAGCGGTCGCCAGAGCGAGCGAATGCGCACAGTGTTTGCGCGCACCGCTCAAACAGGTTGTGCGTTTGCCTGCGGCTCAGGCGAGGTCGATCAGCTCGGCGTAGTCATCGGACCAGAGGTCCTCGACGCCGTCGGGAAGCACGAGGACGCGGTCGGGCTGCAGGGCCTCGACGGCGCCTGGATCGTGGGTGACGAGGACCACCGAGCCGGCGTAGGTACGCAGCGCGCTGAGCACCTCGGCCCGCGAGGCGGGGTCGAGGTTGTTGGTCGGCTCGTCGAGGAGCAGCACGTTGGCCGCGGAGACGACGAGCATGGCAAGGGAGAGCCTCGTCTTCTCGCCGCCCGAGAGCACCTTTGCGGGCTTTGCCACGTCATCGCCGGTGAACAGGAACGAGCCGAGCACCTTGCGCACGTCGGTGTCGTTCAGGTTCGGCGAGGCGGAGACCATGTTGTCGAGCACGCTGCGCTCCACGTCGAGGGTCTCGTGTTCCTGTGCGTAGTAACCCACGCGTGCCCCGTGGCCGAGCTCGACCGTTCCGGCGCTCGGCTCCTCGATGCCGTAGAGGATGCGCAGCATGGTGGTCTTTCCCGCACCGTTGAGGCCGAGGATGACCACCTTCGAGCCACGGTCGACGGCGAGATCGACCGCCGTGAACACCTCGAGCGAACCGTAGGACTTGCTCAGCCCGAAGCCGCGCACGGGGGTCTTGCCCGAAGGCGCGGGATCCGGGAAGCGGATCTTGGCGACCTGGTCCTGCGCGCGCTCCCCCTCGACGCCTGCGAGCAGCTTCTCCGCACGCTTGGCCATGTTCTGCGCGGCGACGGCCTTCGTGGCCTTGGCCCGCATCTTGTCGGCCTGGGCCATCAGCTGGGCGGCCTTGCGCTCGGCGTTGTGCAGTTCGCGCCTGCGTCGCTTCTCGTCGGTCTCGCGCTGCAGCAGGTAGCGCTTCCAGTCCATGGAGTAGATGTCCAGCTCTGCCCGGTTGGCGTCGAGGTGGAAGACCTTGTTCACGACGGCCTCGAGCAGCGCCGTGTCGTGGGAGATGATGATCAGCCCGCCGGAGAATCCCTGCAGGTAGCTGCGCAGCCAGACGATGGAGTCGGCGTCGAGGTGGTTGGTCGGCTCGTCGAGGAGCAGGGTGTCGGCATCGGAGAAGAGGATCCGTGCGAGCTCGATGCGTCGCCGCTGACCTCCCGAGAGCGTCTTGAGCGGCTGGGCGAGCACCCGGTCAGGCAGTCCGAGGTTCGACGCGATCCGCGCGGCCTCCGACTCGGCCGCGTAGCCGCCTGCCGCGAGGAAGGCGGCCTCGGCGCGAGCGTAGGCCGACATGGCCTCGTCGCGCTCGGCGCCGTCGGTGCTCGACATGAGTTCCTCGGTGCGCCGCATCCTGGCGATGGCCTGGTCGAGGCCACGGGCGCCGAGGATCCGGTCGCGGGCGATCTGTTCGGGATCGCCGGAGCGTGGGTCCTGGGGGAGGTAGCCGAGCTGGCCACTGCGGTTGACCGTCCCGCCAGCCGGCTGGGACTCCCCCGCGAGGATCCGGGTCATGGTGGTCTTTCCGGCGCCGTTGCGGCCGACCAGTCCGATCCGGTCTCCCGGGATGATCTGGAAGCTCACTGGCTCCAGCAACAGACGGGCCCCTGCCCGCACCTCGAGATCCTTCACCTGCAACACCGATCCAGTCTCGCGGTCCGGAGCCGCCTGAGCAAACTGGAGGGGCGCAACCATAGCCTCAGGGGGCGGCAAACGCGCCCCTCTTGGGCGTCTTCATGGACGAAGGGATACCCTGCTGACATGGCGCAGATCATCCGGGTTCTCCTCGCGGAGGACGATCCACTCGCCCAGCGGGCGGTGGCGGCATATCTGTCGCGAACCAGAGACATCGAGCTCGTGGCCACCGCAGCCGACGGCGTGGCCGCGGTCCAGCAGGCGACCCGGCTGCGCCCCGATGTCGCGATCGTCGACATCAACATGCCGAAGCTGAGCGGCATCGAGGTGACCCGGCGGATCACGGTCGAACCGGTCGACTGCAAGGTGGTGTGCTTCACCGCCCTCGGCGACGACCTGACGCTCAGCCGGGCCCTCGCGGCAGGGGCCTCCGGCTTCCTGCTGAAGACCGACAACCCGGGACTCATCCAGCACGGGATCCGGGCCGCCTTCAACGGCGACGCCCTCGTCTCGCCGCAGCTCGTCACGGGGCTCCTGCGCGCGCACCTCCACGTGCACAGCGAACCTCCGCCGGACCTGTCGCCCGCCGACCTGCGGCTCCTCGGTCTCCTGGGTCAGGGGCTCAGCAACGCGGAGATCGGCGAGAAGATGTTCCTCGCCACCAGCACGGTCAAGAGCTACGTGAGCAGGCTGCTCACGCGGCTGGACGTGAGCAACCGGACCGCGCTCGCCGCGAAGGCCCACGAGTGGGGCCTCGTGCATGAGGGATAATGGTCGCACTGAGGGCGCTAACCATCAGATCGGATCGGAGGCAGCTGTGCACAATCTTCCAGAGTTGATCACCATCGTGGCGCCGACCGCGTCACTACTGTGGCCGTACTATCGGCGGCTGGTTCGCATCGGTTCCCGACCGGCGCGGCCTCAGGGACTCTGTGACATCATCCCGTTCCTCTGCAGTCGCCAGTGACGCATCCGACCTCACGGCCTCTGCTCGAGTCCCCCTATCTGGAGGTCGTGCTCGCAGCCACCGCGCTGGTCGGAGTGATGGGCGTGCGAATCTTCCTGCAGTCGTACCAGTCCGCACCCCATTGGGTCGCAGACATCGTGCTGTGTGCCGTCGCGATGCTCGCCGCGAGGCGGCCGCTGGCCGCGGCCCTCACCCAGGTCGGCGTGTTCGCCCTGATCCTCGCGTTCCTGCCCACCTACGTCGGGATGGGCTTTCTCGGCGCCTTCGTGGTGATCTTCGCGCTGTTTCGGCTTCAAGTTCCCTACCGCTGGTGGATGAGCGCCCTCGTGTGGGGCATCGGCCTGTGCGCCTTCGCACGAGTCTCGCGATCGGTGGGCGAAACGCTCAGCAGCGCGTTGCTGATGCTCGTCCTCCTGCTGCTCAGCATCGGCGGCGCTGTTGTCTGGCGCAGGATGGCCCTTGCCGCCGAGCAGGCCCGGGAACTCTCCGCACGGCGGATGTCCGCGCTTCGGGTCGCCCTTGCCCGCGACCTGCATGACACGGTCGCACAGACCCTCTCCCACGCGGCGATGCGCGCTTATCTCGCCTCGGACGACGACTCGCTCTCCCCCCAGGCCCGCCAGGACCTGGATGCGATCGCCGAGGAGTGCACCAACTCGGCACGGGACCTCCGCCAGCTGTTGACGGCGCTGCGTGAGTTCGAGGGCGAGACCGTTGAGACCGGGGACACCCCCTCCGATGCGGCCGAACTCGAGGCGAGCATCGATCGCCAGCGCGACCGGCTCCTCACCGCAGGGCTCGATCCGGACATGACGCTCGACCTGGCAGACCTCAGCCCTGCCCAGGCGACGACGCTTGCGAAGATCACGGTCGAGGCCGTGAGCAACATGATCAAGCACGCCCCACCCGGTAGCCGGTGCGCGATCCGGCTCAGCTCCGACGAGTTGGTCGCCACCGCACGCTACTCCAACCCCTCGCGGGCGTTGACCCCGCCGCAGCCCGGCACCGGGCTGATCGGCGTTCACGAGCGCGCCGGACTCCTCGGCGGCACGAGCGAGCAGACGCTCTGCGACGGCATCTGGGAACTGCGGGTCACGCTGCCGCTCGACTACCAGAGCGCCACCGTCGAGCGGTCGGCTCAGGCCAGACGCTCCTGACTCGCGGCAGCCCGGTTGCGGCGCCCGACGAGGACGGAGTCGACAGCGAACGCCGCGATCGCCAGCCACACGAGGGCGAAGCCGGCCCACCGCGACGCGGGCATCGGCTCATGGAAGACGAGCCAGCCGAGGAGGAACTGGCCGATCGGCGCGATGTACTGCAGCATCCCGAGCGTGACCATCGACACGTTGCGGGCCGCGTCGGCGAACAGCAGCAGCGGCACGGCGGTCACGATCCCGGTCGTGGCCATGAGCGCCCCGTAGCCCGTGAGCGGCTCCACGGTCGCGCTCCCGGTTGCTGCGAGGTAGCCGAGGAAGCCGATGGCGATCGGTGCCACCGCTCCCGTCTCGAAGGCGAGGCCAGGCAGCGGCGCGACGGAACGCCCCGCCAGCTTCTTGACGAGCGAGTAGGTGCCGAAGCTGAGCGCGAGCGCCAGCGCGATCCATGGCACCTGTCCGTAGCCGACGATCAGTACGACGACGGCCACCGCGCCGAACCCGAGGGCGACCCACTGGCCGGGGCGGAGCCGCTCCCGCAGCACGATCACGCCGAGCAGCGCGACGGCGAGCGGGTTGATGAAGTAGCCGAGCGCGGCGTCGAGGGTGCGCCCTGTCGAGACGCCGTAGACGTAGGTGGTCCAGTTGACTGCGATCAGCAGCCCGGCGGCGGCGAGGTAGGCAGCGACGCGTCTGTCGCGCCAGATGTCGCGGAGGTCGCCAAGCCTGCGCAGCGCGGTGAGCAGGATCAGGCAGAAGACGAGCGACCAGAGGGCCCGGTGGGCGACGACCTCGAAGGCGCCGGAGCGCGCGAAGAGCAGGAAGTAGAGCGGGAAGAGTCCCCACAGCAGGTAGGCGGCCACGCCGCTGGCCAGTCCGGGTTGTCTCACGCGGGCGAGGCTACCCCCACCGTCGCATCGCGTCGCGTCGGGTCCGTGCAGGGAGTGGGCGGGTCCCCCAAGGGCCCGCCCACTCCCCTGTGGCAGGTCAGGCCTGGTCGACCCTCTCCATGAAATCGAGGATCGCTGCGTTCCACTGGGCGGCGTGCGAGTCGTTTGCGCCGTGCGGTGCGCCCTCGATCACCACCAGCTTCGCCCCGTCGACGTAGTGCGGCATGCGCTCGCCCGATGCGGCCATCGGCACGTTCTGGTCGCCGTCTCCGTGGATGACGAGGGTGGGCACGTCGATCCGGCCGCAGTCGTCGCGCAGGTCAGTTGCCCAGATGAGGATGGTCTCGACCGCGGCCCTGGCTCCCGACTGGTGGGCGAGGCGAAGCCCCTCGTCGCGCACGCCTTCGGACACCTGGAGCCCGCCGTCGGGGGTGCTGTAGAAGGTCGTGACGAAGTCGGAGAGGAACCCGTCGCGGTCGTCGGCGCAGGCCTTCGACATCTTCTCGAACTCCTCGTACGGCATGGCTCCGTCCGGGTTGTCCTCGGTGATGCAGAGCGCAGGGGCGATGGATCCGGAGAAGATCAGGCCTGCGACGCGCGGGTTGCGTCGGCCACCGATCCGGGCGGCCTCGCCGCCACCCATCGAGAAGCCGAGGACGACGGCTCCCTGCAGATCGAGCTGCTCGAGGAGGGTCTCGAGATCGTCGGTGAGGGTGTCGTAGTCGTAGCCCCCCTCCGGTTTCGACGAGGTCCCGAACCCGCGCCGGTCGTAGGTGACCACCCGGTATCCGGCGTCCCGGAGGACGGGGATGTTGCTGGCGAACGCGTCGCCTGAAAGGGGCCAGCCGTGGATCAGCACGATCGGTCGGCCGTCGCCCCTGGTGTCGGAATAGTTCAGCTTGACGTCATCGGCCGTGGTCACAAACGGCATCATCGCCTCCTCGGGTAGGTCCGTTCAGCCTACGCCGGAGAGGCGATGATGTCGGGTGTTCCTAGAGGTTGTAGCCGATGGCGCGCAGCTGCTCGCGGCCGTCCTCGGAGATCATCTCGAGCGTCCACGGCGGCAGCCAGACCCAGTTGATGGTCACGGAGTTGGCGAGACCGTCGAGCACGTACTTGGTGTCGTACTCGATCTTGTCCGTGAGCGGGCAGGTCGGCGAGGTGAGCGTCATGTCGAGCGTGACGTTGGCCTCGTCGTCGATCTGCGCGCCGTAGAGCAGGCCGAGGTCGACGACGTTGACCATCAGCTCGGGGTCGACGACGTCCTTCATGGCCTCGAGGATCTCGTCCTCGGTGGGGACGATCTTCGTCGGCTCCGACGGGGTGCTGGTGTCGACGTCGGGGAGCTCGTCCTTGACGAGGTCGCTCGGACGCTGATCCGGGTTGTACATCAGTTCTCCTTGGCGGTGGCTTGCAGGGTGGCGTCACGCAGGGCTGACCACCCGAGGAGGGCGCACTTGACGCGCGCCGGGAACTTGGAGACGCCCGCGAACGCGATGGCGTCCTCGAAGCGGTCCTCGTCCGGTTCGATCCTGCCCTGGGACTGCATCATCTCCAGGAACTCGTCGTGCAGTTCGAGCGCGTGCCCTGTGCTGCCCCCGATGAGCAGGTCGGTCATGACGGACGTGGAGGCCTGCGAGATGGAGCAGCCCTCCCCCTCGTAGGAGATGTCCGTGATGGTGTCGCCGTCTACGTGCACGCGGAGCGTCAGCTCGTCGCCGCAGGACGGGTTCACGTGGTGCACCTCGGCGTCGTAGCCGTCGCGCAGTCCGCTGTGGTGCTTCTCGCGGTAGTGGTCGAGGATGATCGTCTGGTACAGCTCGTCGATGTTCATGCAGCCCTCCTCAGAAGCGCGGGGCGAAGTAGTCGCGGGTGAACACGAGCGCGTCGGCTAGCGCGTCGATCTCCCCCGTCGTGGTGTACAGGTAGCTGGAGGCGCGGGTCGAGCTCTGGGCACCGAGGCGCTTGTGCAGTGGCCGTGCGCAGTGGTGGCCGCCGCGGATGGCGACGCCGCGCGAGTCGAGCACCTGCATGACGTCGTGCGGATGGACGCCGGCGAGGTTGAAGGAGATGGCGCTTCCACGGTCGACTGCCTCGGTCGGGCCGAGGATCCTCAGCCCGTCGATGGAACCCATCTTGTCGAGCGCGTAGGCGGTCAGCTCGTGCTCGTGGGCTTCGACCGCTTCCATGCCGAGCCCGTTGAGGTAGTCGACGGCCGCGCCGAGGCCGACGGCCTGCGCGATCGGCGGGGTGCCCGCCTCGAAGCGGTGCGGCGGCGCGGCGTAGGTGGAGCGCTCCATCTCGACGATCTCGATCATCTCGCCACCTCCCAGGAAGGGGGGCAGCTCGGCGAGGAGGTCGTAGCGGCCCCAGAGGATGCCGATGCCGGTCGGGCCGACCATCTTGTGGCCGGTGAAGGCGACGAGGTCGGCCCCGAGGGCGGTGACGTCAGTGGCCTGGTGCGGGACGGCCTGCGAGGCGTCGACGACCATGACGGCGCCGACGGCGTGCGCCTTGGCGGCGATGTCGGCGATCGGGTTGCGGGTGCCGAGCACGTTGGAGACCCAGGTCAGCGAGACGACCTTCGTCCGCTCGTTGATCAGGGATTCGCGTTCGGCCTTCTCGAGGTCGAGCCGTCCGTCGTCCGTGATGTCGAACCAGCGCAGCGTCGCCCCCGTGCGCTCACAGACGAGCTGCCAGGGCACGATGTTGGAGTGGTGCTCCATGACGGAGATGACGACCTCGTCGCCGGGGCCGAGCCGCGAGGCGAGGGTGTTTGCCGCCAGGTTCAGCGCCTCGGAGGCGTTCTTGGTGAACACGATCTCCTCGGGCCGGGCCGCCTTCACGAAGCCTGCGACCTTGCCGCGCGCCCCCTCGAACGCCTCGGTCGCCTCCGCGCCGAGCAGGTGCATGGCGCGGGCGACGTTGGCGTTGTGCTCGAGGTAGTGCCGCTCCATGGCCTCGACGACCTGGCGCGGCTTCTGCGAGGTGTTGGCCGAATCGAGGTACGCGAGCGGGTACTGTCCCACCCTGCGCTGCAGGATCGGGAAGTCCTCCCGGACCTTCTCCACGTCGTATGCCATGTCACCTTCCGTTACTGGCTCTGGGCCGTAGCCCGACTTCATTATCCCCCGTCACCCGGGCGACAAGCACTTCGTTCTCCCCTGGGAGAACCCGGCGCCGACCAGGCAGACGAGCCAAGCGAGACGCAGGACCCGCCCCACTCGACCACCTCACCAGGCAGACGAGCCAAGCGAGGCGCCGGCCCCAGAGAGACGCAGCACCCGCCCTACTCGACCACCTCACCAGGCAGACGAGCGAAGCGAGGCGCCGGGCGCCCCAACTCGACCCAGTCCTCGCGAGAGCTCCGGCCCTAGGCGCCCGTCTGGCAAGGCCGACGACCGAGGCTGGGCCTGCGCCCGCCGAGGAAGGAGAACGCAGCCAGACGGGATGCATAGGGCTGGAGATCGGACAACACGAGGAGTGCCCCTGCGACCGACGAGAACGCAGCCAGGTGGGATGCATCGCCGCAGGGACCGGACAACACGAGGAGTGCGTCAAGGGGCGCGTCGGCTGACGGCTCCGCCGTCAGGCCGAGGCCGCCGCCTTGACGTACTCCTCGTAACCATTGGCTTCGAGCTTGTCTGCCAGCTCCTTGCCACCCTCGTCGACGATGCGTCCGTCGACGAAGACGTGCACGAAGGTCGGCTCGATGTAGCGCAGGATGCGGGTGTAGTGGGTGATCAGCAGCACGGCGCGGTCGCCCTGCTCCGAGTAGCGGTTGACGCCCTCGGAGACGACGCGGAGGGCGTCGATGTCGAGGCCGGAGTCGGTCTCGTCGAGGATCGCGGCCTTGGGGTTGAGCAGTTCGAGCTGGGCGATCTCGTGGCGCTTCTTCTCGCCGCCGGAGAAGCCCTCGTTGACGGAGCGGGCCGCGAACGACTTGTCGAGCTGGAGCTGGTTGAGGGCGGACTCGACGTCCTTGACCCAGGTGCGGACCTTCGGGGCCTCACCGTCGATGGCGGTCTTGGCGGTGCGCAGGAAGTTGGCGACCGAGACGCCGGGCACCTCGACCGGGTACTGCATGGCGAGGAAGAGGCCGGCACGGGCGCGCTCGTCGACGGTCATGTCGGTGAGCTCGACGCCGTCGAGGGTGACCGAGCCCGAGGTGATCTCGTACTTGGGGTGACCGGCGATGGCGTAGGCGAGGGTCGACTTGCCGGAGCCGTTGGGGCCCATGATGGCGTGGATCTCACCGGGGTTGATGGTCAGGTTGACGCCCTTGAGGATGGGCTTGTTGCCGTCTTCGGTGTGGACGTCGACGTGCAGGTCGGAGATGACGAGCGTTGACATGGGTTGTTACTCCTAGTTGTCTTCAAAAATGAGGGGGTTGTCGGGATCGATCAGGATGTCGTCTCCCTCGATCCGGACGGGGAACACGCGCACCGGCTGGGTGGCGGGAAGGTTCATGGCCCGTCCGGTGCGCAGGTCGAAGGTCGACCCGTGCAGGTAGCACTCGATGGTGCAGTCGATGACGTCGCCTTCGCTGAGCGGAACCTTCGCGTGGCTGCACTCGTTCTCGATGGCGTACAGCTCGCCCTGGTGTCGCACGATCGCGACCTCGAGTTCGCCGTCGTCCTCCCTGCCTGAGCCGGTCTCTGGGACCTCGCAGGCGAGGGGGACGTCGTCGGTGAGCTCATCGACCGTTGCGATGGCGACGAAGCTCACGCCTCGTCCGCCGAGTTCGTGGAGCCGTGGACGAGTTCGAGTTCGCGCTCGACCTGCTCGTAGAGCTTCTTCTCGATCTGCGGGACGCCGATGCGACGGATGATGTCGTTGAAGAAGCCGTGCACGATCAGGCGACGGGACTCCTCCTCTGTGATGCCGCGGCTCATCAGGTAGAAGAGCTGGTTGTCGTCGAAGCGGCCGGTGCTGGAGGCGTGGCCCGCTCCCGCGATGTCGCCGGTCTCGATCTCGAGGTTGGGCACGGAGTCGGCCTGGCAGCCTTCGGTGAGCACGAGGTTCTTGTTGGACTCGTAGGTCTCGATGCCGAGGGCGACCTTGCGGATCAGGACGTCGCCGATCCACACGGAGTGCGCGCCCTTGCCCTGCAGCGCGCCGCGGTAGTCCACGTTGGACTTGGTGTTGGGCGCGTTGTGGTCGACGAACATGCGGTGCTCGACGTCCTGGCCCGCATCGGCGAAGTAGAGGCCAAACTGCTCGAGCTCGCCTCCGGGGCCCGCGTAGCGGGCACGCTCTGCGATGCGCAGCGCGCGGCCGCCCATGGTGGCGTGGACGGTGCGGACGCGGGCGTCGCGGCCGACCTCGAGCGAGATCTGGCCTGCGTGGACGGTGTCCCCCGCCCAGTCGTTGACGTAGACGAGGTTGATCTCGGCGCCGTCTGCGACGCGGAAGTCGTACTTGCACGCGTACTGGGCGGAGCCCTCGAAGCGCAGCACGAGGGTGGCCTTGCTGTGGGGGCCGAACTCGGCGACGAAGCTCTCGGCCGCGTGGCCTCCCTTGCCGTTGCCGATGAAGACGATGGGCTCGTCGATCACGGCCTCGGCCGGCACCTTCAGGTACTGGGTGGCTGCGCTGCGGGCCGCCGCGATCGCGGAGATGCGGTCGACGGGCGGCTCGATGGCCAGCTCGCGGCCCTGCTCGGAGGTGAGGGTCTTCCACTCGACGCCCTCGGGCACGTCTCCGCTCCAGTCGAGGCCCTCGGCGATCTCGCCCTCCTTCAGGAGGGGCTTGAGGACCCTGATCGGCGAGAAGCGCCAGATCTCCTCGCGGCCGCTTGGCATCGGGTGCTTCTCGATGTCATAGCTCGGCTCCGGGTGCAGGTGCGACTCGATGGTCTCGATCGCACCGGCGACGTTCGGCACGGTTGCAGTAGTCAAATCAGCATTCACTTTCTTGAAAGACTCGGTCGACGGGGGCCGGCGTCAGCCGACCGCGCCTTCCATCTGGAGCTCGATCAGGCGGTTCAGCTCGAGGGCGTACTCCATGGGCAGCTCGCGGGCGATGGGCTCGATGAAGCCGCGCACGATCATCGCCATCGCCTCGTCCTCCTCCATGCCGCGCGACATGAGGTAGAACAGCTGGTCCTCGGAGACCTTCGAAACGGTCGCCTCGTGGGCCATCGAGACGTCCTCTTCGCGGACGTCGACGTAGGGGTAGGTGTCCGAACGCGACACGTTGTCGACGAGGAGGGCGTCACACTTCACCGAGGAGGCGGAGTGGTGGGCACCCGGGTCGACCTGGACGAGGCCGCGGTAGGAGGCGCGTCCGCCGGAGCGGGCGACCGACTTGGAGATGATGGAGCTGGACGTGTTGGGCGCGCAGTGGACCATCTTGGAGCCGGTGTCCTGGTGCTGGCCCTCGCCCGCGAAGGCGATGGAGAGGGTCTCGCCGCGGGCGTGGTCGCCCATAAGGTAGACGGCCGGGTACTTCATGGTGACCTTGGAGCCGATGTTGCCGTCGACCCACTCCATCACGCCGCCCTCTTCGCACGTGGTGCGCTTGGTGACCAGGTTGTACACGTTGTTGGACCAGTTCTGGATGGTCGTGTAGCGGACGCGGGCGTTCTTCTTCACGACGATCTCGACGACGGCCGAGTGCAGCGAGTCCGACTTGTAGATCGGGGCGGTGCAGCCCTCGACGTAGTGCACGTAGGAGCCCTCGTCGGCGATGATCAGCGTTCGCTCGAACTGGCCCATGTTCTCCGTGTTGATGCGGAAGTAGGCCTGCAGCGGGATCGAGACGTGGACGCCCTTGGGGACGTAGATGAACGATCCGCCGGACCACACGGCCGTGTTGAGCGAGGCGAACTTGTTGTCGCCGACCGGGATCACGGTGCCGAAGTACTCCTGGAAGATCTCGGGGTGCTCCTTCAGGGCGGTGTCGGTGTCGAGGAAGATGACGCCCTGACGCTCGAGCTCCTCGTTGATCTTGTGGTAGACGACCTCCGACTCGTACTGGGCGGCGACGCCTGCGACGAGGCGGGCCTTCTCAGCCTCGGGGATGCCGAGCCGGTCGTAGGTGTTCTTGATGTCTTCTGGCAGGTCTTCCCAGGTCTGGGCCTGGCGCTCGGTGGAGCGGACGAAGTACTTGATGTTGTCGAAGTCGATGTCCGACAGGTCGGCACCCCACTTCGGCATGGGCTTCTTGTCGAAGAGTCGCAGCGCCTTGAGGCGCAGGTCGAGCATCCACTGGGGCTCGTTCTTCATCTTGGAGATGTTGGCGACGACGTCCTCGTTGAGGCCACGCACGGCGGTCTCGCCTGCGCTGTCCTTGTCGTGCCAACCCCACTTGTAGCTGGAGAGGGCCTCGATGTGTTCGTCCTGCGTGGCGCCCAATCCGGGAGCCTGCGGTGCGGTCTGCGTCATATCCGTATCCGTCACTTTCTTTTCGGGATGTTGGGAGTGGGAAGAGGTGTGGGGACGTGCGTGGTACACACGCCGTCGCCGTGGGCGATGGTGGCGAGCCGCTGGACGTGGCTGCCGAGCAGTCGGGAGAACAGCTGGGTCTCGACCTCGCAGAGGATCGGGAACGCGGCTGCCACGTGGGCGACCGGGCAGTGGTGCTGCAGAAGCTGGTTGCCGGAGTGGACGGGCCTGACCGACGGGGCGTACCCGTCGATGTCGAGGGCCTCGACGAGCGCCTCGATGGCCGGCTGCTCCGGCCTCGCCTCGCGGGCGGCGAGGAAGCGTTCCTCGACGCACGCGATCTGGTCGACGCAGAGCTGGCGGACGGCGTCGGGACCGACCTCCTGCGACAGGCGGCGCAGCGCCGCGATGGCGAGTGCGTCGTAGGACTGCTTGAACTCGGCGCGGCCGACGTCGGTCAGCACGAACACCTTCGAGGGGCGTCCGCGCCCGCGCGCGCCGTACACGCGCTCCTCGCGCGAGGTGAGCACGCCTTCGTCGAGCAGCCCGGTCAGGTGCCTCCGCACGGCCGCCGGGGTGAGCTGGAGCCGCTCGGCGAGCTGGCGCGCCGTCTGGGGTCCGTCGTGCAGGATCAGGTCGACGACCCGGCGCCTGGTGGGGACATCCGTCTCGGCCTCCATCGGGGCTGTCATGTTCACCTCCCACAGCTGGCGTGGCGATGGCCACAACCGACAATTAGCTTACGCCAGTCTTGCCAATTCTCGTTCAGCTTTCAAGCAAGGGTCGCCTTACCCCGGCGGCCAGGTTCCGACGCGTTGTCGTAGATCCACTAGGCTTGCGGGGTGCCTGCCCTGGACGCGCGAGACGTGAGAGTCAGCTTCGGCGACGTGCATGCCCTTGACGGGCTGTCGCTCACGGCAGACGAGGGTAGCGTCACGGCCCTGCTCGGCCCCAACGGCGCGGGGAAGACCACGTTCATCCGGTGCTGCACCGGGCTGGCCCGGCCGGACTCGGGATCGCTGTCGATCCTAGGCCTCTCCCCCGGTTCGCCCGACGTGCTGCCCATGATCGGGCTGATGCCGCAGTCGACCGGCGCCTGGTCAGGCGTGCGGGCCGGCGAACTGCTGCGCTACCTCGCCTCTCTCTATGCCGATCCGCAACCCGTGGACGAACTGATTCAGCTGCTCGGGATCGCCCAGTTCGAGAAGACCCCGTACCGGCGCCTCTCTGGTGGCCAGCAACAGGCGGTCAACCTCGCCGGAGCGCTCGTCGGGCGCCCTGCGCTCGTCTTCCTCGACGAGCCGACAGCGGGACTCGACCCTCGGGCAAGGCGGCTGACCTGGGACATCGTGCGACAGTTGCGCGACGCGGGAGTTGCCGTGCTGCTGACCACCCATGACATGGCCGAGGCCGCGGCGCTCGCCGACCGCGTCCACATCGTCGACCGCGGCAAGGTGATGGTCTCGGGGACCGCTGCGGAGCTGACGATCGACGGTTCGCTGGAGGATGCCTACCTGCGCCACACCTCAGGAGAGAGTCGATGAGCCTGGATTACACCCCGCGCCCGGCCGCGGCGCCGGCCGCCCGGCGGGTGCTCGCCGAGGCGACGATGGAGGCGAGGCTGATCCTGCGCAACGGCGAGCAGGCGCTGCTCGCCGTCGTGATCCCGGTCGCGGTGCTGATCGGGGCCAGGTTCTTCGGGGACCGGCTCGGACTCGGCCTGCAGGAGAGCGCCCCGTCCGTGCTCGCCCTCGCGATGTGGAGCTCGGGCCTGACCACGCTGGCGATCGCCACCGGCTTCGAACGTCGCTACAACGTGTTGGAACGGCTCGCCGCCACCCCACTCGGCAAGCCGGGCATCCTGCTCGGGAAGGGGCTCGGCATCGCGCTGATCACGCTCGGCCAGGTGCTCCTGCTCGCCCTGATCGCGCTGGCCCTCGGCTGGCGCCCTGTCCTGGATCCCCTTGCGTTCCTGGTCGCCGTCCTTGTCTCGGTGCTGTCGATGGGCGCCTTCGCCGGCATGGCGCTCAGCATCGCCGGGTCGCTGCGCCCGGAGGCGACGCTCGCCGTCGCGAACCTCGCGTACCTGGTTGGCATGCCGCTCGGCATCCTGCTCCCGACCGACCGGTTCCCCGGGATCACCCGCAACCTCGTCGAACTGCTCCCGACCGGTGCGCTCGGAGAGGCGCTGCGTGGGGCTTCCGCCGGCGAGGCCTTAGGCTGGCCGGTACTGGTGGCCGCCGTCTGGTGTGCCCTGATGGCTGCGTTGGCGTGGAAGGTGTTCAAGTGGACGTCCTGAGGAAGTTGGTCGACGGCGAGCGGGCACTGCGCGTGTGGCTGTGGGCCTCGCTCGTGTGCAACATGGGCATCATCGTCACGGGAGCTGTGGTCCGGCTCACCGGTTCCGGGCTCGGCTGTCCGACCTGGCCGAAGTGCTCCGAGGACAGCTACGTCCCCCACGAGGCCTACGGCATCAACGGCATCATCGAGTTCGGCAACCGGCTGCTGACCTTCGTGCTGATCATCGCGGCGCTTGGCGCCTTCATCGCGGCATGGAGGAACCGTGGCGTCCGCAGCAGGCTGTGGTGGATCACCCTCGGCATCGGGATCGGCATCCCCTTCCAGGGCGTGATCGGCGGCATCACGGTGCTGACGCAGCTCAACCCGTTCGTGGTGGCGCTGCACCTGCTGCTCTCGGTCGCCCTGATCGTGATCTGTGTCTGGTCGATCCAGGAGGCCGCCCGGCCTGACCGGATCCCGGTTGCACCGCTGCAGAAGGCGGCGGTGATCGCGACCTTCACCGCCTCCATGCTCGCGATCTGGGTGGGCACCGTCGTCACGGGTTCGGGCCCGCACGCGGGAGACCTCGAGGCGGTGCGCACCGGCTTCGACATCGAGGCGGTGGCGAGGCTGCACGGCCTGTCCGCCTGGCTGGTCGTCGCGCTGACGCTCGTCACGCTGTGGCTGGTGCGCGGCAATGCCGAACTGCGCAAGGTGATGCTGATCGTCCTCTGCACTGTCCTCCTGCAGGGCGCGATCGGCTACATCCAGTACTTCCTCGGTGTTCCGGCGGTCGTCGTCGCGCTGCATATGGTTGGGTTGTCTCTGCTGACCGCGGCCGTCTCCTGGCCGCTGGTGATCACCTCGAGGAGTACCCATGCCGACCAACCCGGTGCTGACGCGCCAACTGCCGTTCGCGCTTCCTGATTTCGCAGCCATCTCGCCAGAGGACTACCGCTCCGCGGTCACCGCCTCCATGGCGACCCAGCTCGATGCCCTCGCCGCCCTGCGCGACGACCCGTCCCCCGCGACGGTCGAGAACGTGCTGGGCGCCTGGGAGGACGCCGAGGCCGACCTCAGGCGCGCGCTGAGCGCGTTCTTCGCCGTGCGCGCCTCGGACACCAACGACGAGCTGGACGCGATCGACGAGGAGCTGGCGCCGGTGCTCGCGGGCCACGAGGACTCGATCTTCCTCGACCACGGCCTCTACGCCCGGCTGCAGTCCCTCGAGGGCAGGATCGCCGACGGCGCCGTCGAGGCGGACGAGCAGGACCGCTACGCCCTCGACGAGCTCCTGCGGGCGTTCCGGCGCGCGGGTGTCGAACTCGACGACTCCCAGCAGGTCCGGCTGCGCGAGCTGAACCGCGAACTGGCCGAGCTGTCGAGCCGGTTCGAGACCATGAACCGAGGGGCCCGCAACGCTGGGGGCTTCGACGTCACAGAGGCGGAGCTTGCGGGGCTCAGCGATGACGAGAAGGCGGCCCTGCGCGAAGGCGACGGATACCGGATCGCGCTGGTCAACACCACCCAGCAGCCGCTCGCGGCCAAGCTCACCGATGCCAACCTGCGCCGTCGCCTCTTCGACGCCTCGACCACTCGGGCGCTGCAGGGAGAGTTCGACACGCGAGATCTGGTCGTGGCGACCGCACGGGCCCGCGCCGAGCGCGCGGCGCTGCTCGGCTACCGCGACCACGCGTCGATCGTCGCGGAGGCGGGCTGCGCCAAGTCGACCGACGCGATCCTCGACATGCTCGTCCCCCTCGCCCGGGCGGGCCTGGCGAAGGCACGTGAGGAGGCCGCCGACCTCAGCGCCCGCTACGCCGAACTCAACCCCGGGGCCGAGTTCACCGCAGCGGACTGGACGTTCGTCGAGGCGATTGTGCGCCGCGAGCGGTTCTCGTTCGACGAGGCCGACCTCGGCGAATACCTGCAGGTCGACAAGGTGCTCGCCGCCGTCTACGCCGCGGCCGAGGAGCTGTACGGGATCACCTTCCACCCCCGTGCCGACCTGCTCGGTCACGCTCCGGAGACTCAGGCCTTCGAGGTGCACGACGCCGACGGCTCGACCATCGGGCTCTTCGTGATGGACTTCTGGGCCCGCCCCACCAAGAACGGTGGCGCCTGGATGAGCAACCTGGTCGACCAGTCGACCCGCGACGGCGCCCTGCCGGTCGTGACGAACAACTGCAACTACACCCGCACCACCACCTCGATCACCTGGGACGAGGTGATCACCATGTTCCACGAGTTCGGCCACGCGCTGCACGGGCTGCTCGCAGACAGCCGCTACGCCTCCCGCTCGGGGACCAACACGCCGCGCGACTTCGTCGAGTTCCCCAGCCAGGTCAACGAGTTCTGGGCATGGACCCCCGGCCGGGTGCTTCCCGCCGAATGGGTCGATCGCCTCACCGAGGCGAGCCGGTTCGGGCAGGGCTACGCAACGGCCGAGACCGAGATCTCCTCCCTCCTCGATCTCGCCTGGCACATGACCCCGCTCGAGGAGCTGCCGACCTCGGCCGACGAGGTGGAGGAGTTCGAGCGGGCCGCCCTCGAGCGCCACGGGCTCGTCGAGCCTCTCGTCCCGCCCCGCTACCGCTCGCAGTACTTCGCCCACATCTGGGGCGGAGGCTACGCGGCAAGCTACTACGGCTACGCCTGGGCGAAGGTGATGGACGCCGACGCCGTCGCCTGGTTCGGCGAGCAGGGCGAAGACCTGCGCGCCTCCGGCGAACACTTCCGGCGCACGCTGCTGGCGCCGGGCGGATCCGTGGATCCGATGGAGACCTACCGTCGCTTCCGCGGGCGCGACCCGCACCTGCAGCCCCTGCTTGACCGGCTCGGACTGACGCTGCCGTGAGCCTCGACCTGAAGGCGGAGCTGCTGCGCCATCTCCGTGCCTCGAGGGCGGGGCTGATCTGGAAGACCGACTCGCTGAGCGAGCTGGACCTGCGGCTCCCCCGCACCCCGACGGGCACGAGCCTGCTCGGTCTGGTGAAGCACTGCGCCTACATCCAGCACGGCTACTTCGTGGACTGCCTGGGTCAGAGTTCCGAGTTGGAGCTGGTGGAGGTGGACTTCGACGCCGACCCCAACGGGGACCTGTATGCCACGGCCGACGAGACGGCTGAGGGCATCATCGCCCTGTTCTCCCAGGTGAACGAGGTCGTCGACGAGGTGATCGAGCGGCTCCCGCTCGACGCGCCCGGCCACGTGCCGTGGTGGGGAGCCGACACGACGCTGGGCGCGCTGCTGGTGCACGTGCTCGACGACGTGACCCGCCACGCGGGCCAGGCCGACATCCTGCGCGAAGGCATCGACTCCTCCGCCGGACTGCGACCAGGGGTGGACAATCTCTGGGAGCCCGTCGGCGGCTGGTCTGAACATGTGCACAGGCTGACCCAGATTGCCCGGAACGCCTCGTCAGGGACGCTGAACTGACCCTCGGCTCCCCTACTGTTGGTGCCGCCGCGCGCCGTCGGCGCGCCAACCGATCAGAGGAATCTCCCATGCGTATGAAGCAGACCGCTGCCGCCGCCATCGCCGCCCTCGCCCTCCTCGGCCTCTCGGCCTGTGGTGGCGAGCAGTCCGTCGAAGAGGCGTGCAAGATCGCCCAGAGCACCGTCGAGTCTGCCCAGACCGACATCCAGTCCTCCATGTCCGACCCGACCAACATCGAGGGCGTCACCGAGGGCCTCAAGAAGGCCTCCGACGCCGTCGGCGACGCCGAGGACAAGGTCACCAACAAGGAGGTCAAGACCGCGCTCGACGAGTTCGGCAACGCCCTCGACTCGTTCACCGACCTGTTCGACGGGGTCAAGGACCCGACCGAACTGGCGGACAAGACCGACGAGATGAACAAGGTCTCCGCTGACATCTCCGCCTCCAGCGAGAAGCTCAGCAGCCTCTGCAAGGCGTGAGTCACGCCTGAACCACGAAGGGCGGGTCGACCTGATGGTCGACCCGCCCTTCTGCGTCCCGGGTCAGTGCGCTGCGCCGGCCTGCACCGCGTTCTCGGGGCGACGCACGAAGAAACCGCAGATCATCGCCGCGGTCCAGATCGCGCCCGCACCGAGGAACGCCCAGTGCGCGCCTGCGAGCATCGCGGCCGCATCGCTCGCTACGGCGGGCCGGGCGGCCGCCGTCTGCATCGCGAAGACCGTGACGAACAGCGCCGTCCCCGCGGCGCCTGCGACCTGCTGCACCGCCCCGATCACGGCCGAGCCGTGCGAGTAGAGGTTGGAGGGCAGCGAGCCGAGCGCGACGGTGAACAACGGGGTGAAGATGCATGCGAAGCTGGCGCTCATCACCATGTGCGCGATCATCACGGCCCACCAAGGGGTCGCCGGGTTCATGGTCGAGAAGAACAGGAACACGCCGAGCACGAGGACGCTGGCCGGGATCACCAGCACCCGGGGGCCAGCCCTGTCGAAGATCCGGCCGACGATCGGCGAGAGCAGCCCCATCAGGATGCCTCCGGGCAGCATCATCAGGCCGACCTGGAGCGCCTCCATGCCGTAGGCCTTCTGCAGCAGCAGCGGCAGCATGATGATCGAGCCGAACATCGCCATCATGGCGATGGCAAGCATGGTCAGCGAGACGGTGAACGAGCTGTGCGTGAAGGTGCGCAGGTCGAGGAAGGCCCGCTCGCGACCCTGCAGCACCAGCTGCCGGGCGAGGAAGGCGACGAGTCCCCCGACACCGATGCCGATCGCCAGCATGGGCACCCAGAACTCCACGTTCTCGGCACCGATCAGGCTCAGCCCGTAGATGAGCGGGGCGAAGGCGATCACGCTGAGCGGGATGGAGATCAGGTCCAGGGGGGTGCGCTTTGGCTCGCCCACGTTCTCCAGGTATCGGCCGCCGAGGAACAGCATCAGCAGCGCGATCGGAAGCACGACCACGAAGATCAGGCGCCAGGAGCCGAAGTGCAGGATCAGTCCCGACAGCGTCGGGCCGACAGCGGGGGCGACGGCGATCACCATGGAGATGTTGCCCATCACTCCTCCGCGGTTCTCCGGCGGGATGATCTGCATGATGGTGGTCATCAGCAGCGGCATCATGATGGCGGTGCCGCTCGCCTGGACGACGCGCCCGAAGAGCAGGAAGCCGAAGCCGGGTGCGATGGCGCACAGGAGGGTGCCGACGCTGAAGGCCGTCATCGCGATCATGAAGACCTGGCGGGTGGTCAGGCGGTCCAACAGCCAGCCGGTGACCGGGATGACGACGGCCATGGTGAGCATGAACGCCGTGGTCAGCCACT
>RRZU010051801.1_pt1 | contig 30177 bp, 25 predicted proteins | sample 2165561 | NCBI WGS metagenome assembly RRZU01 (sample SAMN10456909, study PRJNA506462) | wastewater metagenome | isolation source: wastewater sludge | place: USA: Moscow, Idaho | reverse complement strand
GGTCGACCTCCCTATCGGAGCAAGTGCTACCTCAGAGCGGTAGTGGCGCCGACGCCCACGAGGTGCGGGTAGCCGGACGCCCCCCGCGCGTCGCCCGGCCGGCCCGGCCGGCCCGGTGGCAGCTGGACGCCGAAACCGTGTACGGCCAATCGCAGGACGACCGGTCCGGGAGCCAGCAGATCCTGCACCCGGGCAGCGGCGAGCGCTTCGAGCTCGGCGAGGCGGGCGGCATACACACTGGCGCCGCTGACCCGAGCGGCCTGCAACTCGCGGGTGTTGTGCCAGACCTTGCGTCGGGCCTCGCGCAGGAAGCGGCCGGTCGCGGCGCGATTGGCCGGCACCAACAGCCGGTCGAGCAGGGAGCGGGCCCCGCCGAGCGCCGCATCCTCGGCCGCCACGCGCGACAACAGGATCTCGTCGATCCGCTCGTGGTCGCGCCGGCGGACCGCCAGCAGTGCGGGGTCGGCGAAGTCGGCAGCCGGGATGACCGCGAGCAACGCCTGCGGGAGGTCGTAGTTGATGTGGGCGTTCATCCCGAGCAGCACGTGCCGCAGCGCCGGCAGCTCGGCCGAGGCGCGGAGGGCCAGGCGCCACGGCCGGGACACCGGGCCCCCCGACCGGATCCCGGCGAGTGCCTCGAGATAGAACAGCGCGAAGGCGACGTCCCACTCGGCGACCCACGCCGGGTCCTCGAAGAAGTCCGTGCCGAGCGCCCGGTCGACCGCCTCGGTCGTGCGTCGATAGGTCGCCGCGAAGCCGGCCCAGGGCGAGCCGCCCGCGAGCAACGCCCGCTCGTGCCGCCGCAGCGCCCCGGACACCAACGCCAGTGGCGTGCCTGCCTCGGGCGCGGTCACGGCCGAGCCAGCAGCGCCGTAGCGGCCAAGAGGTGCTCGCCCAGCCGCCGATCCCCTTGCACGGTGTGCGGCACCCGGTCGGGCAGGGCACGGCCGCCGGCCAGCCGACAGAACTCGATCGCCTCGAGCACGACGCGGGCCCCGATCCCTGCCTCCCGCGGGCCGAGCCCCCCGACACCGGCCGCCGCCACCTCGGGCAGGGCCGCCCCGGGAAGCAGGGCCGCCCCGTCCGACCCGACCCGCCAGGTGCCGCCCCCGGGCCCGGTGAGCTCGAGCAGCACTTCGGCGGCGGCATACCCGTCGTCGCCGAGCGACCAGGTGTGCCGCAGCATCCGCGCGCCGAGGTCGGACATCCGGTGCACATCCCCCACCACGGGATCGCGCGGTGCCAGGCCCAGACCGACCCGCAGGTCGTCACCGTGGATCCACGTCTCGAAAGCCCGGTCGAGCACGACGTCGCCGGCCGACAGGGCGATCCCGAGGTAGCTCACCTCCCGCTCCATCCCGGCTACCCCGACGGCCCGGGTATGCCGCGCAAGCGCCGCCGCCTGGGCCCGCCACACCCGCAGCGCCTCGGCCATGGAGGTGCCCTCGAAGGCGCGCTGGACGCTTGCGGTCCGGGTGGGCACATCGGAGCCGATCCCGGTCTCCTCGGGCGTAGGCAGGCCCAGGCTCTCGGCGGCCAGCGCGTCCACCGCGACCAGGTGGGCGACGACGTCGGTGGCGTTCCACCCGTCGACGAGCGTCGCCTGGGCCGACCCGGCCGAGTGGGCCAGCAGGGTCGGGATGAGCTCGGACAGCTCGCAGACCTGACGCAGGTAGGGCGCCGCGGCCGGTGGCAGCTCGGCCGGGTCGGGCAGCGGCCAGTCGGCTGCGCGGAGCCGGGCGGCGGTGAGGATGGCCGCGCGCAGCTGCGGATGCCCTGGCGGCGCAGAGGTGAGGTCGGCGTCCTGGGTGACCAGATCGGCGAGCAGCCGGGTCACGCCCGGTTCGTCGCGGTCCTGTTCGTCGCGGCCCGGCTCGTCGCGGCCCGGCTCGGACGAGCCGGACGAGGGCTGCCATGAGCCGATCACCAGGCACCGACCAATCCCGCGGCGCCGAGGTCGGCGGCCAGTCGCTGCCGGGCCGTGCGCAGCCGTGTCTTCGTCGTCCCCTCCGGGATGCCCAGTCGCACCGCGATCTCCTTGACCGATAGGTCCTCGTAGTAGAGCATCCGGACCACCTCACGATAGGTGGCCGGCAATCCGTCGACGGCGGTGGTGACCCGCTGCAGCAACGTCGCCTCGATGGCCTGGTCCTCCGCACTGGGCGCCGAAGCCACCTCGTGTCGGTGATCAGGCTTGTGCCGCAACGATTCTCGCCTGACCCAGTCGACGGCACGGCGATGGCTGAGCACGGCCAACCAACTGCGCAGGCTGGCTCGCCCCGGGTCGTAGGCGCCCGGTTGGGTCCACAGCTGCAGAAACACCTGCTGCGCGACGTCCTCGGCCGCGTGCCGGTCCCGACAGACCCGGGTCGCCACCGCGAGCACCATCACCGAGAAGCGGTCGTATGCCGCCGCCAACGCCGCCTCGTCGCCCAGCCGAAGCCGCCGGACGAGTTCGTCGTCCGACGGTTCCGGCGGGTGTTGGGGCACCCGGGGTTCAACGGTCATCGTGGCAACGAGCCCTTCCGGTCAGCGTGCACGTCCTGGGTCGAGGGTGCCAGGGCACCCTGCTGCCGCACAGCGCTTCCGGCCGACCCCGCTCGGTCCGCCGGCGGGGCCGCGCCTCTCATGCCGCGCCCCAGTCGAAGCAGGTGACCTGGCCGGCCGTCAGGTGCACCACCCGCGCCGGCCCGGCCGGCAGCACCCACAGCCGGTAGTGACCTGGCACCAGGTCCGGGAAGACGGCCGAGGCGACGAGTCGCCCCGACGGCACGGGCCGGGGCAGCACCCCGACGTGCGGGGGGTGCTCGTGCGGATCGACCGGCCCGTCGCCATACCCCGCGCCATCGGGCGACCAGCCCTCCAGCCGCCGGATCCCGATCTCCTGGCCGACCAGGGCATCGGGGCAGGTGATCACCAGGGCCGCCGAGTCGGCGCCGACGTCGACCAGCACCGGGCCCTGCCCGGCATACGGGTTCTCCACCCATAGCGTCGTCATGACGCGAAACTCCCCGGGATCGCCTGATAGCCACCGATCGGGGTGCCCAGGTAGGGGAAGAAGCCGAGCGTGGGCGGGTTGACGTTGGTCGACCCGTCGGCGAGGCTCGCGACGACCGCATCGGGGGTGAACCCCGGATCGACGAGCGGGATGGTGAGCCCGGCCACCGCCCGCAACTCGATGGCCGTGACGTCGTCGGTCACCCGCCGGCCGTTGGGGAAGCCCGCCGGGTCGCCCGCGACCAGGCCGAACGGGTTGGCCGTCGCCGCCGGCGGCACGGCGACATTGAGCCGCAACAGATCCGCGGGTGTGGGCCCGGTGTAGTTCTGGAAGCCCGGCACCACCCCCGGCGGGATGCCGGTGAGCAGGATCGCCTGCAGGTCCGCGCGCGGTTTCCGGTATGCCGCGAGGTTGGGGAACACCCCGGGGTAGAGCACGGGCAGCAGCCGGGCCAGCTCCGGGTCGGCGACCAGCGCGGCATACTCGCTGTCCTGGTCCGGGCCTTCGGCGTTCCATTCGTCCTTGCGCGACATCGGCACGACCACCTCGTTGAAGAGGGGGTTGCCCAGCCGCGACACCTGCACCCAGGGGCCGATCGAGATGGCCCGGCCCGGCGTCTCCCCCCGGATGGTCGCCGCGCGCCGACTCGCGGTCGCCCAGATTCCCACGACCGCAGCGGGATCCGCGACATCGGTGGGCCGGACACCGCCGCGGGTCAGGTCACTGATCGGCACCTGGATCGCGATGGTGTGCACGTTGAGCCCGCTCGTGCCGTCCAGCCCCGGGGCGGCGGCCAGCGGGATGAGGTGGGCGGGGTTGACAGGCCGCAGCCCGGCCAGGTCGAAGATGCTGCCGAGGTCGACGAAGAAGGCCTCGGCCCGCTGACCGGCGAAGACCTTTCGCCCACCCCGCAGACTTACCACGGCAGCGGCCGCGAGGCGTTCGTAGTTCGGTGTGCTGCGCACCCCGACGTTCACCGGGGGCACCGGTACGCCGCGCCCGAGCACGGTCGCCTCGCCGCCGCGGACGATCCGGGTGACCGAGTAGGTCTGCGGGCGGTTCCACGCGGTCGAGTCGAGGCTGGTGATGGGCCCGGTGTTGTAGAGGAAGGTGTTCGGGTTGCGGATCGTCGTGCTGAACCGGAAGCGGTAGGTGACATCCGGGCGGGCGTCCCCCCGGTTGGCGATGTTGATGTCGTAGCGGACGTCGTCGGCGAACTCGTAGAAGTTCGGCCCGCCCTGCGGGTTCTGGAAGGGGATGAAGTTGGCCAGGATCGTCACGGTGTCCGGGCGGTCCGGGCTGACGAAGGCGTAGAGGTCGGTGTTGTCGGCGGCCGGGTCGTTGGCGATCTCCGGGGCCTCACGGTGCGAGGACATCAGCGCTGCCCTCCCGCGGCTGCCGCGAGCCGGGCGGCCAGGCGCCGGTCGGTGACCTCCGTGCGACGGTCGCCGCGCACGACGACAACTCGCCCCGCGCTCAGGTCGGCGACATAGGCCACGAGTGGGCCGTTGCCGGGCGAGCCGCCCGATCGGTTCGCGTCGCTGTCGTCGGCGTATGCCGGTGCGGCCAGACTGAGCGCGGCCGTCGCCGCGCCGGCTCCGGTGGCGGCGACGAAGGTGCGGCGGGTGGGAGAGGTCATCGCGTGCTCCTGGGGGTCGCGGAAACGGTCACGGGTGATTCGCACAGCTCCCGCCGCGGGTTTGGTCCGGCGGACAACACTCGACGCACCATCCGGGGGGTGAGCAGGATCGTGGCCGGGCGCAGCAGGTTGAGCACCTCCATGAGCGCGAGGGTCACCGCCGGTTCGCTCGTCGCGGCGTCCATCACCCGGTCCAGGTAGCGGTCCAGCAGCCGTTCGGGCAGGGGCTTGCGCGGCATACCGGGCAGTCGGCGGTCCGGGCCGGTGGCCAACGCCCACGGGGCCGCGACGACCTTGGCCAGCGCGGCCGGGGCGTGCTCGGCGAGGTCGTCGAGGGCGGCGACCACGTCCCCACCGCGCGCCTGGACCCGCGCGTCGAGCAGCTCCCGCACGCGTCCGGCCTGTTGTGCTGCGGAGGTCATCCCCTGCCCGTAGACGGGGTTGAAGGAGCAGATCGCATCACCCACGGCGACGACCCCGCGGGGCCGTCGGCGCAGCCGCTCGTAGTGGATCCAGCGGCTCGCCGGGAACCGGTAGGTCGCGCCGTCGCCGACCGGCTCACCGGCGCCGATGATCGTCGCGAGGTCCGGGGTCGGCAGGGTCGCCGCCCAGCTCGCGAACCCCTCGTCGTCCAGCGGCGGCGAGCCCCCGTTGGCCTGCGAGAGCGTGATGCTCCAGCGGCTGCCTTCCTGGCGCAGCGCCGCGGCCGACCGGCCGGTCTGCACGTCGGTGCCGACGATGACGGCATCGATCCCTTCCAGGACCGACGGATCGGTGCGGAAGAACCGGGTCGCATAGCTCACGCTCGCCTCCACCCGGGTCTCCTCGGGCTCGGCGTAGCCCAGATCCGCCAGCCACCGCGGCAAGCGGGAGCCCCGCCCCGTCGCGTCGACGACGAGGTCGGCCCGCATTTCACGGGTGCCGCTCGGGCCGGATCCATCAGGCCGCGCGGCGATCCGCACCCCGGTCACCCGCTCGTTGCGGCTGTCGGTGACGAGCCCGACGATGTCGTGCTCGCTCAGCACCGACACGCCCGGTAGTGCGGTGACCCGGCGGCGGATCTGGCTCTCCAACAGGGTCCGCGAGCACAGCAGCCCGATGAGCGTCGTGGGGAAGGCGAGCAGGGGCGTGTCGCGTAGCACCCAGCGGGAGCCCCCGACGACATCGCCGAGCAACGCGCCGCGCTGCTCCAACTCGGCGCTCACCCCGGGCAGCAGGCGCTCGATCACCCGGCTGCCGCCGACGAGCACCCCATGGGTATGCCGCGACTGCGGGACGCCGCGGCGGGGGCCGGTGAGGTCCTCGTGGATCGGGTCTCGGTCGACGAGCGTGACGTCGGCGTGCCGGACGATCGCGGCCGCGGTCAGCAGGCCGGCGATGCTGGCGCCGAGGACGACGACCCGCGGCCGGGCGGGCTCGGTGGCTGGGGTCGGCACAGGGGTGGGTAGTGACATCGGTGGATCCCATCGTCAGCAGACACAGGCATCCACCATTCGCACCGGCCGGGCGGCAGGTTCACTGCCGCGGCCGGCGGGTCACCGCATCAGAAGCCGAGCGCGGCCGCACCCTCCGGTGTGGAGTCGCGCAGGAAGCCGGCACAGCGGGCTTCCTCGTCGCTCTCCCCGATGACCCGGGCGGCCCGGGCGAGCGCGGCGAGCGCCCGCAGGAAACCGTGATTGGGCTCGTGCTCCCAGGGGATCGGGCCCTGCCCGCGCCAGCCGGCGCGGCGCAGTTGGTCCAGTCCGCGGTGATAGCCGGTGCGGGCATACGCGTATGCCGCGACCGCATCGTCGGCCGCCAGGGCCTGCTCGGCGAGCACGGCCCACACCAGCGAGGAGGCCGGGTGGGCGGGCACCAGCGAACGCGCCGAGGACCCGGCCGCCAGGGCACTGGCGGCCGGGTCCTCGGGCAGGCGCGTGGGCGGCATACCCACGAGGTTGTGACGGTGCGCGTCGCTCACGCGCGGGCCCGTCGGACCGTCGTGGGACGACGCGTCGCGGCAGTGCTCCGGTGGGTCACTTGCTGTGGGTGCCGGCCGAGCGCAGGTCCTGGCAGGCCCGCACGACACGGGCGGCCATGGCGGCCTCGGCCTCCTTGCCCCAGGCGCGCGGGTCGTACTGCTTCTTGTTGCCGACCTCGCCGTCGACCTTGAGGACGCCGTCGTAGTTCTTCATCATCCAGGAGGCGACCGGGCGGGTGAAGGCGTACTGGGTGTCGGTGTCGACGTTCATCTTGATGACGCCGAAGTCGACCGCGTCGGAGATCTCCTGCGGCAGTGAGCCGGAGCCACCGTGGAAGACGAGGTCCAGCGGCTTGCTGCCGGCGGCCAGGCCCTTGGCGGCGATGACGGCGTCCTGGCACTCCTTGAGGATCTCCGGGCGCAGCTTGACGTTGCCCGGCTTGTAGACGCCGTGCACGTTGCCGAAGGTGAGCGCCGACATGTAGCGGCCGTTCTCACCGAGCCCGAGCGCCTCGACGGTGGCCAGGGCGTCCTCGGGGGTGGTGTAGAGCTGCTCGTTGATCTCGTTGGCGACGCCGTCCTCTTCGCCGCCGACGACACCGATCTCGACCTCGAGGATGATCTTGGCGGCCTTGGCCAGGGCCAGCAGCTCCTGGGCGATCTGCAGGTTCTCACCGAGCGGCACGGCCGAGCCGTCCCACATGTGCGACTGGAACAGCGGCGCCTGGCCGGCCTTGACCCGCTCGGCCGAGATGGCCAGCAGCGGGCGCACGAAGGCGTCGAGCTTGTCCTTGGGGCAGTGGTCGGTGTGCAGCGCGATGTTGACGTCGTAGTTCTTGGCGACCTCGTAGGCGAACGCGGCCAGCGCACAGGCACCGGTCACCATGTTCTTGATGTTCGAGCCCGAGCCGAACTCGGCGCCGCCGGTGGACACCTGGATGATGCCGTCCGAGCCGGCCTCGGCGAAGCCGCGGATCGCGGCGTTGATCGTCTGGCTCGAGGTGATGTTGATCGCCGGGTAGGCGAAGGCTCCCGCCTTCGCGCGGTCGAGCATGTCGGCGTAGACCTCGGGGGTTGCGATGGGCATGTGTCGATCTCCTGCCTGTACGGCGCCTGGGGGCGGACGGGTCGCCCCCATCCTTCCACTAGTGCCACGACCCCCGAGCAGGCCAACGTCCCGCTCCTGTTGTGGGTCACCTCACGTTGGGAGTGCGTTCATCGACCGGTATGCCGCGCGCCTCCTCCGCGGCCCCGCCAGCTTCGCCGGGCGCCGTCAGCCGAGGGCGCCCACCCTGTGTCGAGTCCCCTCCTGACGACGGGCGGCGACGAGCAGGGCGATCTGGGTGAGCGCGAACGGTGCCCAGATCGCCCGCTCCTGAGCCGAGGGGGAGGCCGCATTGAGCGCCGCCGAGACGACGCTCAGCCCGAGCGCTCCGGCGGTCACCCGGCCACGCACTCCGGGGGTGAGCCGGCGGCGGCCCAGCGCGTACGCGAGGGCGGCGAAGCCGACCGCGGAGCCGGCGCTGGCCATCCGCAACGGCACCGGCAGGACACCCGGATGCGCGCCGCCCCAGGCCCCGCTCCCCCACGGGGCGCCGGCCGCCAGCGCGAGCTGGAAGACCGCGACACCCGCGAACAAGGCTCCGGACACCTGCGCCGCCGGCGCCGGGCGCACCCGCTCAACGGGCTTCTTGCTATCTGACAGATAGGTCATCGTCACAGCATAGGCTATCTTTCAGATAGCATCGACCGCATGAGCAGAGCAGCCCAGTCGGAGTTGGCCGTGCTCGGCGCCCTGTCCGTTGCGCCAATGAGTGGGTATGCCGTGCGTCAGGCCATCGCCGACACCCTCGGGCACTTCTGGCACGAGAGTTTCGGGCAGATCTACCCGACCCTCGCCGCTCTCGAGTCGGCCGGCCTGATCCGTCGGGACGGGCCGGGTGCGACGTCCGGGTCGGTCTTCCGGATCACCGCCGCCGGGCGCCGTCGGTTGCGCCGGCTGCTGGCCGAGCCGGTGCCGACATCGCCACCGCGCGACGCCCTCCTGCTGCGGGTCTTCTTCGGGCGCCACCTCGGCGTCGCCGGCACCAGGGCACTACTCGCCGACACGCTCGCCGCCGCCGAAGCGAAGGCCGCAGAGCTCGCCGCCCTGCACGCCGAGGTGCAGGCCGAGGCGCAGACCGAGGATCACCCGTACTGGCTGATGACGATCTCGGCCGGCCGGCACGCGGCAGCGGCCCGGATCGACTGGCTCCGCGAATCGCTGGCGGCGCTCACCCCAGCTCCCTGACAGCGGTCCGCAACGCTTCGCGCCGCACCTGTGTGCGCGCAATGTGCCGCGGCGCCGTACGCTCAAGGGTCATGGACGAGCGCACCTGGTCGGTGATGGCCAGCTTCCAGAGCTTCCTCGACGAAGCGCTCGCCGACGTGCGCGCCGGGCGCGCCGAGGGCCCCGCGCTGATCGACGTGCTGACCGAGCATCTGGGCGAGGACGGCGTCGGGATGCCGGTGGTCCGCCTCGACGTGCCGGGCCACCAGTTCGTCAACCTCGACATCGCCATGGACGTGGTCGTGCAGGAGCAGGGCGGTGGTCGGGTCATCGGTATCGGCGGCGGCGACCAGCGCCACCACATGACCTTCGGCGACCTGCTGCAGCGGCTGCCGATGCGGTCCATCCCGGTCGGCCCGGTCGACCGCACCCGCGTGGAGACCGGCCCGGCCTCCTCCCGCGAGGCGATCGCGATGGGCGTGCACCTGTTCCGGTATGCCGGCTCGCCGGTCGCCGTGCTGCAACGCCGCGCCGAGCCGCGCTTCGGGCAACTGTGCGCCGTGGAGGTGCTCGCCGCCCCCCAGGTGAGCGAGCCGCTGTTGGCCGACGTGCGCCGGCTCATGGTCGAACGCAGCGTCTTCAAGGGGCAGCTGCTCAGCTTCGGGCTCACCGACGAGACCTTCGGCCCGAGCACCGGCGGCATCGCCTTCCTCGAGCGGCCCACCCTCGGCGCCGACGAGGTGATCCTGCCCGAGGGCCTGCTGGAGCGGATCTCCCGCCACGTCGTCGGCACCGCCCGGCACCGGGCCGCGCTGCAGGCCGCGCACCAGCACCTCAAGCGCGGGCTGCTGCTCTACGGCCCACCCGGCACCGGCAAGACCCACACGGTGCGCTACCTCGCCGGGCAATTGCCCGAGGTGACGACCGTGCTGCTGGCCGGCAACGCCCTCGCGCTGGTCGCCGCCGCCACCGAGCTGGCCCACGCCCTGGCGCCCGCGATCGTCGTCATGGAGGACGTCGACCTCATCGCCGAGGCTCGCACCATGCACATCGGGCCGCAGCCGCTGCTGTTCACCCTTCTCGACGCGATGGACGGGCTGGCCAGCGAGGCCGACGTCGCCTTCGTGCTCACGACCAACCGGGCCGACCTGCTGGAGACCGCCCTGTCGCAACGCCCGGGCCGGATCGACCTCGCCGTTGAGATCCCCCTGCCGGACGCGCCGATCCGCCGCCGGCTCCTGGACCTGTATGCCGCGGGCCTGCCCTTCTCCGCCGAGGCCCTCGACGACGCCGCGGTGCGTTGCGGCGGCGTCACCGCGAGCTTCTTCAAGGAGCTGACCCGCCGCAGCGTGCTCATCGCCGCCGACGCCGGGGTGCCGGTGGGCGACGACGTCCTCGACGCCGCGGTGCAGGAGATGCTCGGTGACAGCGAGCGTTTCACCCGGGCGGTGCTCGGCGGCGAGCCGCACCCCGACCCGGGCCGCGGGCCCTGGGGCGGCGGTCCCGGCGGAGGGCATCCGGCCGGCAGCGGCTCCAGCGGCCGGGTCCGCCGATTGCGTCGCGGTTTCACCACCTACGGGCCGGAGTGAGCATGGTCCACGACGTGCCCGATGGTGTGCCGGTGGTGGGGCGCGCGGCATACCGCAGCCGCGAGCCGACCGCGACGGTGCACTCGCTCATCGATGTCGTCAACAGCCTCTTCCAGGGTCTGCTCACCGCCGACGAGGTGGGCGACCGACCCCTGGTGCACTACTACCTCGACTACTACGTCTCCCAGGTGCTCACCGGCGGGCACTCGCAGTTCCTGGCGAATTCGTTGGGAGTCAACGCCGCCCGGATCATGACGCTGGTCCAGCAGGGCATCGAGCACCTGGCCGTCGCACCGGCGCGCGACATCTGGGGGCGTTTCGTCGCGGCGGCGACCGCGCTCAGCCCCGACGAACTCGACGCCTTCGTGCGGGGCTACGTCGACGAGCAGGGCTTCCATGTCCTGGGCCCGCTGCGGGCGCTGGACAGTGAGTTCCGGGCGGGCGTCGCGAGCGCGCTCGAGCAGGCGAACGCGCACTGGCTGCGCGGCCGGCCCGAGCTCGTCGTCCTCGACGACGCCGACCTGCCCCGGTATGCCGCGGTGCGCTCGGCCCGCATCCCGAACCTCTCCGAGCGTCAGCGGGAGGCCCGCGCGCAGGAGCCATCCTTCGTCCAGGCGGCCCGCGCCTACTGTGACGAGCGTGGCCTGAACTTCGAGCAGGTGTGCGCCGGCAAACCCGCCGTCGTCGACGGGGTCGACGTCATCGACTGGGCGTTCCTGGCCGACCGGCGATTGTTCTCCCTCATCGAGCTGCCCGACGGCCGGGTGCAGGTCACCGAGCTGTCCCGGCGCACCCGGCACGGCTCCTTCTGAACCGCGGGGCCAGCCCGCGAGGGCGGGCCCCCGGTCAGGCCCGCCGTCGGGCCACGACGATCGCTCCAGCGCCCGCCAGAAGCAGCAGCAACGCCCAGACCAGGCCACCCTGCACGTTCGCGCCGGTCTGCGCCAACGGGCCGCCGGCCGGCACCGGCGAGGGCGAGGGTGGCGGCGGCGGAGGTGGCGGCGCGAGCACGAGATCGGCACTGGCCGCGCACCCCAGCGAGGTCGGGCAGTTGGGCGCGCCGGCGTCGAGGCTGGCCCGGTTGGTGATGCTCTGCCCGGTGCGGGGCACCCCGTCACGCAGGGTGGCGGTGACGGTGAACCCGGCCTCGGCACCGGCCGGGAGCGACGCGGCATACGAGCAGGTGAGCGCTCCCGCGCCGATCGGGCAGACCCACCCCGGCCCCCCGGCAGCCGCGAGCGCCAGCTCGGTCGGCAGCTCGTCGACGACGACGATCGGCTCGACCGTGTCGCTCGGGCCGGCGTTGCGCACGACGATGTCGTAGCTCGCGCTCGTGCCGTCGACGCTACGCAGCGTCTTGGTCAGGCCCAGCACGACGGTGGGCTGCACGGGCGCGGCATCGGTGGCCGCGTCGTCCTCGACCGACGTCTGGGCCGACGGCGTGGTCACCGAGGCGGTGTTGCGCACCTGCGGGTATGCCGCGGGCCCCACCTGCACCTGCAGGTCGACGACGAGGTCGGCGCCGACCGCCAGCGGCCCGGCGGCAGTGCACGTGACGGTCTGCCCGTCAACGGCACAACTCACCCCGGCGCCGGTCGCCGCCACGTGGGCCAGCCCGGTAGGCAGGGTGTCGGTGATGACGATCGGGCCGAGGGCCTCGGTGGGTCCGTCGTTGTGCACGGTGAGCCGGTAGGTCGCCGACTCGCCGACGACGAGCGGCTGCAGATGCGTCTTGGTCAACACGAGGTTGGCCAGGGCGGGCACCGTCGCGGGGTCGCTCGCGGCGTCGTTCGCCGGGTCGGGGTCGGTCGCGGTGCTGGCCACCGTCGCGGTGTTCGTCACGCTCGGGTATGCCGCGGCGCCCACCCGTGCGGTGACCGTCACCGGCGGCAGGGGCACCCCGGGCGCGGCCGGTTCGGCCCGAGCGCAGGTCACGCTGGCGCCGGTGATGCTGCAGGCCCACCCGTCGCCCTCGGCCAGGACCGGCTCCAGGCCGGCCGGCAGTGGGTCGGTGAGGGTGACCCCACGGGCCACGGACGGGCCTGCGTTCGCGGCGGTGAGGGTGTAGCTGACCTGCCCGCCGACGATCGGGACGCCGGTGTGGCTCTTGGCGATCGACAGGTCGGCGACCTCCGTGACGGTGACCGAGTCGGTGGTGGCGTTGTTGCCGACCGCCGGGTCGACGGTGGCCGAGGTGACGCCGGCCTGGTTGGTCACGGTGCCGGCGGCCTCCGGGGCGAGCGCCACGGTGAGCGTGAGTGGGGCCGCCGCGCCGGTCACGCCGATGGCCGAGTCGGACCGACAGCTGATCCGCTGCGGATCGGTCGCCTCGGGAGTGCACACCCAGTCCCCGCCGGCGGCGGCGCGGAAGGTCATCCCGGCCGGCAGCACGTCGGTGACGGTCACCGGCGCAGCGGCGTCGGAGGGACCCGCGTTCGTCACCGCGACGTGGAAGTCGAGCAGGTTGCCGGCGACCGCCGTCGCGCTGTGCGTCTTGGTGATCGTCAGGTCGGCCGCGGTCCGCACGAGCACGTCGGCGGAGGCGGTGTTGTCCTCCGGGTCGGGTTCCGGGCTGGTCGTGGTGACGGCGGCAGCGTTGGTCAGCACCGTGCCGTCGGTGACGCCCGGGGCCACCGTGGTGGTGACGGTGATCGCGGCAGCGGTGCTGCCGGCGGCGAGCCCGGGGCGGGTGCAGCGCAGGCTCGTGGGGGTGAGCACGGCGCAGTCCCAGCCGGTGCCCGCGGCGGCGGTGATGGTGAGCCCGGCCGGTGCCGTGTCGGTGACGACGATACCGTCGGCTTCGCTCGGGCCGTCGTTGTGCACCACCACGGAGTAGGTCGAGGACGTGCCGGCGAGGACCTGCGCGCTGCCGGCCGTCTTGGTGATCCGCAGGTCGACGCTGTCGGTGATCCGCGTCGGGTCGACGGCGGCGTCGTTGCCGGGCACCGGGTCGGTGCCGGGGCCGTCGATCGCGGCGATGTTGTCGAGGGTCGCCGGCCCGGCGTCGGGTGCGACGTCGGCGTCGACGGTGATCGGAGCCACCACTTGGCCGACGTCGAACGAGCCGGCGCGCTCACAGCGCACCTGCTGGCCGGTGATCTCGCAGACCCAGCCGGTGCCCTGCGCCGCGGTCGGGGTGATCCCGGCCGGGAAGACGTCGGTGACGACCACCGGCCCGGGGCTCGCCGACGGTCCCTGGTTGCTCGCCTGCAGGGTGTAGCGGACCGTGGTGCCCGCGACGACCGGCGCGTTCGGGTGGGTCTTGGTCAGGCCGAGGTCGGACTCGGTGCGCACGCCCGAGTCGTCCTCGTCGGTGTTGTTGGCGGTCAACGGATCGGGCGTGTCGGCGCCGACCGTGGCCCGGTTGACCACTGCGCCGGTCACCGTCGAGGCCACGTCGACGTCGACGCGCACGACGGCGTCGGCCTGCGGCGCCAGGGCGCCGGCCAACGCGCAGCTGACCAGGCGGGCGGTGACCGAGCAGGTCCACCCCGACGTCGGGCTGACCGAGGCGAACCCGGCATACGTGAGGGTCGTGGGCAGCTGGTCGGTGACGACCACGCCGGTGGCGACCGAGGGCCCGGCGTTGTGCACGGTGAACTCGTAGGTGGCGCGGGTGCCGGCGAGCAGCGGGGTGATCGACACCTTCTGCAGATCGAGGTCGGCGCTGGTGGCCACCGGTGAGGTCACCGAGTCGGTGTTGTTCGCCGGCGTCGGGTCGGTCGTCGCGGACGACACCGCTGCCGTGTTGACGATGTCGGCGGTCTGCGCCGGGTCCAGGGTGGCGCGCAACAGCAGCTCCGGGGCCGGCCCGACCGGCAGGTCGGCCGTTCGGGTGCAGGTCACCTCGGGGCCCGCCGCGACGCAGCTCCAGTCGGTGCCCACGGCGGAGTCGAAGACCGCGCCGATCGGCAGCGTGTCGTGCACGACGACCGGGCCGGTGGCGACGGACGGGCCGTCGTTGGTCACGACCAACCGCCAGGTCGCGATCGTGCCGGCGACGAAGTCGGGGGTGTCCTGTTTGTCGAGCACGAGGTCGGCCCGGGTGGCCACGGTGACCGTCGAGTCGGTCGTGTTGTTCGCCGGCTGCGGGTCGTCGGTGACGCCGGTGACGCTCGCCCGGTTCGTGAGCGTCGAGCCGTCGGCCTGCCCGGCGGGCAGGGTCGTCGTCACGACGAGGTCGGGCAGCGACTGCCCCACGGGCAGGCTCGTGGCGCCGGGGTGGGTGCAGACGATGACATGCCCGCTCGTGCAGGACCAGTCGGTGCCGACGGCGGTGCCGGTCAGCGCTGCGGGCAGCGTGTCGGTGACCGTCCATGGCCCGGCAGCCGGATCGGGGCCGGCGTTGCTCACCCGGATGGTCCAGGACAGGTCGGCTCCGGCCACCGCGGCGCCGCTGGCGGACTTGGCGATCGCCAGGTCAGCGGCCGCGATGGTCACCGCGGCGGTGTCCGGGCCGCCGGCGTAGGCCGTGCCGTCAGCCGCTGCACTCGCTCCGGTGGCGTCCTCGGCGCCCGGGGTGGCGCTGTTCACGTGCTGGATGCCGGTGCCGATCCCGGGGCTGGTGACGACGTCGGGCTGGGGCGTCGCGGTGAAGCTGATGACGGCCGTGGTCCCCGGTGGCAGCGTGCCCAGGTCGGTCCAGGTGAGGGTCTGCGGGGAGCTGCCGGTGACCACCGGTTGGGCGGCGGCCGGGCTCAGTGCGTCACCGTTGACGGTCACCACGGCGCTGTCCGCGTCGAAGGTCCAGTTCGGTGGGAGGGTGTCCACCGCGTCGATCCCGTATGCCGCGCCGGCCCCGTCGTTGGTCAGCACGAGCTGCCACCGGATCGGCTGGCCGATCGCGGCCTGGGTCGAGCCGATGACGTCCTTGGCCAGGCTCACGTGCGGCAGCCGGGCGGTCACCTGAGCGGTGTCCGACGGGCCGGTGTAGCTGCGTCCGACCGCTTCGGCCACCGACCGGTAGCTGGGGATCGAGGCGGTGTTGGTCAGGGTGGCGGTGGGTGCCGGGGTGGCCAGCCGCGCGGCATACGAGAGCGTCGTCGTCGCCCCGGCGGCGAGCGGTCCGGGCACGGCCCACTCGATGGTCCCCCCGCCGGTGCTCGGGTCGGCACCGGTGAGGGTGCCGCCGCCGGTGATCGTCGCGGCGTCGACGACCACGCCCGCAGGCACGACGTCACGCACGACGATGGTGACGGCCGGGCCGGTCGTCGCGCCGGTCGCATTGGTGACCGCGAGCTGGTAGGTGAGGGTCTGGCCCGGCTCCGGAGTGCTCGTCGAGACCGACTTGTCGATCGACAGGCTCGGTTCGGTGACCGTCACGGTGGACTGCACCGGCACGGCGGACTGCAGCCAGGTCGCCTTCGGGTCGGTGGGGGTGACCCCCAGGTCGCGGTCGTCCCAGACGACCTTCGCCGTGTTGGTCAGCCGGGTGCCGACGACGTTGCCCGGGACGTCGGTCACCAGGGCGCTGTAGCTGACGGTGAACTCGCGTGGGTTGCCGCGTTGCACGAAGTCGCCGAGGGTGAAGCCGAGACTCGTCGTGCCGTCCGGATTGACCACCGGGGTCATCGCCTGGCCACCGTCGGGCGGCACCGTGCTCAGGCAGGAGGTGCCGTCGGCGAAGAGGCAGTCGAAGCCGACCAGGGCGAAGTCGGTGAGGCCGGCCGGCGCCGTGTCCAGGATCGCTGCGTCGTAGTAGTTCGCCCCCGCGGGGATCACGGCAGTGAGGGTGTAGGTGACCCGCTCGCCGACGTTGGCGGTCGGCTTGTCCACGGTCTTCCGGGTCAGGGCGGGCGTGATGACGATCGAGGACTGAGCGGCGACGGCATACACCCGCTCGGTGCTGCGGTCCGGGTCGGACTGGGCCGGCTTGTTGTCGTCCATCGACGAACCGGTGAGCGTCGCGACGTTCGTGAACCGTTGCAGCCCACCGGCATACTCGGGCGCGGTCGCGTCGTAGCTGATGGTGAAGGTAGCGCCACCGGCGAGGTCACCGACCCGGAACTCGAGGCGGTCGGTGGCCAACGGGCAGCCATTGCTGCCGTCGCCGGGGACGATCGACACGACCGCCGGGGTGGCCGTGCCGGTGACCAGCAGGGGGTTGGGCAAGCAGTCGACGACGTAGGCGTCGTGCAGCGGTGGCCGGCCGGCCGCATTCGTGATCGTGACGGTGTAGCGCAGGATGTCGCCGATCGCGACGATGCCGTCGGGGTCGTTGTTCACCTTCGTGATGGTCGGGGACGGCTCGACGACGGTGATCGGCACGATGGAGGAGACCCGGGCCGGGATCGCCGTACCGTCGGGCAGCACGCTGGCGAAGCTGGCGCGGTTGTTGAGCACGGCGCCGTGCAGGTTCGTCGGATCCGTGGTCACTCGCACCGTCGCGGTGACGGTGAAGGTCTGCACCGTGTTGGTGTCGTTGGCGTAGGTCGCCGGGAAGGTCAGCGTGCCGGTGGCCGCGTCGAGGGTGAAGCCGGCCGGCAGCGGCTGGGGTGCGCCGGCCGGGCTGAGCGTGTAGGTCGCGGTCGGCGCGGGTGTCGACACGAGCACGACGCCCGCCGGGAATGCGTCGGACAGCACGCCGGACAACACCGAGGAGTTGGCCGGCACGGTCACCGAGTAGCGGTAGGTGATGAGTTCGCCGATGGTCGCCTGGGCTGCGGTGTTGCCGCTCTCGACGATCTCGGTGGTGGCGCTCTTGTTGGTCGAAGCATTCGCGACCCGGATGCTGCGGGTGGTCTGCGCGGCAGGCACGTCGGTCGCGGTCACCGCGGCGTTGATGTTCGTGGCCGGGGCGTGGTCGGCGAGCGTGCCGTAGTCCGTGGTCGTCTGGAAGGTGGAGACCGCCGCGGTGTTGGTGTAGACCAGCGAGACACTCGGCGTCAAGGGCACGGTGAGGCGGTAGGTGACCGCTTTGGCGGCGCCGGGCGCGAGCACGGTGGTGTTCGGCAGATCCCACCGGATCAGGCTGCGCCCGAGCAGAGCGGCCCGCGGCACCGGGTTCGTCGTCGAGGCCGGGTCGTAGTCGAAGCAGACCCCGCCGTCGCTGATCGCGGAGATCATCGCGCAGGTGATCCCGGCCGGGAGGACGTCCCAGATCTCGGGGCCGAGGATGTCCAGCGCGTTGCGGTTGGCGAGGGTGCCGCCGTTGGTCGCCGTGACGGTGTACTCGACCACCGCTCCCCCGGGGACGATCGCATTGTTGGCCAGGACCGTGACCGGCACGGGGGTGATCCGGCTGGCGCCCTTGGCGATGGTCATCGGCGGCGGCGGCGCCAGCGAGACGTCGACGGCATCGCGCAGCGACGAGACGCCGCCCGCCGTGTTGGTCCAGTTCAGCTTGGCGAGGTTGGCGGTGTTGACCGGGCTACCGGCCGGCGGCGCACTGACCAGCGCCGCGAAGCGCACCTCGAAGAAGGAGTCGGCCGCGGCATACCGGACGCCGCCGCTGAGGGTGCCGATGGTCCAGGTGAGACCGGTCGCCCCGGCCGGTGGCACCGGCGCGGCGGGGATCGTCGTGAGCACCGCGGGGGCCGAGCCGGCCGTCACGACGGCGCTGCCGGCCTCGTAGACCATGCCCGGCGGCAGGAAGTCGGTGAGCACCGGACTGCGGGTGGTGTTCGTCGTGGAGAACTGGATCCGGATGAGGAAGCAGACCCGGTCGCCCTCGTCGAAGGTCAGCGTCGGGTCGGTCGGGGCGAGATTGTCCACGTATGCCGCGCTCGACGACGAACACGTGTAGGGCCGCACGGCCGGGTCGTCCGGCTGCACCTTCTTGGTGAGGGTGGGGCTGTCGCTGGTGAGGCCGACCTGCGTCTGGTCGGTGACGGTCACCGTGCCGCCGGGGTCACCGGAGGCGCTCGTCGGGGTCGTGGTGCCGGTGAGGCTGGCGGTGTTCTGGTAGCCGTCGCCGCTGACCGTCGGCACGCCGGCCCCGCCGTAGGCCGCGCGCATCCGGGCGCGGAACACCACGCTGAGCTGCCCGTCGGCGGGCACCGCCACGGGGGTGAAGACGATCGTGAAGGTGCCGTTGGCGTTGGCGGTGACCGACTGGTATGCCGCGCCGATCGGGTTCGACCCGGCCACGGCAGCGCACTCGGCCGGTGCGCCCGGGGCGTAGTTGATCGTGTCCGACAGCGGGCACAGCCCGTCGGGGAGGACGTCGGTGATGGTGATCGCCGAGCCGCTGGCGTACTCGCCGGCCCGCACGGTGAGGGTGAAGGTGGCGATGCCGCCGGCGTCGAACCGGGTCGGCGACACCGACTTGAGCAGGGCCAGGTCCTCGGCGGTGACCGTCGCCGTGGTGCTGGCCGTCACCGCGGTGGACGTGCCGGTCGCGACCGGGCCGGTGTAGCTGCCGCTGACGGTCACCGCGTTGGTGATGGCCAGCTCGGTCGAGCCCTCGCGGGTGAGGGCCCCGGTGTTGTTGTCGAGGTTGGCGGTCTGCAGCAGGCTGGCCGCGCTCGGCGTGCCGGCGGGGAAGGTCGCCGTGTTCGCCCGCATCGGGATGCCCGCGTAGTACTGGATCCGCTGCACCGCCCCGGCCGCGAGGGTGCCCAGGCTCCAGGTCACCTGGGTGTAGACACCGGCCGGCTGGCCCGGCGGGTTGGTCACCGTGTCAACGGCGACAGGGGTGAGGCAGTCGGTGGTGAGGTCGGCGACCGCGTCGAGTCCGGGCGCGGTCGGGTACTCCAGGGCAGCGGAGTTGTCCACGGTGCCGCAGCCGAGGAACTCCATCCCGGCCGGGATGTAGTCGACGACGGTGACCCCGGTCGTGGCTGCCACAGTGGTGTCGGAGACGGTGAGGGTGTAGACCGTCGGCCGGTGCACCCCGCGCAGCACCTCCGCCTCGGGCTGTGGCTGGCTCTTCGTCACATCGATCGCGCTGATCACGGTCGACGTGGTGTTCGAGGTCGCCGACTGGGTGGCGGTGCCGGTGGTGATCGTGCCGGTGGCGCCGAAGGTGGGCGCGATCCGCGGGTCGGTGTTGGCGTAGGACTGGGCCTGGTTGGTCACCGTCGACCCGACCGGATAGGTCGCCGGCGCCGGCGTGACCTGGAAGGTGAGCGTGATCCCCGCGCCGACCGGCAGATCGCTGATGTTCTCCCAGAGCAGCACCTGGCGCCCACCCGAGACGACGATGCGAGGCTCGCCGAAGGTCGACGGCACGGTCGAGCCGGCCACATACGTCACGCCGGCCAGCAACTGGTCGCGGATGCTCACGTTGTATTCCGGGGCCGCTGTGGCACCGACCGGGTTGCGCACGGTGACGCTCATCGTGATCGGGGCGCCGGCGCGCACCGAGGCGCTGGCCGTCTTGGTCGTGGTGATGGCGGCCGCGGCGGCCTCAGGAATCAGCCCGACCAGCCCGACCGCGACAACCGTGCAGGCCACGAGCACTGCGACCAGACGGCGCAGCACGACCCCACGAAAAAGCGAACCCGCCACCGATGACCCCTCACCTCAACGACACGGAGACATCGGTGGCGTCCCAGTGCCGGCCCGCCCCCACGAGTGTGAGGCCACACCGATGGTAGACAGGCGGGCAAGCGCTTCCAATGGCCCAAAAGGGTCAGGCCGGGCCGCTGAACGGGGGAGTCGACCCGGATTGTTCCGGGCCGCTGCGCAACGGATCTGTCGCAAACCGGGCCATCCCCACGTGCGGAGATATCGCGGCCGAGAAGCCCAGCACCTCGCGGGCCCGGCACGGCGAGGCGACGATGTGCCGGACGTCGCCGAGTCGGTAAGCGCCGGTGACGAGTGGCTCCGGCGCGGGCACCGCGTGGGCACCGTGCAGGGCCCACGCCATCTCCAGCAGGGTGCACGGCTGCCCCGAGGCGATGTTGTAAGCACCGGCCACCGGGGCGGTCGCGGTGAGGGCCAACAGGTTCGCCGCCGCGACGTCGGCGACGTGCACGAAGTCGCGGCGCTGGCCCCCGTCCTCGAAGACCTGCGGGGGGCGCCCCGCGGCATACGCGCTGCGGAAGATGCTCGCGACCCCGGCGTACGGGGTGTCTCGCGGCATCCGGGCCCCGTAGACGTTGTGGTAGCGCAGCCGCACGAGCTCGGCGCCGCTGTCCCGGGCGAAGGCCTGACACAGGTGCTCCTGGTGCACCTTCGTCGCTGCGTAGACATTGCGTGGGTCCAGCGGGTCGTCCTCGTCGACCTCGACCGGTTCCAGCGGCTTCGCGCACCGGGGGCACGGTGGCTCGAACCGCCTCGCGTCGAGGTCGGCGATCCGGCGCGGGCCAGGCCGCACCCGGCCGTGTTCGGCGCAGCGGTAGCCGCCCTCGCCGTAGACGACCATGCTGGAGGCGAGCACGAGCCGGCCGGTGAACCGGCTGGCGTGCAGCGCGGCCAGCAGCGCCGCGGTGGCCACGTCGTTGTCGGCGACATAGGCCGGCAGGTCGGCGAAGTCGACCCCGAGCCCGACCCGGCTGGCCTGGTGGCAGACGGCGTCGACGCCGGCGACCGCGGCGGCCGCCACCCCGGGGTCGCTCAGGTCCGCGATCGTGTATGCCGCGGCCGGGTTGAGATAGTCGGGTCGGGCCCGGTGCGCCGACGGCGACAGCGCGTCGACGACCCGCACGTCGTGACCGGCCGCGACAAGCTGGTCGACGATGTGTGAGCCGATGAAACCGGCGCCGCCGGTCACCAGGACGTGCATGCCGCGACCCCCAATTCCGTTGCGATGCTGACGAATCGACCTGCAGGCGGGCACTCGGCGACCACCGGCTGCAGGTCGGCCGCGGTGTCGACGTCGCGCAGCAGCGGCAGCAGCCGCACCCGATGCCCGCGCCGGGTCAGTGCCGCCAGCTGTGCGGTGCCGGTGCTCGGGTCGCTCATCGGCACCCCGTCGAAGACCTGCGGGTCTGCTCGGCGCATCCCGATCGCCCACCAGCCGCCGTCGCCCGCGAGGCCGAGCACCGCGTCGGCGCCGGGGGCTTCGAGCAGCGCGAACCCGAGGTCGAGCAACGTCGGCGACACCTGGGGGGTGTCCATCCCGATCTGCAGGGTCGCGGCGCCCAGCGGCCCGGCCCACGCCCTGGCCAACCGCTCGGCCAGGCCGGCGCCGTGTTGCGGCACGACCTCGATCCCGCGGGGCAGCCACGGCCCGGGCGCCCCGTCGAGCACGAGCACCCGGCGGTCGGCGGCGCAGGCCAGCACCGCGTCGAGGGTGTCGGCCAGGGCCGCCTCGGCGAGCCGGGCCGCCTCGGCCGGCGTCAGCGGCGGGCACAGTCGGGTCTTGACCCGACCCGGCACCGGCGCCTTGGCCAGCACCAGCACGGTCCGGGCGTGCGGGTCGGCGGCTGCGGGCGTCATCGCAGGATCCGGCTCATGTCGGTGATCGCGGTGAGGGTGCCACGGACCGTGCCGGTGACCTTGGAGCGGCCGATCCTGGGCCGGTAGTCGACCGGCCGCTCGACGATCCGCCAGCCGGCGGCGTGCGCGCGCAGCACCATCTCCAGCGGCCACCCGGAGCGCCGATCCTGCAGGTGCAGGTCGACCAGGTCGGCACGTCGGGCCACCCGCATCGGCCCGAGGTCGTGCAGCCGCAGCCCGCTGCGCTGCCGGATGAGTTGCACAAGAACGCGATTGGCTATCCGGGCGTGCCACGGCCACGCACCTCGACGGGCCTGCCGCGCACCGAGGGCCAGCTGCGCCCGCCCCTCGGCGACGAGCGACGCCAGCGGGATGAGGTCGGCCGGGTCGAAACTGCCGTCGGCGTCCAGGAACGCGACGAGGTCGGCTTCGGCGGCGAGCAGCCCTGCGTAGCAGGCCGATCCGAAGCCGGGGCGGGGCTCGGTGATCACCGTCGCGCCGAGCCGGCGGGCCAGCTCGCCGGTGCCGTCGGTGGAGCCGTTGTCCACGACGATGGCCCGGCAGCCGGCCGGGAGCGCGGCGAGCACGCCCGGCAGTGCGGCGGCCTCGTTGCGGGCCGGCAGCACGACGTCGACCACGAGGTCCGCACGGCTCATCGGGGGGCCACCAAGGCCGTGATCGTTGCGGGGTCGAGGACGACACCGCGGCGCACCCAGACGATGCTGGGCCGCCCGTCGACGCCGCCGACCGGCCAGAAGACCCCCGCTTGCGCCGTGCCCGGGGTATCGACCCGGGCGAAGTCCCGGGTCAGCTCCGGGCCGAAGATCGCCTCGTCGTCGGCGCGGTCCAACAGCACGACGTCGGTATGCCGCAGCGTCCCCGGGATCGAGGCCACGAGCGCCGCGCGGGCTCGTGAGTCCGGGCTGCGCAGCAGGTCGCCGACCGCGACGAGATGGGCGTTCGGGGCCTGGCCGGCGAGGGTGAGGTAGTGCGGATGATCCAGGAGCAACACGCGGCCGGGCAGTCGGGCGATCGCCGCGACCACTGCGGCGCCGCCCTGGCGGTCGGCCTCCGACGGCAGGCCCGCCCCGAAGAAGGGCACCGACGCGGCGACCTGAGCGGTCAACGCGAACACCACCACCCGGCGGGCCGTCCGCTCCTTGTGTGGTGTGGGCGCCGGCCGGGACAGGGCGGCGACGGCGAGGCCGGCGAGGAGGGCGCACGCGGCATACGCGGGCATGAGCACGTTCGCCGCTCCGCCGGAGTGCAGCCGACCCGCCCACCCGGCCCCGAGTAGGCCCACCACGGCGAGCCCGACGAGCACGGCGTCCGGGTGCCCGGACGCCCACTGCCGCGTGCGAGCCCCTGAGATGGCGGCACGACTGACGCCCTGACGCCGGGCGGCGGCGACGAGCAGCAGCATGGTCGGGGCGAGCAGGGCGCCGAGGTCGACGAGCCAGAAGGTCACCACCTGGTGCGCGACGATCGGGTGGCCGGGCAGCAGGCCGATGACGTAGTCGCCAAACCACCCGTCGGTCCAGGCCTGGGCCAGCGCGACGCCGCCGACCAGGAGCACCAGGTGCGTCGCCGTCGCGGCGATGCCGGCTCGGCGGCGGGTCAGCAGCAGCCCGAGTAGCAGTGGCGCTGCCACGAAGAGTGCGTTCTGCTTCGTCGCGGCGGCCAGGGTGAGCAGCACCCCCAGGGCGATTCCACCGCCGATCCCGTTGGCGCGCAGGGCCGTCCAGATCGCGGCCAGCAGCAGCGCGACGAGCAGTGAGTCGACGCGGCCGGTGTCGAACCACAGGCCCGAGGGCAGGTAGGTGGCGGCATACACACCGGCGGCGGTGACCCCGGCGACCCAGCCGCCGGCCAGGCGCCGGCCGAGGGCGACCAGCAGACCCAGGGCGACGAGCGAGGCGAGCAGCGACACCAGCCGCAGCGCCAGGAACCCCCAGCCGGTGAGCTCGGCGACCGCGGCGCTCAGGGCGGGGTAGAGCGGCGGGTAGGCCCACGGCGTGCGCTCCAGTGATGGCGGGCCGTAGAGCGGGGCGCCACCGTCGGCCCAGCCCCGGATCCACTCCAGTGAGCCGCCTTCCATCCATTCCAGCTCGTAGGGGTAGCCGAGGCGTCGGAGCGCGACGAACAGGTATGCCGCGATCGGCACCGCCGCGATGGCCACGACGAGCCGGTCGTGCCGACGGGTCGCGGGCCGGCCGGAGGCGACCACGGCCGGCGCCTCGTCGGTCAACGACCCGGCGCTCACGTGCCGAGCAGCAGCAGCCGCAGCACGCCGCCGGGCCGACGCTGCAGCCCGCGGGCGCGCCGGCGCAGCCAGGCGTCGAGCCCGGCGAATCGGCCTGCGGCCAGAGCGAACAGCGCGAGGTGGGCGATGATCATGAGGAAGTAGGACCAGCGCCACTCGTGCGGTTGCGCGCCGACCGTGAGGAAGATGACGAACGACTGGGCGGCCCCGATGAGGGCCCACCCACGGGTGAACAGGCCGAGCGCGAGAAAGACGGTGAGTGCGATCTCGGCGAGGAAGACGCCCCAGGCGAAGGGCACGAAGTTCGGGATGATGAGTGACTCGACGAGCGATGAGTAAGCCGGCAGCACGGGATGCTCGATCGCCCCGTGGGTGAAGACCCACAACCCGGACCGGTCGGCCTGACCGAAGTCCGGCGGCACCTTCCATTCGAGGTTGTTGAACCACAGGTAGGCCACGGCGAGGCGCAGCACGAGGGTGACCCAGCGGGCCGCGCGGTCCGGAGCCAGGATGTTCGGGTAGGCCTGCGACGGGGCGGTCGGGGTGACGGTCGGGGACATGGACGATCTCCTGAGTGTGGTTCAAGCGCAACGCTTCAGGCGCAACGGAATACGTGTCGGCGCCCCTCGGTGCGCGCGGCGTCCTGGACCGCGACGGTGTCGCGGATGACGTCGAAGGCGGCGGCCAGCGGGGTGGGCCGGTCGGCCACCTGCATGGCCGGGTCGGTGACCGCGACCGGGTGCCACCAGACGCCGGAGGCGGTGACGGTGGGCTCGGGCGCCAGGGCGTCCACGGTGACGTGCTCCCCGGCTCGTTCCGAGGTCGCGGCATACCCCTGACGGGCGACCGGCCGGATCAGTCGGTCGTCGGCGGGAATGCCCCACTCGTCGAGCAGCCGGGTCCAGGCGGCCTCGTCGCCGGGCTCGTCGGCATACCAGGTGGCCGCGATGCGCACCCGGAAGCCGAGCCCGAGGGCCGTGCGGATGCCCTCGACCGCTCGCGCATGCGCGCCGGCACCGCGGATCGCATCGTGCCGCGCCGGATCGGCCGAATCGAGGCTGATCTGCAGGCGCGCCCGGTCACGGTCCATGGCCTCAAGGGCCGCCCGGCGGGCGCCGCGCTGCCAGACCATTGCATTGCTGAGGATCGTCGTCGGGGCGACTGCGGCTGCGGCAGCGACGATTTCACCGATCTCGGCGTGCAGGAAGGGCTCTCCCCCGGTGAGATAGACCTCCTGCCCGCCGAGAGCGGCGAACTCGGCGAGCACCGCGAGCGCGGTCGCCACCGGCAGCTGCTGCGCCGGCGCGGCCGGCGAAGACTCGGCGCAGCAGTAGGCGCAGGCCAGGTTGCAGTGGAAGTTGGTGTAGATCCACAGCCGATGCCCGAGTGGAGTGGCCTCTCCCGCAGTGAAACTGGGCTCCGCCTGGGCGACCTTCCCCGCGGCAGTGGCGCTCTCGGACCCAGCTGCCGGTATGCCGCGGTGCACCAACACGTGCCAGGCGCCTGTCTCGTCCCGGTCGCTCTGCCCCCCGATCCGGTGCCCGGCCAGCCGGGACCAGTCGACCAGGTCGGCTGGCACCGAGCCGTCCTCGGTGCGCACGAGCAGCCCGGCGCCGGGCTCCAGGCTGCGCATCCGGCGGCTCAGCAACAGCAGCAGCCCACTGCCGCAATCCATCCCACCGCCGTCGAGACGGTCAGTGGCCAGCTGTTCGAGGGTCGCCAGGTCGACGAGCATGTCCAGAGGCCTTGGCTCAGTAGCAGATCGAGGTCGCGCCGGCCGCGAGCAGGGCCACCACCGCAGCGCCACCGGCGATCGTCGCGCCGGGCACGAGGTCGGCGTCGGTGATGCCGCGCTTCTTCGCGCACGGGGTGCACACGAGGATCTCGCCGCCGGCCTCGACGAACCCGGCAACCAGGTCGGCCAACGGGGCGAAGCCCTCCTCGTGGATCTTCTCCGCTTCGCCCTGCTTGCCGACCCAAGCGCCATCGGCCGAGAGGAAGACCGTGGTCTGTTGCCCGGAGGCGGCCGAGGCCACGGCGACGACGAAGCCGACGGTGCAGCGGTCGGGGTTGTCGTGGCTGGACGCGATGCTGACGAGGATGCTCATGGGCGGGTGCCTTTCGTGGTCATTGCCTGCTGCTGTCATGGGGGCGTTCGGCGTGCGCGGGGACCGGCTCGAGGTGCCAGGGCCGGTCGGCGCGGACGTGCGCCGGGTCGGCCGAGATCTCGATGAGAAAGTGCTCCGGCTGCCCCGGCACCGTCCCGAGGTAGTGATGACCGGTCAGGTGACACCACACCGGCAGGTCGATCGGGGCGATCGGGTCGTGTGCCACGAGCTCGACGACGGCGCCGGCCGGCAAACCGCGGATCTGCCGGTGCAGCACCAGCAGCAACTCACCGCAGGAGCGGTCCCCGCCGTCGACGACCAGGTCGGCCATGGGCACACGTCACCTCGTTCCGGTGGATCGCCCGCGCCGGTTGAGCGGGCCGGTCTCCACCTTGGGCGCCGGCGAGGCACCCGGTCAACGGAACCGGCCCGCTCGTAAGCCGACCGTAAGGCGGCGCCGTGCCCCGGCCCCGAGCCGGGGGTGGGGGCCGGAAAACTGAGACTGTGCACGCACCACGCGTGCACAGTCTCAGCGTTGCCCAAGCCACCCCCGAGGCGCAAGGCCGCCCGAGGAGCCGGATCGGGCGGCATACTCTCGGGATGGCCGTGCCCACCAGCCCGCAGCTCCCGCGCGTGGGCGAGCCCCGACGCAGCCGGCGCCGGCTGCCGCTGCTCGTGTTGTGCCTGGCCAGCGCCGTCTTCGCCGAGGTGCCGAGCATGTCGGCGCCGCTGGCCCTGGTGACCCCCTGGGGGCTGCTCGTCGTGCTGCCGCTCTACGGTCTGCACACCGTCGTGCTGGCCGCCCTGGCGTTCCGGCTGCGCCGACCGGTGAGCCTTCCGTTGTTGTGGGCCCTCGGTGGTGTCTTGGGTCTCTACGAGGCATACCTCACCAAGGTCATCTGGGACCCGACCTGGTCGACGGTCGAGCTGCCCTGGCGGGCAGGTGGATTGGCCGTCGCGCAGACCGCTGTGCTGGTGCTCTTCTGGCATCCGTTGATGTCATTCGTCGTGCCGCTGGCGGTCACCGAGCGGGTGCTCGGCACGGCTGGCCCGGTCGCCGAGGTCACCAACGGGCTGCCCGGCTGGACCCGGCGGCTGCGTCGCCGGTGGTGGCTGCCGCCGACCCTGCTGGGCGCGGGGTGCGGGCTCTATCAGACCGCGGCCGGCGGCACGCCAGGGCTGGCCCTGCTCAGTCTGCTGGCCGGCTTGGGCCCGATCGGCCTGGCGGCCTTCCTGGCCCGTCGTCGCAGCGGGCCCTCCGGGCTACGCGCGCTGCTGCCGCAGGGGCGCGGGCTGGCGTGGGCGGCCGCCGCACTGGGCGTGCTCTATCTCGTGATGACCCCGACGGTGCGCTCCGATTCCCTGCCCCGCACGCTGCTGCCGCACGCGCTCGTCTGGTGCCTGTATGCCGCGCTCGCGGCTGCCGCAGTGGGCGCCGCCCGCGCCCCGCGCTCGGCCCGGCGGGGAACGGCCACCTCAGAGTCGGCCTCAGAATCGGCCTCGGAGTCGACTCCCCGGACCGACCGGCCGGCCCGCTGGCTGCTCGTGCTCGCCGCCACATGGCTGGCCGCCGCGGCCCTCGGGGCCCTGCTGCCCGCTCTCGCCGCAGGTTTCGTCGCGCTCGCCGCGCTGTCCGGGGTGTCCGGCGGGCTGCTGCTCGTGATCCGCGGGCTGATGCGCCGACCGAGCTAGGGCGCGGCGGCGGGGTGGGGCCGAGGCTGCGGCCCCGGCTGCCAGCCGTGCACGTGCTGCAGCGCCCAGGTGTGCAGGGCGATCGCGGCGGCGGCGCCGGCGTTGAGCGAGCGGGTCGAGCCGAACTGGGTGATGTGCAGCAGCGCATCGCAGACGGCGAGCAGCTCGGCGGTGAGGCCCGGGCCCTCCTGCCCGAAGACGAGCACGCACTCCCGCGGTAGCGGCGTGGTCTCGATCGGCGCGCTGCCGGGCAGGTTGTCGACCCCGATGACCGGTATGCCGCGCTCCCCCTGCGCCGCTGCCCACGCGGCCAGGTCGGCGGCATTCGGGTGATGGTGCTCGTGCAGGTAGCGGTCGGTGACCATCGCCCCACGCCGATTCCAGCGACGCTTGCCGACGATGTGGAAGCCGGCGGCATTGAAGGCGTTCGCGGTGCGCACCACCGAGCCGATGTTGAAGTCGTGGCCCCAGTTCTCGATCGCCACGTGGAGGGGCTGCCGGTGGGTGTCCAGGTCGGCGACGATCGCCTCGTGCCGCCAGTAGCGATACCGGTCGACGACATTGCGGCGGTCTCCTTCGGCGAGCAGCACCGGGTCCCAGTGATCACCGGCCGGCGGCGGACCGGCATACGGCCCGACGCCGATCTCGACCAGCGATGTGGGTTCGGACTCGGGCCGGTCGGTCACTCCTGCACGGTATCGCCCAGGTGTACCGCGTCCTGGTGGGCGACGTAGCCGAGCTCACCCCACAGCCCGGCCAGGATCACCGCACTGCCGACGAAGCCGTACCAGTAGGGTGCGGTGATGCCCCAGTGGGCGGCCAGGGTGCCGCCGATCATCGACCCCCCGACCATGCCGCCGAGCATCGCCATCGTGTAGACGCTGCCGACCCGGCCCTGCAGCTGGGCCGGCACGGCCCGCTGTCGGATCGTCGAGGCGGTCGTCGCCCAATAGGTGATGTGGATGCCGAAGAGGAACAGGGTGCCCAGCGCCACCGCTTGGTTGCGGGTCAGCGCGAGCACGAGATGCGTGCCGGTCTCCAGGATCAGCCCGTAGCGCATGATGTCGGCCAGCGACACCCGCTCGGCGAGCCACGGGTAGGTCACCGTGCCGAGCACCCCACCGAGCGCGGTGACCACGGCCAGCGCCCCGAAGCCGCGTTCGTCGAGACCGAGCCGCTGCGCGGCATACAGCACCAGCACGCCCCACGACGCGCCATAGGTGAGGTTGAACAGCACGATCTGCAGCACCAGCGCCCGCATCGCCCGGTGCCGCCAGGTCCAGCCCAAGCCCTCGCGGACCTCGTGCCACAGGTGCCGGCGCTCGCGAGGCGGCGCCTCCGGCAGCCGCACCCGGGCGATGAGCAGCGCCCCCAGGGCCATCGCGGCGGTCTGCACGACGAACGGCGCCGCCGGGTATGCCGCGAACAGCAGCGCCCCGATCGGCGGCCCGACGAGCTGGTTGAGCGCCACCCACCCGAAGGTGAGCCGGGCATTGCCCAGGCCCAGCTCGGCGGGCGGCAGGATCGCCGGCAACACGGTGCGGGAGGCCGCATCGACGAACGTCTCGGCTATCGCGATGATCGCCAGCACCGCGAGGATCAGCCCGATCGTCGCCCGGCCGAGGGCCACCGCGGTCGCCAGCCCGGCGAGGGTCAGCACCCGGATCACGTTGCCCACCATGATGATCCGGCGTCGGTCGAGCCGGTCGGCGAGGGCCCCGGCATACAGGCCCATGGCGAAGCCGGGCACCCAGGCGATCGCCGCGGCCACGGCGACCACCCGCGGGTCCTGGGTCAACGAGGCGACCAGCAGCGGCCCCGCCGTGACCGACAGCCCGTCGCCGAGGTTCGACGCCCAGTTCGAGCCGAGCAACCATCGGAACGGGCGCCCCAGCCTGGCCGGGGCCACCCGCTCGACAACGCCCGGGAACGGTCGGCTCAGCGTCACCGGCTCTCGGCGCGCAGCGCGTACTCAGGACTGCCGGCCAGACTGACCGCCAGCGCCAGATCGCCACTGCGCTCCACCTCCTGCGCCCACAAGCTCAACCCACCAGGATCCGGCGCCCGACCCAACAACACGGCATACAGATTCGTCACCCGACGCATCCGCGACTCCAACGACCCATAGAACGCCGCCGCCACCCACTCCCGCCCATACGCCGGGTTCGTCGTATACCCCACCCACGCCGCCAGACCCGCCGGATCCGGCGCCCGACCCAACACCGCCGAATACAACGTCGTCACCCACGACGTCGGCGTCCCACCACCCAGACCGGCATAGAACTCCGCACTGGCATAGAACAACGCCGCCGTCTGCGCGACCGTGAACCGCCC
>RRZU011791386.1_pt1 | contig 30185 bp, 21 predicted proteins | sample 2165561 | NCBI WGS metagenome assembly RRZU01 (sample SAMN10456909, study PRJNA506462) | wastewater metagenome | isolation source: wastewater sludge | place: USA: Moscow, Idaho | reverse complement strand
CAGAAAAGTGCATTGGCGGGTGTTGGCATGCCTATGAAAGAACTTGTCTGCCGCACGTCAATATTAAATTTAGCCAATCGCAAAGCTGAAAAAACCGGCACTATAAAACCGACAAATGCCATCCAATCAGGCAACGCACTTGCGTTGATAAGCTAGAAGACAAGTACGCCGGGTGCCACTCCAAAACTCACCACATCGGCCAGAGAATCCAGTTCTTTGCCCATAGCAGAATAAGCTTTCAGAATGCGGGCAGCGAGGCCATCCATAAAATCAAAAACTGCGGCAATCAGAATGAAAGCCATTACCATTTCGTAATTTGCCTGAAATCCGTAATAAATGGCAAAACAACCCGAAAATAAATTCAGAGTGGTAATAAAATTAGGGATGTGCTTTTTAATCATTGGAGTAGATGTTTTATTCTTTGTTTTTACTGTCGATTAATATTGTAACTGGCCCATCGTTAATCAATGCTACCTTCATATCTGCTGCAAAAATACCTGTTTTTACCGGTATTGCCGTTTTTTCGGACAATAGTTTACAGAAATTTTCATACAGAGGAATGGCTTTTTCGTGTCCGGCAGCACGGATGTACGAGGGTCTGTTTCCTTTTTTTGTGAGTGCATGCAAAGTAAACTGACTGATAACGAGCAATTCTCCTCTTATGTCGGTCACTGAGCGGTTCATTACGCCATTTTCATCATCAAATATCCGCAAGCCGGCTACTTTGCCTGCAAGCCATTCGGCATCTTCGGTGCTGTCGGTGGTTTCTATCCCAACCAATATCATAAATCCCCGTCCGATAGCCGCATGTATCTTATTGTTAATAGTAACGGAAGCTTCGCTCGCCCGCTGAATAACTACTCTCATTGTTTTATAAATTCAATTCCAGTTTTTCTTTTCGTGGCAACCCTGCTATAACCAGGTCGTACGAATGATTAATAAGTTCTTTAATTTTGTCTTCGCTGATTTCGTTGCTCATTATAACCGAATTCCAATGCTTTTTGTTGAAATGATATGCAGGTACAATACAACTGAATTCTTCGCGCAATTCGATGGCTTTTTCGGGGTCGCATTTCAGGGCAATTTGCGCTTGCGGATTGTCCAGAGGAATAAGCGCAAACATTTTGCTGCCAACTTTAAAAACCAGCGTAAACTCATCGAACGGAAAGTGTTCGCTAACGGCTTTGTAGCTCAGGCAATGCTCGCGGAGTTGTTCTATGTTCATGATTTATGATTTGTCTGAATTGAATGGCTAATTTAATTATATTATTTGAAATAAAACAGTTTGAAATGAATTGATTTGAAATAAAAAGATTTGAAATATAATGATTTCTTTTAAGTGTGTATTATGACTGAAAAATTACTGTAATTTCATGATGAATTGAGTGTCACGATTATAAATTCTTTTTGCAAAAAAATCCTTATCTTTGTGGCTTCTAAAAAAATCGGTATTTTATGAATATTTCGTATAACTGGCTCAAAAAATACATTAATGTTGATATTGAGCCTGTTGAGTTAGGCAAGGCGCTTACTTCTATTGGCTTGGAAGTGGGTGGAGTAGAGGAAGTTCAAACTGTAAAAGGTGGACTTGAAGGTTTGGTAATTGGCGAGGTGCTAACATGTGCAAACCACGAAAACTCCGACCATTTACACGTTACCACCGTAAATGTTGGTGGCCCGGAACCGTTACAAATTGTATGTGGAGCTCCTAATGTGGCTGCCGGACAAAAAGTGGTAGTGGCTACTGTAGGTACAGTGCTCTATTCGGGCGACGAAACTTTTACCATCAAGCGTTCAAAAATACGTGGTGTGGAATCGTTTGGGATGATTTGCGCTGAGGACGAAATTGGTATAGGTCACAGTCACGATGGTATTATTGTGCTGCCCGAAACTGCCGTTGTGGGTACTTTGGCTAAGGATTATTACGGAATAAAAAGCGATTACCTTATAGAAGTGGATATTACGCCTAACCGTGTGGATGCAGCTTCGCATTTTGGTGTGGCACGCGATTTGGCGGCCTATTTTGCCATTAAAAATCCGGATGTGAAACTGACAAAACCATCGGTGGATGCATTCAAAGTTGACAATACGCAACTTACTATTCCCGTAACAGTTGAAAATGCCGGGGCTTGTCCACGTTATTCGGCGGTTACTATTTCGGGTGTTGAGGTGAAGGAGTCGCCTGAATGGCTGAAAAATGCTTTGCTGACAGTGGGTTTGCGTCCTATCAATAATATTGTGGATGTTACAAATTTTGTGTTACATGAGTTAGGGCAACCACTGCATGCATTTGATGCTGATAAAATCAGTTCCAAAGAAGTACGCGTAAAATGTCTGGCTGATGGTACGCCATTTGTTACCCTTGATGGCGCTGAACGCAAGCTGAATGCTGCCGATTTGATGATTTGTGACGGAGATGCGCCTATGTGCATTGGCGGCGTTTTTGGAGGACTCACTTCGGGTGTAACTGAATCAACTAAAAATGTATTTCTTGAAAGTGCGTATTTCAATCCGGTGTCAATCCGCAAAACGGCTCGCCGTCATGGATTAAATACAGATGCTTCGTTTCGTTTTGAGCGCGGTTGCGACCCTACTAATACTATTTATGTGCTGAAACGCTGTGCTTTGCTTATTCAGGAAGTAGCCGGTGGGACGGTGTCGAGCGATATTGTTGATATTTATCCACAGGAAGTGAAGCCATTCGAAGTGTCGGTAAGCTTGCAAAAAATAAATTCGCTTATAGGCAAAGAAATCGGTCAGGAAAATATTGAAAAAATTCTTACAGCGCTTGAGATGGAAATCGTATCGCGCACTAACGAAGGTTATGTGTTGCATGTGCCTGTATATCGTGTGGATGTACAGCGCGATGTGGATGTTATCGAAGATATTTTGCGTATTTATGGTTACAACAATGTGGAAATTGGCGAGAATCTGATTTCGACGCTCAGTTACAGTTCAAAGCCGGATACGCATAAACTACAAAATATTATAGCCGAGCAGCTTACAGCGCAGGGATTCAATGAGATTTTGAATAATTCGCTCACTAAAGGTGCTTATTACACCGATTTAACGTCGTATCCTGCGGCCAATTGCGTGAGAATTATTAACGCACTAAGTTCTGATTTAAGTGTAATGCGTCAAACATTGTTATTTGGAGGGTTGGAAAATGTTGCTTACAATATAAATCGCCGGAATGCGAATCTGAAATTTTATGAATTTGGCAATTGTTATTATTACAATGCTGAAAATAAAAAAGAGGATGAAACATTGGCAGCTTATTCCGAAGATTTTCATTTGGGAATTTGGTTAACAGGGAATAAATTCAGTCAGGCCTGGACTACGCCCGACCAAAAATCGTCGGTATATGATTTGAAAGCTTATGTGGAAAACATCATGGTGCGTTTAGGTGTAAATATGCGCAAACTGATTATTGGCGAATATGCCGATGATTTATTGAGCGAAGCGTTGACTGTTTATAGTCCGAGAGGATTTAAACTGGCTGTGCTTGGTGTGGTACATCCTTCTGTTCGTAAAAAAATGGATATTGATCAGGAAGTTTATTTTGCGGATTTAAACTGGAACGCTTTGATGAAAGAAGTAAGCAAACAGAAAGTTAGCTTCACAGAGATATCAAAATATCCCGAAGTAAAACGCGATCTGGCATTATTGCTCGATAAGGCAGTTTCGTTTGCCGAAATAGAGAAAATAGCCTACGAAACCGAGAAGAAGTTACTCAAAAAAGTTACTTTGTTCGATGTTTACGAAGGTAAAAACCTGGAAGCAGGAAAAAAATCGTATGCTGTTAGTTTTATTTTGCAGGACGAGACAAAAACGCTTACCGATGCACAAATTGATTCGATAATGAAAAAAATATTGTCGAATTTAGAAACTAAACTAAATGCTAAACTGAGATAAAAAAGCAAGGATGCAGGCAATAAGCGATAGGTGCTTGCTGCTTTTCGCTAATTACTTACAACTAAATATATGGAAACAAAAATCTTACACACTCCTTTTCAGAAACCCGATGCTTACAATGCGTTGAGTATGCCTGTATATCATTCGGCAGCCTACGAGTTCGAATCGGCAGAGCAAATGGAGCTGGCGTTTACAGGTAAGTCGCCCGAGTATGCGTATTCGCGAATTACCAATCCTACGGTGCAGTATTTCGAGGATCGTATTCAGCACATAACCGGAGCTCTGAGTGTTACGGCACTGAATTCGGGTATGGCGGCTATTTCCAATGCCATTATTACGCTGTCAAAAGCAGGAAGTAATGTGGTTACATCCCGTCATTTGTTTGGCAATACCTATTCTTTTTTTGCTTCAACTTTAGCCGCATTTGGCATTGAAACACGCTTTTGCGATATGACAGCGCCTGCGTCGGTCGAAACTCAGATCGACTCTGATACCTGCGCTGTATTTTTGGAAATTATTACCAATCCGCAGATGGAAGTGGCCGATTTAAAAGCCTTGTCGGCAATTTGCAAAGAAAAAAACGTGCCTTTGGTAGCCGACACCACTATAATTCCTTTTTGTGCCTTTAATGCAAAAGATTTTGGAATTGATATTGAAATTGTATCGTCAACCAAATATATTTCGGGTGGAGCTACCTCGCTGGGAGGACTGATAGTGGATTACGGAACATATAACTGGATGAACTCTCCTAAACTTTTGCCTCTGGCAAAAGAAGTGGGTGGTTTGGCTTTCACAGCCAAATTACGTCGCGAAATACATCGTAACTTGGGAGCTTATATGACTCCGCATGTTGCTTATATGCAAACGTTGGGACTTGAAACACTTGCTTTGCGTTATGAGAAGCTTACGCAAAACTGCAAGGTACTGGCCACAGCTGTGGCTGGTTTGCCAGGGATTGTTTCGGTGAATTATACCGGTTTAGAGGGGAATAAGTTTTATGATTTGAGTCGTCGCCAGTTTGGTGAAAACCCCGGGGCGATGTTTACGTTTGATCTGCAGTCGCGTGAGGCTTGTTTTTTGTTTTTAAATAAACTAAAGCGAATAAAACGGGCTACTAACCTGTTCGATAATAAAACACTGGCTATACATCCGGCAAGTACGATTTATGGTAATTTTACTGCAGAGGCACGTAAATCGATGCGTGTAAGCGATGCAACTATTCGTATGTCGGTAGGGTTGGAGAATGTTAATGATTTATTGTTGGATATTCAACAGGCATTGAGCTAAGAAAATACTGAGCTGATGAAAGAAATCCTTGAGAAAATAATCCGGTATATGTTCAACAAACGATTGAGCAAACAGCTGAAGCATGAGGTACGCGAAAGACGTTTTGTAAATTATACTTCTGCTAAAACGGTATTGCTGTTATTCGAAAGTGATTTTATGGAGCGTAATGCCGAGATTCGTCAGCTTATACAAACGTTTAATGCCGATGGGAAAAAAGTAATGGCCTGGGGTTATGTTGAAAAAAAGGAAATAAGTACAGCCATATTGCCTGATTTCAGGATTTTACACCAAAAAGATGCCGATTTCACGGGGTTGATTCATGAACCTTATCGCCGTGAATTGGAGGAACTGACATTTGATTTGTTAATTGATCTGACAGTAAATGAGGTGAAACCCCTTCAATATATCGCTTTGTATTCAAATGCGGCCTGTAAGGCTGGTACTCATAGTTATCCGGGTATGTACGATGTCATTGTTGATACCGCCATGTTGAAAGCCGAAAATACTTCGAATGAGGTGGAGACAACTGCAATTGACATTTATAATCAGTTGTTTTTTTACCTTAAAAATATACAAACTAACGATTAAATCCCTATTTTTGCAACGATTTTGTAATTTAGTCAAATGATAAATAGTAAATTGACAGGAATGGGTGTGGCGCTGATCACCCCTTTTAAGGCAGATGAGTCGATTGATTTTCCGGCATTGGCCAGACTGGTAGAGTATCAGATTAAAAATGGTACTGATTATCTGGTAGTTTGTGGAACAACAGCGGAAACTCCCACCCTTACCGAAGAGGAAAAAGACCAAATCACACGCTTTGTGATCGATGTAGTGGCCGGTCGTATTCCTATTGTATTGGGTGTAGGCGGAAACAGTACAAAAGCTGTGGTGGATAAACTCTCAAAGTTTGAGTACAAAGGTGTGGATGCTATCCTGTCGGTTACTCCTTATTACAATAAACCTTCGCAGGAAGGTTTATATCAGCATTATGCGGCTATTGCAAAAGCATCTCCGCTTCCTATAATTCTTTACAATGTACCGGGGCGAACAGGTGTGAATATGTTGCCTGCTACTACATTGCGTCTGGCTAATGAGTTCGACAATATTTGCGCTATTAAAGAGGCGTCGGGTAATTTCTCGCAGATTGATGATATCATTAAAAACAAACCCAGAGACTTTATGGTGATTTCGGGCGATGATGGTATAACCTTTCCGCTGATTACGCTTGGCGCTGTAGGTGTGATTTCTGTTATCGGGAATGCTTTCCCCAAAGAATTCAGTCGTATGGTGCGTTTAGCTCTCGAAGGCGATTATAACAGTGCGTTGCAAATACATCACCGGTTTACGGAGCTAATTGAGTTATTGTTTGTCGAAGGGAATCCTGCAGGTGTGAAAAGTATGCTCGCGCTAATGGAGTTTATTGAAAATAAGTTACGTTTACCCTTGGTGCCGAATACGATTAAAACTTACGAAAAAATCAAATTTGTATTAAACCAGATACGATAGGCTTAATATCGGGCAAATAGTTAATTTATTTGCGATGTAATTAACAGCCCCGTTCGGTTATATGCTTACTTCGGATGTTGAATTTTGTTTTAGTTTGCAGATAAGTGTTTGTTTGTCAGCTAATATGTGAAAAATTACACTTTTGTAATAAAAAAAACGCTTTAAATATGTTATATAACGAAAAATGTTGTAATTTTGCATCGATTTTGAATTACAAACATGTTTAATAATTAAAGTTAAAAACAAATGAAAAAAGTATTTTTATTTTTTGCTGTAGCATTTGCTGTTGCTGCTTGTGCTCCTAAGGCTGCTGAAGAAGCTCCTGCAACTGATACTGTTGCTGTTGATACTGTAGCTGTAGTAGATACTGTAGCTGTTGTTGATACAACTGCTACTGACTCTGTAGCTAAATAATTTGGCTATAGCAATAAAGCAATCAAAAAAAAGGCTTGTGACTTGTGTTACAGGCCTTTTTTAATGTCGTTTGCTGTAAAAATGTCGTACTTTTTTTGTATTTTTGTGGCCTAATTTTGAATTAAAGTAATATGAGTGTATTGCGAATAGCTGTGCAGGCTAAAGGACGTCTATACGATGAAACAATGGCGTTGCTCACAGAGTCTGGAATTAAACTTGAATCGGGCAAACGATTGTTGTTGTTGCCGGCACGTAATTTCCCACTTGAGGTGTTGTTTTTGCGCGATGACGATATTCCACAGTCAGTAGCCGATGGTGTAGCGGATATTGGTATTGTTGGCGAAAATGAATATGCCGAAAAGAAAAAGAATGCGTTAATTACAAAGCGACTTGGATTCAGCAAGTGTCGTTTATCCTTGGCAATCCCGAAAGAAAAAGAATATACAGGTATTGAGTGGTTCAATGGAAAGGTAATTGCCACATCATATCCTGAAATACTAAAAGATTTTTTAGCTGATAAAGGTGTAACTGCCGATATCCATGTTATAACCGGTTCGGTGGAAATAGCACCCGGAATAGGATTGGCTGATGCTATTTTTGATATTGTAAGTTCAGGAAGTACGCTTGTTACCAACCATTTGAAAGAGGTTGAAGTGTTGATGAAGTCAGAAGCCCTTTTGATTCAACATCCTGTATTGTCGGCCGAAAAGCAAGAGGTGTTGAATGAACTTTTGTTTCGCATAGAATCAGTACAATTGGCTGAAGATAAAAAATACGTGTTGATGAATGTGCCAACTTCAAAACTCGATGAGATAATTGAAGTGTTACCCGGAATGAAAAGTCCTACTGTAATGCCGCTGGTGAAAGAGGGTTGGAGTTCATTGCATGTAGTAATTGGCGAAAAACAGTTTTGGGATATAATTGGTAAGTTGAAAGCGCTGGGAGCAGAAGGTATTTTAGTTCTTCCCATCGAAAAAATGATCCTTTGATCCATCAAACTGAAAGGGCGTTTCATTATGAATCAGTTATTGAATCTTTGTATCGACAAAGGTAACTCAAGTACTAAGGTGGCACTCTTCAAAGATGAAGAATTACTTTATGATGGTTCGTACGAGCGATTTTCAGTTGAGGAATTTGTTGGTTATCAACGTGAATACAGTATTGGCTCGGTAATAATAAGTAATGTGGGGGCTCCCGACATCATATTCGAAGATTTCCTAAAAAAGCAGAATCTGCATTTTATACTGTTGGATCATCAAACGGCTTTGCCGGTAAAAAATGAATATGATACGCCCGAAACACTTGGAAAAGACAGGTTGGCGGCTGTAGTTGGTGCTACGGTATTAAAACCGGCAAGCAATGTGTTGGTGGTGGATGCCGGTACTGCAATTACTTATGACTTTGTTGATTCTAATGGTATTTATCATGGCGGAAATATAGCGGCTGGTTTGCAAATGCGATTGAAGGCGCTGCATCAGTTTACAAAAAGGCTTCCGTTGATAAAACTTAATGAATCACAATTACTGTTAGGGAAAAATACGCATGATGCAATGCTTTCAGGTGCGTTGAATGGTATAATTTTCGAAATTGAGGGCTATTTTGAGGCTTTAAAAATTAAATATCCTGAACTTTCAATATTTTTAACAGGAGGGGACATAAATTACTTTGTGTCAAAGCTAAAAAGTCCCATCTTTGTAGAAAAAAACTTGGTATTAATCGGTTTGAACAGAATTATTCAATTCAATGTTAAAAAATAAAAATCTTTTTTTCAGTTTACTATTCCTTTTTGTGGTTGGAAGTTCGATTGTTGCGCAGAATAACACAAACTCACCCTACACTTTATATGGTTTTGGCGATATTACTGAAAACTACTCTGGCGAGTATAGGGCAATGGGTGGAACATCCATAGCGTCATCTTCAAAAAATTCGATTAACACTGTAAACCCTGCATCGTATGCTTCGGTTGATAGTATGACTTTTATGTTTGACATGGGAGTTTCGTTGTTAGGTTCGCGCTTTAGCTACAACGATGTGTATAACTCAAAGATTAATGCCAATCTTGAATATATTACCATGCAGTTTCCGTTAGGAAAAAATATGGGATTTAGCATGGGGCTATTGCCATATTCCTTTACAGGCTACAATTATTCATTAACCCAAACTTTACCACTCGATGCTTATCCTGACACTATTATTGCTACACAAACATATTATGGTAGCGGAGGTATAAGCCAGGTATATGGCGGATTATCTATCCGTTTATTCAAACGTCTCTCGCTCGGTGTGAATGGATATTATATGTTTGGGAATAATATGAATACACGTGTTCAATCATTCAGTACAAGCGGTTTTACGGCCGGTTATCAAAAAGATACAATAAAGGTGGCTAGCTTCAGGATGCGTTTTGGCGCACAGTATGCAATGCCGGTTGGTAAAACAAATAGACTATCTTTGGGGGCTTATTACGAGGCAAAACAAAAGTTGAATGCCACTTATTCTGAGTCAACAGGAAGTTACATTGACTCAATAACACCTACTCAGTCGTATTTTACTGATTTTGAACTGCCTCAAACATTTGGAATTGGTGTTAATTATGCTATTGATAACAGAATAACTTTAGCGGCTGATTACTCGTTGCAACAATGGTCGGATGTAAAATATATGGGAGTAGTGGATACTCTTGCTGACCGTTCACGGTTCTCCCTGGGAGCTGAGATTATACCAAATCCGCGTAGCCGACGTTATCTTAACAGAGTTACATATCGTCTGGGATTTAATATGAGTGATGCTTACTATAAAATTGACAATAAAATACAACCAAAGAACTTTGGCATAACTTTTGGATTAGGACTACCATTACGTAATGCTAAGTCGATTGTAAACGCAACTTTAGAATACGGTAAAGTAGGTACAACCTCATTGCTTCGCGAAGATTATTTGAAATTTACGCTCAATGCGGTAATTAACGAAAACTGGTTCTTTAAACGGAAATTATAATCATTAATCAAAATAATCAGAAACAAATATTGTATGAAAGCGAGAAATGTATTGGTGATTCTTTTTAGTATGGTCATGTTCACCAACTGTTTTGCTCAAAAGGAATCTAAAAAAGAAAAAAAGGACAAGTCGGAAACACCTGCTGAGGCTGTAGCTCCAGCTGCACCAGCAACTCCAGCACCTGCGGCAAATGTTACGACTGATGAGTGTAATGTAAATATCAGTTTATTTAATGAATCGGCTAAGAATAAACAGTATGCCGACGCTTTGGAACCATGGAATGCGGTTTACCGCGATTGTCCGGGAGCGAACAAAGTTATATATAGTCGTGGACGTGAAATCGTACAGTGGGAGTTGCAACAGGCAAAAGATGCAGCAGCTTACGAAAAAGTGTTCAATAAACTGATGGGAATGTATGATAATCGTATTAAGTATTTTGGCGATGATGCAAAGTACCCAACAGCCTGGATTTTAGGAATTAAAGCAATTGACTACATTCAGTTCGTAAAAAACGATGAATTGAAGAAACCTGCCTATGAAATGCTGGCAAAATCAATTGAAGGTTTAGGTGCAAACAGTGAAATTGACGTACTACGTTTATATGTGGTTTTGTCGAACGGCATTTTTAAAGCAGATGCAACTCATGCTGAGAAATACATTAGCGACTTTACAAAGGTGAATGCAATTCTCGACGAAATAATTTCAAAACCTGAGATGAAAACAAATGCAGCGGCAGTTGAATTAAAACCGGGTTTGGAACAGTTATTTGCTCAGAGCGGTGCAGCTGATTGTAACACAATGGATAAGATATTTGCTGAAAAAGTGAAACAAAACCTGACAAACAAAGAAGTGCTTTCAAATATCGTCGGATTGTATCGCAAAGTTCGTTGTACTGAATCGGAAGTTTACTTCTCTGCTGCATTGGCGCAACATAAAATTGAACCTTCATCAGAGTCAGCTGCAGCTATGGCATCTATGTCATATAAAAAAGGGGAATTTCAACAAGCAGTAGCATTCAACGACGAAGCAACTAAACTGGCAACATCAAACGAAGATAAAGCCGAATTTCAGTTTACAAATGCACAGATTATATTGAAGGAAATGAATAATTTTCCACGTTCAAGAGAATATGCCCGTAATGCTTTGGAATATAAACCCAACATGGGAAAAGCATATTTATTGATTGGTAGTATGTATGCCCGTTCGAAAAACATTTACAGTGACCCTGTATTGGCTAAATCGGTATTTTGGGCAGCGGTAGATAAGTTCCAGAAAGCAAAACAGGTAGATGCTTCGGTAACAGCTGATGCTAACGAACTTATACGTACCTATAGTCAGTATTTCCCATCAAAAGAAGATATCTTCTTCCAGCCACAATTAGCAGCCGGAAAATCATTTACCGTAGGTGGATGGATTGGTGAAACCACTGTTTGTCGTTAATCATTTACGTGTTTCGTTCAGTAGAATGAAAGAGAAATCAACAAAATACTTCAAAATAACAACCACTTTTTTAGTGGTTGTTATTTTGTTTATATATTCATCGTGTAAACCAAAAACAGAAATTGAAAAAATTTCGGCCATCACTGACCGGGCTCAATTGCCACGTTTACACGCCACCGATATAACTACAGTGATATCCGATTCGGGTATTACACGCTACCGGATTTCCACACCCGAATGGGATGTTTACGACAAAGCCATGGAGCCATACTGGGAATTTCCGGCAGGTATTCATTTTGAAAAGTTTGATGAAAACCTGAAGGTGAATGCCAATATACACAGTAATTATGCCCGGTTCAATCAGTATCAGAAGTTATGGGAGCTACGGGGCAATGTTCGCATGACAAATCTGAGTGGTGAACTGTTTGAAACCGAGAAGTTATTCTGGAGCCAGTCACAGCAGAAATTTTATTCAGATACGCTCGTTAAAATTACCCGCGCTTCTTCAATTATACATGCCGTTGGTTTTGAATCGAACCAGCAACTTACCAAATATATTTTTAAATCAACACGTGGAATATTTCCGGTGAAAGATTAGCCAATTTTTTGTACATTTGTTTCCGGTTGTTAACTTATTAAATCGGAATGAGAAAATTGTATATTCTGACTCCAGTAATCCTGTTGTTTTTATATTTATCTCCCTTATCTGCACAAACTGGTACTCTGTTTACTGCCGATAATGTGCTGTCCAATAGTCATGTAAACTGTATTTTGCAGGATAGTAAAAATTATATCTGGATAGCTACCGAAAATGGGCTTAATAAGTTTGATGGGAATAGGTTTACCATTTATCTGAATAATCAACAGGAGCAAAATATACTACTTAACAACTATGTGCGTACTCTTTTTGAGGATAGCAAGGGTAGGCTTTGGGTAGGATGTCTGAACGGCATTATGCTCTATAACCGGGCCGAAGATACTTTTACTGAAGTGCCGGTTTTCTATCAGTCGAAAAAATACAACCCACATATTACCTCAATAATTGAGTTATCGTCCGGCGAAATTGTAGTGGCAACTTCAGGTGCCGGTCTTTTGCGTTCAACATCTGATTTTAAATCGTTCCGGGTTGACGAGAATCTGTTTAATAAACTATCAAGCCGCTATTTAACGACTGTTCTACAGGCTAAAAACGGAGACCTATGGATAGGTTCTGAGAATCAGGGTGTAAACCGCGTGTTACATGCCGATAAATCAATCCTCTCGTTCAACTCAAATTACGGAAATATAAGTAATCAGGTTTCGGATATATGTGCTGATAATGCCGGCAATATCTATATTGGGACCCTTACAGGAGGTCTTTATGTGGTGGAAAAGTCGGGAGCACTTTTCACGCATATACCGTATGTAAATCCATCCATCACATTACCTGTAAAGAATATATATATTGATAGAGATGGCAATGTGTTGGTCGGAACCGACGGTATAGGTTTGAAGATATTGAATAAACTAACCAACAAACTGGAGGATTACAGACTGCGTACTTCCATGTTTAGTTTTGCACAAACCAAAGTACACTCTATTTTACAGGATAAAGTAGGCAATTTATGGCTGGGTTTGTTTCAGAAAGGTGTTTTCTTCTCGCCCGAACACCCTAATAAATTCAATTATATCGGACGAAAATCTTTCTATCAAAGCTTAGTGGGATTAAATTGCGTAATGTCAGTATTAAAAGAAGACAATGGAGTTTTATGGGTGGGCACAGACAACGATGGACTTTACAGAGTTAGTAAAGGCATCTCAAAGCATTATGAACTTCCGGGTAAAGTTAGTGGTTTATCGGCTACAATCATGTCAATACATCGAACTGATGATGTGGGCTTGTGGTTGGCGTCGTATGTTGATGGATTGTTGTATTTTAATAAACAAAGCGGGCAGGTGGTATCCTATGCGAATAATATCGCATCAAAAAATTTATCTTCGGTAAACAAAGCGATGTCTATAACATCCGATTCTGATAAAAATATCTGGGTGGGTACAAACGGCGCAGGGGTACAGGTGTTTCATTCACAACAAAAAAAATGGATAAAACAATTTCTGTTTCACGAAGAAGATTCCACGGGAATTGCGAATAATTGGGTGAATTGTATTATAAACGACAATAAAGGACATATTTGGGCAGGTACATACGAAGGTGCAAGTAAAATAGATATACGTACAGGCCGAATTACCAATTACCGAAAAAGTCAGGGCGGAATACCCGGAAATGTTGTAACATCGATACTCAGTGATAAAAATAACCATATCTGGTTTGGAACAACCAATGGCTTGGCTAATTTGGATACAAAAGCTAATAAATGGACTATATACTCCAAAAACGACGGTTTAGCCGATAATGCAGTATGTGCTATACAGGAAGATCTGAACGGTGATATATGGATTAGTACATTTAATGGAATTTCAAAATATGACAGGCAGTTACACAAATTCACCAATTTTTATTCGGCCGATGGCCTTCAGGGCAACGAGTTTTCAATGGGAGCATCGGCTCAAACAAGTAAAGGTGAACTGATTTTTGGTGGTGTGGCAGGTGTGAGTCTTTTTTACCCTGCAGATGTAAATCATAATTTACAATCATTAAAATGTCATCTAACCGGTTTTTATGTGTTCGATAAGCATATTGTAAAAGGCAAAAAGTCGGGAGCTTTTACAATTGCCGAAGATGATATTGCAGATGTTAAGGAGTTAGAATTGAGCTATAAGGATAATATGCTTTCGTTTGAGTTTTCAACCTTCGATTTTGGTAACACACAAAATGTTAGTTATGAGTATATGCTCGAAGGCCTGAGTCAGAAATGGGTGAAAACAGATAAAGGTGTGAACCGGATCAGTTTTACTAATCTTAGTTATGGAAACTATAGATTAAGAGTGAAGGCAGTATTGAATAACCGGCAATCGGAAGAAAAAGTGGTTGCAATCATAATTCATCCACCCTATTATTTGAATACTCTGGCCAAAACAATTTACTTCATATTAATATTTGTATTGGGTTGGATAATATACCGTATTGTTTCTGACAGGATAAGAAGTCGTCAGGAAATAATGCGCCGTGAACATTTGGAGCAGGTAAATGAAGGTAAATTACAGTTCTTTATCAATATTTCGCACGAAATACGAACGCCGATGAGCCTGATTATTAGCCCACTTGAAAAACTATTACTCGAAAATTCTGACAAGGAAAAACAAGTTGTTTATCAGTTAATGTACCGAAATGCGCAGCGTATTTTGAGGTTAATTAACCAGTTGCTTGATATACGTAAGATTGATAAAGGGCAGATGTATGTAAAAATGGGTGAAACTGATATGGTGGCATTTATTGACGACCTGATGACTACTTTTGAATATCAGGCAAAAAAGCGGGGTATTCGTTTTGAATTTGAACATTCGTTCGAGTCATTGTTAGTATGGATTGATAGTAACAATTTTGACAAAGTATTGGTCAATATTTTATCGAATGCATTTAAATTTACCCCCGATAATGGTGAAATAGTGGTTAAACTGCAAACATTTAATCGGCTTAGTTTGAGTGCTGAAAACCCGGATACATTCGAAATTACGATATCTGATTCAGGAATTGGTATTGAGGAAGATAAAATTGAGCGTATTTTTGAACGTTTCTATCAGGTTGATAATACCCAAACTCAGGTAAATTTTGGTACCGGTATTGGTTTGCACCTTGCAAAAAGCCTTGTAGAGCTAATGCATGGCGATATTTTTGCCAGAAACAAAGTAAATGCAAATGGCTGCGAATTTGTAATCCGCTTACCTTTGGGTAATTCTCATCTTTCCTCGGCCGAGTTTAGTGCCAACAATACTCAGAAAATATCGCATACCGACGAAAAAAGGTTTGAACTACTTGGTACAGATTCAACAACACAAGCCATAGTGAAACCAAAAACGAATTTCAGAATATTAATTGTTGATGATGAACCGGAAATAAGGCATTATCTGGTAAGTGAGTTTGCTCCCATATATCATGTACACGAATGTGCTAACGGGCTCGAAGCTTTGGATTATATACTCAGAAACAAACCCGACCTGATAATAAGTGACGTAATGATGCCCGAAATGGATGGAATTGCGTTGTGTAAAAAGGTAAAAGGGAATACTGACACCAGACATATTCCGGTTATTCTGCTTACTGCGCGCTCAAGCGACGAGGATAAGGCTGAAGGGTTTGATACAGGAGCCGATGCATATATTGCAAAGCCGTTTAATGTGGAATTACTTAAAAAACGGGCAGCTGGCATAATTGAAAACAGGGTTAGACTAGAACCCAAAGCGATGGACGCAGAGGAGAACAAGGCCCTGATTAAACAAATTGTGCTTAAACCAAACGACCAGGTTTTACTGGAAAAAATAATTAAAATCATAAACGATAATATTGCCGACCCTGAATTGAACGTAGAAATGCTTGCCGATGGAGTAGGTATGAGCAGGGTACATATGCACCGTAAACTGAAAGAACTTACAAATATGTCGGCTCGTGATTTTATTAAATCGATTCGCCTGAAACAGGCAGCCGAATTATTGCTCAACAAAAAACTTACTGTGTCCGAAATATGCTACGCTCTTGGTTTTACAAACCTATCGCATTTCTCAACTCTATTCAGGGAGCACTATGGCGTGTCACCTAAAGAATACAGTAGCCCAAAACAAAGCTGATAAATTACCGGATAATATAAACAACTAAGCGAAGTCAGAATGACCTTCGCTTTTTTTTGCGATTTGTTCATTGAGCCAAAACCTATGTCAGAATATCCTTAATTTAACATAGATGTAACGATAACCAAATAAAATGTAATCTGCCGAAAAGTGTGAAAACATCGGAATAGCTATTTTTGCCACTCGAATAACTCCGACGTGTAACCCAAAAATCAATATAAGAATGAAAACTTAGTGTAGTATGCCGTAAATCAAATCATGTGTAAATTACTATTTAAAAATCAATGAATAAAAACAATCTATGAAAGTCACCATTAAACAACGATTGACACTTGGACTTATCATGTTTCTATTACCGGTTTGGGCTTATGCACAAATGGTAACTATTAAAGGAACAGTAAAGGACAACAAAGGCGAAACCCTGATGGGTGTTAGCATTTTGGAGGTGGGTTCAACCTCCAATGGTACCATTACCGACCTCGACGGTAAATTCTCTATTACGATTCCGAAAACTGCATCACTGCTGTTTTCGTACATCGGTTACGAAAAACAAACAATTAAACCGGAAGGTAAAACAGTCCTGAATATTATACTTCAGGAAGAATCAAAAGCCCTGAACGAAGTAGTAGTGGTTGGATATGGGCAGATGAAACGCTCTGACCTAACCGGTTCGGTTGTTTCGGTAAGCGATGCAGCCATCAAAAAATCGGTAAGCACATCTATCGATCAGGTTTTACAGGGGCGTGCAGCCGGTGTTCAGATTCAGGCAAACTCAGGTACTCCCGGTGCCAGTTCGGCTATTCGTATTCGTGGTATAAACTCGATAAACCTGAGTACACAGCCTATATTTGTTATCGACGGTGTAATTATTGATGCCTCCACAAGCAGCGAAAGTAATAACCCGCTATCAAGCATTAACCCTTCCGACATTCTTTCGATGGATATTTTGAAAGATGCCTCGGCGACAGCCATTTATGGTGCACGTGCATCCAATGGGGTTATTATGATTACTACCAAACGTGGTAAGTCGGGCGATGCCATAGTAACCTATGATGGTTATGTGGGCTGGCAAAGTATGCCTAAACATTTGGATATGATGAATCTGCAACAATATGCCCAACATCACAACGATAGAGCTGCTTTGGGTATAGTAGAGCAAACAAGTGCATTTGTGCGCCCTGATTTATTGGGTGAGGGCACCGATTGGCAAAAAGAGTTGTATCAAAATGCGTTAATGACCAACCATAATATATCAATAACCGGTGGTAACGAAAAAACGACATACTCTTTGAGTGGTGGTTATTTAAACCAGGAAGGTATTGCAGTTGGTTCAGGATTTACACGTACTTCAATACGTAGCAATATTGACTCACAAGTTAAAAAGTGGTTGAAGGCTGGTATGAATTTCTCGGTTTCTGACTCGAAACAAGAAGTTGGAGCTGATAATGGTATTATTATGAATGCTTTGCGCCAGCAGCCAATGGTAGCAGTAACCAGTGCCGATGGCAGCTTTGATGGTCCGGATGATGTTTGGATGCCTATTAACCCGATTGGTATGGCTTCAATACTTGAAAATTATAACAAAAAATACAATTTCAGACTAAATACTTATCTGGATGCCAACATAACCAAACAGTTATCGTTTAAAACAGAATACTCTACAGATTATAGTTGGGCGAATACATATTATTTTGAACCATCGTATCAGTTTGGAGTTTTAGTAAATAAAACACGTACTTCCAGACGTACAAAAACGGACTCGAAGTATTGGTCGTGGAGAAACATCCTGAGTTACAACAATACATTTGCCCGCAAACACAATGTAAACGTAATGATAGGCCAGGAAATGACTGAGTCGGCCTGGGAAAACCTTTCGGGTGCAGCTACCGGCTTTTTATCAAATACAACTCACGATTTAAGTGCGGGCGATGTAACTGCATCAAGCGCAACGGGTGTATCTACCAAAAGCTCTATTTTATCATTCTTCGGCCGTGCATTTTATTCTTACGACGACAAGTACTTACTTACAGGTACTATCCGCCGCGACGGTTCATCGAAATTTACTTCGGCTAACCGCTGGGGTTGGTTTCCGTCGGCAGCTCTTGCATGGAAAGTATCGAACGAAAGTTTCCTGAAGGACAATGATGTGCTGAATAATCTGAAGTTACGTTTAGGTTGGGGTGCTACCGGTAACCAAAATGTGGAAAACTGGGCATACATGGCGCTTTTATCAGCCAAAAGTACTCCATGGGGAACAGGTGTGTTAAATGCAAATAATGCAAATCCTGATTTGAAGTGGGAAACAACTTATTCGTCGAACCTAGGTCTCGATATTAATATGTTTCACAACAGGATTGAGTTTATAGCTGATGTGTACTACAAAAAAACAGTTGATTTGTTGTACCGTATTTCATTGCCATCTTACCTGGGCTCGTCGGGCTATGGAGCCGCATCGAATCCCTGGGCAAACATTGGTGTACTTGAGAACAAGGGGGTTGAATTAACCTTGAATACCGTAAATATCGATAAAGGCGGTTTCCAATGGCGTTCCAACTTTGTATTTTCACTTAACCGTAATAAAGTTGTAAGTCTGGATACCGATAATTCATCGGTCGAAAAAACATTCCGCGTAGGTTCTGAAACAAATATCGTCACCAAAACAATTCCAGGCGAAGCCATTGGACAGTATTGGGGATATCAGGTAATTGGACGTTTTAACACAGCTACTGATTTTTACTACAAAGACGATAATGGCACGGTTAAACCAGTTGCCTTACCCAAAGGTGTATCAATTGGCGAAAGTGGTGCTTATATTGGCGACTATATCTTTGCCGACCTAAACAACGATGGTGTGATTGATAACAATGACTGTACGTTTATTGGAAATCCTGAACCAAAATTCACTTACGGTGTTGGAAATACATTTTCGTGGAAAGGATTTGATTTAACTATTTTCCTTTCAGGTTCGTACGGCAACGATGTAATGAATTACAACCGCCGTTACATTGAAGATGTACGTTCGAATACCAACCTGCTTACCTCGGTGCTTGATTATGCCCGTATCAGCAAAATTGATCCAAACGGACCCGATGATTATCGAAATCTGTATGTGTCGGGTGGAAGTAAAACCATGCCTCGTTTATCGGCATCGTCGGCCAATGGAAATACCCGTGTAAGCGATTTGTACATTGAGGATGGATCATATCTACGTATTCAAAATATATCGCTGGGCTATACTTTCCCTACAAAATGGTTAAAAAAATCACCAATAACCGGATTGAAAATTTATGCCAACCTGCAGAATGTATACACATTTACGAAATATTCAGGGTATGATCCTGAAATCGGGTACATGTATGGCGATGCATTGATGAGTGGTCTCGATTACGGACGTTATCCAACTCCGCGTATCTATACCTTCGGTTTAAATGTTTCATTCTAAAATTTAATCTACAATGAAAAACAAAATATTTATTTTAGCAGCACTGGTTACCACATTTGTACTAAGCGGATGCGAAGATTTTCTGACGCAAAGCAATAGCACAAATCCGAACCAGGAAACATTTTTCGATAGTGAAGAAGCTTTAGCCGCAGCTACAGCTCCGCTTTACAACTATGTATGGTATTCGTTTAACGAAAAATTTTATTACGGTATGGGCGATGGTAGAGCAAACAATATTACTGCCCGCTGGTCCGACTATATTTATCCATATACAAACCTCACCGAAACTTCACTAAGTATTGGTTTGGAAGATGCGTGGGGTTCTTTGTACTCAGTTGTGGCTCAGTCAAACAATACGATTAATAATATTAAAAATTATACGTCGTCTGCAGTAAGCGAAACAGCGAAACAGCAATCAATTGCTGAAGCCCGTTTTATGCGTGGTACAGCGTATTGGTATATAGCCTCACTTTGGGGGAAAGCCATTATTTATGAGCGTACATCTGACTTAATTAATAACTCGGCTGTACCGCCTCACCGTGCTGCCGATGTATTCGAATTTGCTATTCGCGACTTGGAGTATGCCGCTAAATACTTACCTACAACACAGTCGGATAAAGGTCGCGTAACATGTTATAGTGCTTATGGTATGTTGTCGCGCTTTTATTTATCGATGGCAGGTATCACTGAAAGTGGTGAATACAACGGACAAAACATTGCAACAGACCCGAACAGAGGCTATCGTAATCCGTATTATCTGGATTTGGCTAAAAAAGCTGCATTAAAGGTAATCAACGAATCGTCGTACAAGCTAATGGATAACTATGGCGATTTATTTACTTATGCAAACAATAACTGTCAGGAAGCAATGTTTCAGTTACAATGGCTAAGTGGCTCAACAGATGCTATTGGCTGGGGATGCAACCAACCCATGCAGGCCTTCTTTGGCTGGTCGTCGATGGTTGCTGACGGTACTAACTGGGGTAATGCTACCTATGCATCGTGGGATTTAGTGCGTACATATGATAAAACCGACCGTATCCGTCGTCATGCAACAATAGCTACTTATGGTGAGTTCTATCCCGAATTGTACAAGAAAGGAGGAGGATATACTTATGGTGTTACCGAAACCGGATATCTGAATAAATGTAACGTTAAAAAATACGTAATCGGTACCAATGACGATAATGGTGTTAGTTATAAACAAAGCAGTGGACAAAACACCCAAATGCTCCGACTTGCCGAAGTGTACCTGAACCTTGCCGAAGCAGTATTAGGCAACGATGCTTCAACAACGGATGCTACAGCCTTAATGTATTTCAATAAGGTGCGCTTACGTGCAGGGGTTGCTACCAAAAGTAGTATCAGCTATGCCGATTTAAAATACGAACGTCGTATTGAGCTGGCCATGGAAGGACAGTATTGGTACGATTTACTTCGCCGTTCATATTATCAACAACAGGAGGTAATAAACTATATGAACAATCAGGAACGTAATGCTGGTTACGAGTGGGACGAAACCGAGGATTGTCAGTATGCCAAAGCAAGTGAGGGTACAGGTGTTGCTACAGCTGAACTCAAACACTTACTACTTCCTATTTCGGATGTGGATAAAGGAAAAAATAAGTATTTAAACGAAGAACCGGTATCGTTCACCTTTACCGAAGAAAAAATAACCGACTTGTATTAATATTTAAAAGCAAATTCAGTATGAAAAAATTTAAATATATATTCTTAATGAGTTTTGTTTTGCTGATTTCAGTTGGCTTAACTTCATGTAAGGATGAAAAAGACCCTGGCAGTACGCCAATTTCAGTAACGCAGATATATCTTGAGGATTATAAATCAACTGTTCCTGACCGCCCTGTAACCTTTGCCCGTTTGGGTCAGCTTATCCGAATTGAAGGTAGTGGCTTTCTAGGAATGAAGAAAGTGATAATTAATGGTTACGAAACCTACTTTAATACCACTTATATAACTGATAATTCTATGTTAATTAATATCAGTGCAAAAACACCTATTGTGGATGCCGAGGCTGATTTACGTAACAAAATTACGTTTATTAAAGATGACGTGGAATTTACCTACGATTTTGTAATTCGCGCTGCTGCACCTTCTATAACCAATATAAGCAATACACTTCCTAAAGCAGGTGAAACTGTAATAGTGTACGGGGTTAATTTACAGGAAATTACTAAAGTGACCCTGCCCGGAGCTATAGAACTTACAACAGGTATTGTTAGCGATATTGATGGCGAGTGGTTTACTTTTGTAATGCCCGATGGCGTAACCGAAAGTGGTTCAGTATATTCTGAAGGAGCAAACGGTATTGCGGCTTCACCGGCTTACTTTAACGTATCTTCTTGTTTGGTACTCGACTTTGATGGAAATGGTACCCAGGGATTTTGGAGTTGGAGTGCAACCGGTTCTATGATCAATGCAGATGATTTGGTAAACGATCCACTGTCAACCGGTCGTGGTAAATGTGTGCAGTTAATACCTGAGCGTATATTAACCGGGGCAAATGGTGGTGTTATTGCCGGAAAATCGCGTGCTACTGAGTGTTGGACGGCAGGTAATGGTAATGCATCAGACGATTGGACCCGCATGTATAACCTGATACCATCTACTACTCCTGTAACCGAAGTGGCTTTTCAGTTTGATATTTATGTGCCTGAATTCTGGAGTACCACCGGACATATTGAAATTGCACTGTATAACAATTTTAATTTTGCAGGTATTGGTTCCGACGACGATAATGGCCGCACTGCTTATTATGTACCCTATATTCAGGATGGAACAGTTGTGCCGTTTAAAACTTCGGGTTGGGTAACAGTTACCATTCCTTTCAGCAATTTTGGATATTATGCCAAACAAATTGCCGATGATAAAATGCCAACATTCGAAAACGTGGTTAATGACCGATTAGCTGCTACCTACCGTAATTTTGGTATGGGTATCGTAAATACTGATTTTAAATACAACGGTGTTACCATTACATCATCCCTTTTCAATCAGAAAATTTATGCTGATAACTGGCGTGTGGTACCTTGTAAAAAAATAGTCGTTTCTGATTTTAATGACGAAGAATAATTACTGAGTTGTAAGCAATAACTAATACTAACAATGACTGCTATTGGTTGGCAGTCCCGAATAAAAAAAATGTATGAAACGAAATAAATATATACTTCCGATAGTCGGTTTAGCTCTTATGCTAAACAGTTGCTATGACGATAAAATGGTGTGGGGCACCCCTGACGGGCATAACCCTGTTGTGTCGGCTGATATCCCGTTGGCATTAGCCGAAAAAATAGCCAATTATGACTATATTAAAAAATATGTTCCTCAGGAAATGACTCTGGGAATTGGTGCTGGCGCTGATTTGTATATTTCGGATCCGGCTTTTAAAAAGGTAATTGATGATAATTTCCAGATGATGACCACCGGTAATGCTATGAAACATGCTTCGGTTGTGAAAAGCGATGGTACACTGAATTTTACCACGATCGATAATTTTTTCAATGCACTTCCGGCTGATATGAAAGTGTATGGTCATACTTTGTTGTGGCATACACAGCAAAAACAGATTTATTTAAAATCTCTTATCGACCCGGTAGTAACTGTTGTTACCGACCCGGGCGATGTGTTGGAGAATATTATTCAAAACTGGGATTTTGAAACCGGAACAAAAGCTCCATGGGGTTCATGGGGTAATAGTTCAACCAGTGCTATCTCCGCTCAGGGTCAGGGATACAGTAGTAATTACTCTATGTTGCTGACTAACCCTACTGACGCAAACTTTTGGAGTGCGCAGGCTGCTTACGATATGTCGTCGACATTACAAAGTGGGGTAACCTACGTATTTCAGTTTTATGCTAAATCCACTTCGGCTGCCGGTCAACTTCAGGTACAGGTGCAAAACAGTTCTACTTACGGAAGTCAGCAAGGTTATGCCTCTTTTAATGTGGGAACTTCGTGGGTGCTTTGTCAGAGTGAGTTTACCTGTTCGTACAGCGATGTTAATCGCTTGCTTATCAATTTTGGTAAAATTGCCGGAACCTATCAAATAGACAATTTCAAATTTGGTAAAAAAATTGAAGATAAAATGATCAATGTGTTGACTGGCGATAATATCAACTTCGAAGGTGCTACATTGGGCTCTTGGGGAGGTTGGGGCAATAGCTCTACACGTGCCATTTCAGCTTCAGGCGAAGGTTACAATAGTAGTTATAGTATGAAAATGGTTAACCCTACCGATGCCAACTCATGGAGTGCTCAAACAGCCATTTCATTACCGGCAGCACTTACTGTAGGTAAAACCTATATGTATTCGGCTATGGTTAAAGCTACAGTTGCCAATCCTGACTTTACATTTCAGGTTCAAAATTCATCTACCTATGCCGGCGAAGGTTATGTAAGTAAAGCAACAGTAGCCAATACCTGGGTACCTGTTGAAGGTGAATTTACCTGTACCAAAGATGGATTAAATCGTTTGTGCATTAATTTCGGTAAAACAGCCGGTACATATTATGTGGATAATATAAAATTTGGCGAAAAGAAAGCTACTGCAGCTTCAGTTCGCAAGAAAATAAAATCATCCTCCACCGGAATTATCTATACTTATAAAACAGCTGCCGAAAAGAAAGCTGCACTGCTTACTGCTATGGAAACCTGGATTAAAGGTATGATGGAACATTGTGGAAGCAGGGTTTCGGCATGGGACGTAATTAACGAACCTATTACTGATAACAGCAAGTGGCGTGGTATTGATGGTAATTTTATGACCGATGATAGCGCACCTGTTGAACAGGATGGTTTGACACTAAACTGGGCAGCCGATCATTTCTATTGGGGCTATTATATCGGTAAGGAATACGCATACAGAGCTTTTGAATATGCACGTAAATATGCTCCTGCAGGGACAAAACTTTTTGTAAACGATTATAATCTCGAAAGCAATGCTAATAAACTGGCAGCATTGGTTGATTTTGTTAAATACATTGAAGACAATGGTCAGGTAGTAGACGGAATTGGCACACAGATGCACGTAACAGCCGATACTACAGCTGCGTTTAAAACTAAAGTTGATAATATGTTCAAAACGATGGCGGCTACCGGAAAACTGGTTCGCGTAACGGAGTTGGATGTGCGTGTAAATACAGCCACACCAAGTACAGGCCAGTTTGAAGTACAGGCATTAACATACCAATATATAGTTCAATCGTATATCAAAAATGTTCCTTCGGCTCAACGCTCAGGTATTACTATCTGGAGTTTAACCGACCATGCCCGCGAGCATGAATATTGGTTACCAAACGATGCTCCTAACTTGTTCGATAAAAATTATGGTCGTAAACATGCTTATAAGGGTGTTTGCGATGGACTGGCAGGTTACGATGTTAGTACCGATTTCTCTGGCGACGATTATGTAAATGCCTATAAATAACAACCGGAATCTCCACACATTGTTTTCTACAATGTGTGGAGTCCTTTAAAAGTATAATAACAGTAATTGTAGCAAAATCATTCTCTAAATTAATCAGACCGCAATTAAACCGGGATTAATATCTCTTTTTATAAGGATTGTATCTGATTTTTGAATTCAATTATTGCCAATAGCAGTAATTTTAAACCATCATTTTTCGCAATTATAATTTAATTAAGTCCGGAATCATCATAAACGGGCTAAAGCGTATTTTTCATAATTACTGATACTATATAAAATAATTGATAAAATTTTCACATGAAGTCAAATTCTAACAAACTCTCATTTATCGAAAAAGCAGGATACAGTCTTGGCGACTTGGCGGCAAACCTGGTATTTCAAACATTAATTACGTATTTAGCCTATTTTTATACCGACATTTACGGACTTACGAATACTGATGCTTCGGTTGTGATGCTTGTAGTTGGGTTGTTAGCTGCTTTTGTTTTTAATCCAATTGTTGGAGTTTTGGCCGACAGGACAAATTCCCGATGGGGTAAATTTCGTCCCTGGGTGTTGTTTACGGCTGTACCACTGGGTGTTGTGGCTTTTTTGGCATTTAGCACACCGCATTTCGAATACAAAGGCAAACTCATATATGCAGCTGTTACTTATACACTTTTACTGTTGCTCTATGCATCAAGTAATTTACCTTATTCTGCTTTGAGTGGTGTTATTACCGGTGACATGTCTGAACGTAACAGTATATCTTCCTATCGGTTTGTGGGAGTAATGTTTGCCCAGTTTTTTGTACAGGTGTTTATGCTACCCATTATCGAAAGTGTTGGTGGTGGCGATAAAGCTGTAGGTATAGAGGTGGTAATGTCGTGGTTGGCAATGATTGGCACTGTTATGCTACTTATTACTTTTTTTACTACCCGCGAACGAATTGTCCCTGCACCCGAGCAAAAATCAAGTTTGAAGGAAGACCTATCCGACTTGTCGAAAAACCGTCCCTGGTTAATTATGTTGTTGCTTACAATACTGGTTTTTATTACCCTGGCGATGAAAGGTGGTTCCTATGTGTATTACTTTAATAATTTTGTCGATAAAGAAGCTCTCTCTATGTTTATTACGCCGGTTTTTAATGCATTATCATCAGTAGGCATTACTTTTTTTGGTTCAGATCCGGTTTCAGCTGGTTTTGGATTGTTCAACGCTGGTGGTATCATCTTTATGCTCGTCGGCATTTCACTGTCAAAAGGTCTTGCTGATAAATATGGTAAGCGCGATGTGTATAAATATGGTTTACTGGCCGCTACCTTATTTGTATTTATATTTGTATTTTTCGAATCCGATAGTATACTGATGATGTTCCTTTCGCAAATTTTACACGGATTTACATATGGTATAACTATTCCTATTCTTTGGGCAATGATAGCAGACGTAGCTGATTACTCTGAGTGGAAAACCGGACGCAGAGCAACTGCAATTATATTTTCAGCTATGATGGTTGGTTTAAAAGCGGGGTTGTCAATAGGTGGTGCATTGGTAGCCTGGATTTTAGGTCTTTATAATTATATCCCAAAAGATGGTTCAAACGGAATGGAGGTGGTGCAACCCGACTCCGTAGCCGAAGGCGCACGTTTATTAGTAAGTGTATTCCCATCTATTCCATTTATTATTGGAGCAGGCTTGTTGTTCTTTTATGTCATTGACAAGAAAATGGAAGTTGAAATTGAGTCGGAACTTAAAAAACGCAGAACCGATAAATAGTTTTTTTTGTAAAGTTTTTTAGATATGCTAAAAATTAGAATAGCCATCTTATATGTTGTTTCTTTTTTTTCGTTCAGTATTATTCTGAGTGGATGCAAAACAAACGCGGGCTTAAAACAGAGTTTTAAAAACGATTTTTATATCGGGGTAGCGATGAATAGTGCCCAGATTAATGGATTGGACAAGAAGGCACAAAAGCTGATTCAGAATAATTTCAATTCAATAGTGGCCGAAAACTGCATGAAGAGTGAGAAAATTCAACCCACCGAAGGCGATTTTCAGTTTTCAGAACCGGATAAACTGGTAGAATTTGGCATGCAAAACAATATGCACATCATTGGTCATACCTTAATCTGGCATTCACAAGCTCCCAAATGGTTTTTTGTTGATAATAATGGGCAAACAGTTTCGCGCGAAGTGCTTATTGAGCGCATGCGAACTCACATTAATACAGTAGTGAAACGTTACAAAGGTCGTGTAAAAGGTTGGGATGTGGTAAATGAGGCTATTAACGACAACGGTACATGGCGCGAAAGTCCGTTTTATAAAATTATTGGAAAAGATTTTGTGAAACTGGCTTTTCAGTTTGCACACGAAGCCGACCCCGATGCAGAATTGTATTATAACGATTATTCCATGGCGCTTGAAAAACGCAGAAATAGCGTTGTAGCTATGGTCAAAGAACTACAGGCCGAAGGCATTAAAATAGATGGGATTGGTATGCAGGGCCATTTGGCAATGGATTTTCCATCAGTTGAGGAATTCGAAAAAAGTATTGTTGCATTTTCCGAACTGGGTGTAAAAGTAATGATTACTGAACTCGATCTGACTGTATTGCCTTCGCCATGGTCAAAAACCGGAGCAAATATTGCTGATAAGGCTGATTATCAGGAACGAATGAATCCGTATAAAACCGGAGTTCCGGCCGAAGTGAATGCTGAATGGGAGCAAAAGTACCTCGATTTCTTTCAATTGTTTGTGAAACATAAAGATAAGATTAGTCGTGTAACATTGTGGGGATTAACCGATACCGACTCATGGAAAAACGATTGGCCTATAAAAGGACGTACTGACTATCCGCTGCTTTTTGATAGGAACTATCAGCCCAAACCAATTGTAAAAAAAATAATGAAAGCAGCCATGAATCATTAATAGGCAGTTTCATTGAATACTGAGATTTTTAATAAAACTATATTATAAATAAAACGAATTTACTTCCCTGCGGGAATTGAACTTTTATGAAAACACCCAAATACCTTGTTCCTCATTTATATACTGCTGATCCGGCAGTGCATGTTTTTAATGGTCGTTTATACATTTACCCTTCGCACGATGTAGAGTCGGGCATACCCGAAAACGACAACGGTGACCATTTTGATATGCGTGATTACCATGTCTTTTCGACCGACGATATCGAAAACGGAACTTTGGTGGATCATGGTGAGGTATTGCACGTAAAAGATATACCGTGGTCAGGCCGTCAGCTTTGGGACTCTGATGCAGCGCACAAAAATGGGAAATTTTATATTTACTTCTCGCTAAAAGACCGGAACGATGTGTTTCACATAGGTGTAGCTGTAAGTGATAGGCCCGAAGGTCCCTTTAAAGCCGAAGATGCACCCATCAAAGGAAGTTATTCTATCGACCCCTGTGTTTTTGAAGATGAAGATGGCGAGCATTACATGTACTTTGGTGGTTTGTGGGGTGGTCAATTGCAACGCTACCGCGGTAACAAGGCCATTGAGTGTGGACACGAACCTGCTGATAACGAACCGGCTCTTTGCCCCAAAGTGGTGAAAATTGCAGATAATATGCTCGAATTTGCAGAAGAACCACGCGACCTGATTATTCTGGACGAAAAAGGAGAACCACTCAAAGCAGGTGATCACGATCGTCGCTTTTTCGAGGCTTCGTGGATGCATAAATACAATGGGAAATATTATTTTTCGTATTCAACCGGCAATACACATTTTTTATGTTATGCTATTGGCGATAATCCATATGGCCCTTTTACTTATCAGGGAGTTATTCTGACACCGGTTATCGGATGGACAACCCATCACTGCATTAGTGAGTTCTGCGGAAAATGGTACTTGTTTCATCACGATAGCCGACCGTCGGGTGGACGTACCTGGCTGCGCAGCCTCAAGGTAGTGGAACTGGAATACAATGCTGATGGAACTATTAAAACAATAGATGGACTTGTAGAGTAATTGAATGATAGGGTGATCTCAGAGTCACCCTATCATTATTCAAAGAAATCATCTACATTTGTTAAATAATTTAATTAATATGAAATCATTTAGAGTCATCATTGTCGCGCTTTTGGTATCAATAATGCCACTTCAGGCAAAAATTCGCTTGCCTAAACTGATTTCTGATGGAATGGTTTTGCAACGCGATGCTAATGTAAATGTGTGGGGTTGGGCCGATGCCAATGAAGTAGTTACTGTTTCTATCGAAGGTAAAAGTTATAAAACAAAGGCTGATGCTGCAGGAAACTGGAAAGTAGTACTGAAAAAACACCAAGCCGGTGGTCCCTATGATATGGTAATTACGGCTTCTAATAGCATTGAAATAAAAAACATCGTTTTTGGTGATGTGTGGTTGTGTTCAGGGCAATCGAACATGGAATTACCCATGCGCCGGGTGAAACCACTTTACGAAGTTGAGATTGCTACAGCGAACAATCCTTTTATCCGTACGTTTATTGTACCTCAAAAATATAATTTTAAAAAAGCAGAACCGGATTATTTGACGGGTAGCTGGCAGGAAGTTAATCCTCAAACAATTCAGAATTTCTCGGCTGTAGCCTATTTTTTTGCGGCGGATTTATATGCAAAATATAAAATCCCAATCGGAATAATAAATGCGAGCTTGGGCGGATCTCCTGCCGAAGCATGGATGAGCGAGGAAGCATTAAAATCATTCCCTGATTATTTGCAGGAGGCTTACAAATGGCGCAACGACCAATTGATAAAATCTACCGATAGTGCAGATATGCAGCTGAGTAACCGCTGGTATGCTGAGGCAAACAGTAAAGATGCTGGTCATGCATTCCCACACTGGAGTGCATCAGTGTTAGATGATTCCGATTGGCAAACGATGGAAGTGCCGGGCTACTGGAGTGATAAATATCCGAAAATAAAGAACGGTGTGGTATGGTTCAGAAGGGAATTTAATGTTTCGAAAACGGATACTGATAAACAGGCTTTTCTGAATTTGGGACGTATAGTAGATGCGGATTCGGTATTTATT
>RRZU010068521.1_pt1 | contig 30192 bp, 29 predicted proteins | sample 2165561 | NCBI WGS metagenome assembly RRZU01 (sample SAMN10456909, study PRJNA506462) | wastewater metagenome | isolation source: wastewater sludge | place: USA: Moscow, Idaho | reverse complement strand
CAAACCTATTCCAAAAAGGACAAGGCCGATAATAAGACCGATACATGTGGTGATAAATTTTTTAATCATGAATACTCAAATATTGCCATCAAAAGGATTAAATAAAGTAAAATAACTAAATAGTAGATAGCGTGAAGGTTAACTCACGTGATTCAGATACTCAGCAAAACTTACGGAAGCCAACTAAATAACTCATACTCACTGGCAGGAAAAACGAATATGCAACTTAAAAAAAGCAACAAGAATACAAGCAATAAAGCATCCTCTGGCCTGACAAACCGTAATGCCATAGGCGTTGAAATCAGTCAGACCTCAATTAATATGGTGCAGCTCACAGGCCGTAGTTTAAACCAAATTCAATTGGAAAAATACGTCATTACCAAGCTTCCAAAAAATATAGTTCAAGGCGGCAAGATACTGGATTACGAGCAACTTGTTTCATATCTGCAACATTCGTATACCCAGTTAAAAGCCAACAGCCGCAATATTGTAGCAGCTATACCACAAAGTTTGGCGACTGTTGAAACCGTTGTCTACAACGAAAAAACCTCCGATTTGAGCTTGGAAGATTTCGTGGAATACCAAATCTCCCAAATCGCCCCCGTAGAAGAAATGAACTACGATTATCAAATCGTGGGGGCTTCTATCTCCCCGCCTGGCCAACAAGTGCTGCTGACTGCGGCGAAAAAAGATGATATTGATCCGAGAGTCGAAGTATTCGAAAGCGCCGACTTGCCGCTCGCCTATATGGATGTTGACTTGTTCGCCCAAACCAATGCATTTTCATTTTGGATTAACCAACACTCCCCAGAGCTGATAGATGAAAAAATCGCCGTTGTAGATATTGGCGAGCTACAAACACGGGCATTGGTTTTGGAAAACGGCCGCATTCTGTATAAGCAAGAAACACCGGTGGGCGGTGAGCAGCTTTCGCAACTGATCCAGCGCACTTATCAGGTAAACGAAGAAAAAGCAGAAGCCATCAAGCTGCAACACAACAACCGCCCGGTGGATTACCAAGCTCAAATAGCCGACCGGTTTAACGTACAAATCGCCCAAGAGATTCAACGTGTTTTGCAGTTTTACTACACCACTCAATCCAACGAGCAATTTTCAGGTGTAAAACATATTTTCCTAACAGGCGGTGTTGCTTCACAACCCGGCCTTCCGGAAACTATTTTTTCGCAAACCAATACAGCCACCCAATGTATCAACCCGATTACCTACACCACCAACAGCAATAAAATCGACTTATCACAATTACAGCAAGATGCGCCTCTACTGACAGTGGCATTTGGTTTAGCATTAAGGGGACTATAAAAAATGATTGAATTAACCAAAATTAACCTTCTACCCTATCGTGAACAATTAGCGCAAAAAAAGAAGCAACAATTCAAAGTGCTCATGATTGCCGCTTTAGCAACCGGCGTCGGCTTGGCCGCCTTAGCTTACTTGGGGATTAATCAAGCCATTTCCAAGCAGCAGGCACGAAATGAGTTTCTTACTCAGGAAATTGCCAAACTAGATATCGAACTTGCAGAAATCGGCAAATTGAAAGAAGAAAAAGACAACTTCCTCAGTCGTAAACAAAAAGTTGAAGAATTGCAGGAAAAACGCTTCCAGGCCGCCCGCATCATCGATACCCTGAATATTCTGGTACCCGAAGGCACTTATTTAACCAGCATCAATGCTGCCAACCCGACCACTTACAACATTAGCGGCAAAGCGACAAGCGACAACAAAATAGCCATGTTTATGCGCTCGATTCCGAGTACCGGAATTTTTATGCAGCCTGAACTTTCTCAAATCAAGAAAGTAGACAATGCACAAGAATTTACCTTGAAAGTGCTATTAAACCAACCAAAGCCTGCTACAACAGAAACAAATGGGGAAAACAGCAATGGCAACTAAGAAGTTAAATGAAATCGACATCCAATCGCTACACCTGCTCGGCGCGCCGGTTAAAGCCTTGCTGGCCTGCGCTGTTGTAGCTGCCGTATTGGCTTTAAGCTATTTCGCACTGTTTCGCGATCAACTGGGTCAACTGGAATCCGCCAAAGAGCAGGAAACCACTCTCAAGCAAACCTATACCGACAAAAGCACTCAGGCAGCCAATTTGAATACGCTCAAAGACGAATTGACCGCCATCCGTTCCTCATTCAACGTTTTACTGAAACAACTGCCCACCGATGCTGAAATACCCAACCTGATTCAAGAATTGCATCAGGCGGGCGCAACCAACGGCATGCGCATGAACAGCGTTACACCACAGGCACCGGTAAACGATGGGCCCATTCAAGTGCTGCCCTACAATATTTCTATTACGGGCAACTATGAACAATTGGCGCAATTCACGCGTGACGTAGGTGCATTATCCAGAATCATTACCCTAGAGTCTTTAAAACTAAAATCAGACGATAAAAATAATGCACTTACCTTAGATGCCATTGCCAATACTTACAAGGCACGCTCTGCAGAAGAACTGGCAGCAGAAGAAAAAGCCAACGCAGCCTCCGACCAGACAAATAAATAACAGGGAAAAACAATTATGATTTACAAGCGAATACTCTTGCCCGCGCTAGTACTTCTGTCTGCATGCTCACAACCTCATGGTGATTTGCAAGAATGGGTAAAAAATGCAAAAACAGCCGCACAAGCAAAAGTGACACCTTATGAAGTTCCGGTGGTAGATACAGCCATAACCTACATAGCGCCTCCCACAACCGGCCTGAATGCATTCAATGCCAAACGGCTTAATGTCATCAGGCAAGGAGCGAACACACCTAATTTCAGCCGCCCGAAAGAAACATTGGAAAGCTTCAGCCTAGAAAACCTGAAATACGTTGGCTCACTGACAAACGGCAAAGCCAAACAAGCCTTTGTAGAAGCAGACGGTCACGTTTACACCGTTGGCATCGGTAATTATTTAGGCCAAAATTTCGGTCGTATCAACAGCATAGACACAGATAAAATCACCATTACCGAAGTCATCGAAGATACTTATGGCAACTGGGTGTTCCGCAAAGCGGAACTGCCGTTGAACAGCAACGATAATACAAACAAACAAACAAATTAAGGGGTCAGCATCCAATGAAACCAACAGTCATCAAAACTCTTTCTGTACTCGGATTCGCAGCAATTATGCAATCAGCTACTGCGGGAAATATTACAGATATTAATGTATCTACTTTGTCAAACAATCAAAAAATTATCAAAATCAAATTTGATAAAGATGTGGTGCAACCTAGCGGTTTTATTACCACTACGCCAGCACGAATCGCGTTAGATTTTCCCGGCACTGGCGTACAGCTGGTACAACCGGTATTGGAATATTCTGATCCGCTGTTAAATCAAATCACAGCGGCTCAAAATAATGATCGTGCCCGTATTTTGCTCAACTTGGCCAAAGCAGGTGAATACAACACCGAAATTAAAGGCAATGAAGTCTGGGTATATGTAGACGAAGCTCCAGAAAAAAATACCGTGGCTTCCAATCCTGCTATCCAAACTGAAACCGTTGCACAAGTACCCGCTCCGCGTGTTGATGCCGCACCCAAAGCAGTACCAAACACTGCCTTTGCTAATATCGATTTCCGCAAGAGCGGTCGTGACTCAGGCATTGTTGAATTAAGCACACCTGGTTTTGAAGGCACTCCCGTTGTCAACCGCCAAAGCGGCAGCATCACTATCACCTTAAAAAACTACCCCTTGCCCGCCCAAGCCCAGCGCAATCTGGATGTTACCGATTTCAGCACCCCCGTGCGTACCATTACCATGAAACGCTTGGGTAACGATACGCAGATTCAGATCAAAACCCAAGGCGGTTGGGATGTCGACACCCAGTCTTCAGGTAGCCGTACCAGCTTCACTATTAGCCGCAAAACAGATGTTGCCAGCCAGGGCTTTCAACCTCAATCAAACAAATCGTTTAAAGGCAGAAAAGTTTCGCTCGACTTCCAAGATGTAGACGTACGCACCATTTTACAGATTCTGGCCAAAGAGTCCGGCACCAATATTGTGGCCAGCGACAGCGTATCCGGCAAAATGACCCTCACTCTGAAAGATGTTCCTTGGGATCAGGCTTTGGATTTGGTGATGCAGGCGCGCAATCTGGATATGCGCCGCCAAGGCAATATCATCAACATCGCACCACGTGAAGAATTGTTGGCAAAAGACAAAGCCACACTGCAGGCCCAAAACGAAATCAATAATTTAGGCCCATTATTTTCACAAACCTTCCAGCTGAAATATAAAAATGTGGAAGAGTTTCAGAAAATATTGCGCATTGAAGATTCCGGCAGCAGCAGCAACTCAAATTCTATTTTGAGCACCCGCGGCAGTGCCCTGATTGACCCTTCTACCAATACCTTGATTATCACCGACAACACCTCCGTGATTCAAAAATTCCAAAAATTGATTGAGGAATTGGACGTACCTGCCCGCCAGGTTATGGTGGAAGCACGTATTGTTGAAGCAGAAGACGGTTTCTCACGCGATATCGGCGTGAAATTCGGCTTCGCCGGCGGCAACAGCAGCAATGCTTGGGGCTCGAATTGGTCTAGTGCCGTAGACAACCGCTCCACTTATGTCAACAACCAAAATGCCATTTACAATGCCAACCAAACCAATATTTCTAATGCCATTAACGATGCTGTAGAAGGCACTTACACGCCCCGAGTTCTGCCTGCGTTAAATCCATTTACGCTCAACCCCAACATCAACCTGCCCACTGCAGCAGCCACCTCCACCATTGCTTTGGTTCATGCGTTGGGCTCCGGCGCACTGGGCTTGGAGCTGTCTGCCATGCAGGCGCAAAACAAGGGTAAGATTATTTCAAACCCACGCGTTCTGACTCAAGACCGCAAAGAAGCAGTAATCGAATCGGGTACTGAAATCCCTTACGAAGAAGCCACTTCCAGCGGTGCCACCTCAATCACCTTTAAGAAAGCCGTATTGGGCTTAACCGTAACACCCAATATCACACCCGATGGCCAAATTATCATGAGTGTGAAAATCAACAAAGATTCGCCCTCCCTCTGTACCACCAGCGGTGTAAGTACCACATGTATTTCCACTAAAAACTTAACCACACAAGCCATGGTGGAAGATGGAGGCACACTGATTGTTGGCGGTATTTATGAAGAAGAAACAGGCGATGGCGTACGCAAAGTCCCGTTGCTAGGTGATATTCCGGTATTGGGTAATCTGTTCAAAACCCGTTCCCGCACCGAAGCCCGTCGCGAATTGCTGGTTTTCATTACCCCACGCATTATGGACAATCAAGGCAGCACCTTACGCTACTAAGAATTTGTTGAATTGTCAGACACATCCGCCGAAATTTCGGTTAGAATGCCTGCTATGGAGAACATAGCAGGCAATTTATATTTAATCGGCTTGATGGGGGCCGGCAAAACCACCTTGGGTAAAGAGCTGGCCAAAGCCCTAAACCGCCCGTTTTACGACAGCGATCACATCATCTGTGAGCGCACGGGTGTATCTATTCCCACCATTTTCGAAATGGAGGGTGAAAAAGGCTTCCGCGACCGCGAAAGCGCCGTGATTGATGATCTCACTAAGCTTAAATCCATTGTTCTGGCAACCGGTGGCGGCTCACCCCTGCGTCCGGAAAACAGAGAATGTTTACGCTCTCGCGGCATTGTTGTCTATCTGCATTCCTTGCCCGGCCTACTGCTCGAACGCACCCGCTACGATAAAAACCGTCCGCTACTGCAAGTGGCAGACCCCTTGGCAAAACTACAAGAACTGTATGAACAACGCGACAGTATTTATCGCGAAACGGCCCACGTTACCTTGGAAGCCAACCAGCAAAACTGCCAAAAAACCATGGAAAAATTGCTGGAAGCCTTAAGTCGCCAATCGGAAACTGCATGAAAAGCCTCACAGTCCAAACCCCTTCGCGCCAATATCCGATTATTATCGGCAGCCATCTATTGAGTCAGCTTGAGACCATATTGGCAGGTGTTTTGTCTAAAAAAGCCGCCATCATTACCAACGAAACCATCGCACCGCTTTATTTGGCTCAAACCCAACAAGCATTAAACAAACTGGGCGTAGCGCATTTTGCCGTGGTATTGCCCGATGGAGAAGCATACAAAAACTGGCAAACGCTGAATCTGATTTTTGATGCCTTGATGCAAAACCGTGCCGAACGCAGCACCACCCTCATCGCTTTGGGCGGAGGCGTGATTGGCGACATGGTCGGTTTTGCCGCCGCTACTTACCAGCGTGGCGCGCCCTTTATTCAAATTCCCACTACGTTATTGAGCCAGGTTGATTCCTCCGTAGGCGGTAAAACTGCCATTAACCACCCGCTCGGCAAAAACATGATTGGTGCATTTTACCAACCCCAAGCAGTAGTGGCCGATTTGAGCACGCTCGACACTTTGCCCGAACGCGAGTTTTCCGCCGGCATGGCTGAAGTGATTAAATACGGCCTGCTGGGCGATGCCGATTTTTTAAGCTGGCTCGAAACCCACATGCCGCGCCTCATGGCTCGCGACAGCACATTATTGGCCGAAGCCGTTTACCATTGTTGCAAAATGAAAGCCGACATTGTGGCCGCCGATGAAACCGAACAAGGCATCCGTGCTTGGCTCAATTTAGGACATACGTTCGGCCACGCCATCGAAGCAGAAATGGGCTACGGTGTCTGGCTACACGGTGAAGCCGTTGCCGCCGGCATGGTATTGGCCTGCCGCCTTGCAGAGCAATACGGCAAGTTAGGGCGTGCAGACACCCAACGTATCGAAATCCTGCTACAACAAGCCAAACTGCCCGTTGCCCCGCCACGCTTCCCTTTCGAACGCTGGATAGCACACATGCAACACGACAAAAAAGTCAGCAACGGCACCATGCGCTTCATCAGCCTGGAAAAACCCGGCCGCGCCGAAATCGTCGACATCTCCGATGCAGACATTCTCAGGCGCACACTGGCACCTTATCTATAAACCTTTTCAGGTAGCCTCTGCCATCATATAAAGTAAAGGCTACCTGAAACCTTTTTATCAGAATGATGTATATGCTCGATTTAAACCATTATTTTCGTGCCAAAACCATCATTTTAATTGGTGCCAGCGACACACCCGACAGCATCGGCCAACGTGTTTGGCAAAACATTCTGGCCGCCCCATTCGGTGGCAAAACCAGTATCGTCAACATCAAACACAAAATTGTCGGCGGCTTGGAAGCCCACCACAATATTCTCAAAACGCCTGAAGCCGAACTGGCCGTAGTGTTAACCCCCGTTAGCACCTACGACAACATCTTCAAAGCCTGCCAGAAACACCATACCTCCCATCTGCTGCTGATACAGGATTGGGAAAATCTAACTGAAAATCAAATCCGGCAAGCACAAACCAGCATACGCAAAGCAGCACAAAGCGGCCTGTTTATCCTCTCATGCAGCCTGGACGGCATCATTTCCAACACCAACGCCCTCCACAGTAGCGCCTACCCGGCCCTATTGCCCAAAGGCAGCACCACCCTTATCACCCATCACGACAGCAGCGCCGGCTACCTGAAAAATCTATTAGAACAAAAACAAATCGGCCTCAACCAAAGCCTTACCCTGCATCCCCACCCGGGCAGCATTCAGGTAGCCACCCTGCTCGACCACTTCAGCGGCGACAGCAGCACGCAAACCCTCATCGTCCACCTGCCGCCTTGCGCATACAACCGCGCCACCGTCAGCGCCTTGCGCCAAGCAGCACGCGAAAAAACCTTAATCACCTACACCCCGTCACACGATAACCTTGCCGTGTTCCAACACCTTGCCCAACGCTTCGGCTGGCTCCACACCCACCACCACGACAGCTTGGCTGCCGCCCTGTCCGCCAGCCAAATGCCCCCCCGCAAACAAACCCGCCTCGCCATTCTCGCCAACGGCGAACAAGCCGAAGCCACCGCCGGCCAAGCACAAACGCACCAGCTTGCCTTTGCCGCTTTCAGCAGCGAAACACAACAACAACTCGCCCAATTTTCTTCTGCCTCACTTTCAGGTAGCGTGCTCACCCTGCCCAGCAACCCCAGCAGCACGGCCTTTCGCAGCGCCGCCCAAACCATTCTCACAGACAACAACACCGATGCCGTCATTGTAACCATCAACCCCACACTTCGACGTGACCACGGCCAAACCGCCGACCTATTAAGTAAACTGCCCACTGGCAACAAAAGCCTGCTGTTGTGCCACCCGCTGGCAGAACGTCACCCCCTGCAATTTCAAACCACCGACGAAGCCTTGCGCACATTGGCAGCCAGCCAACAACACAAACAATACCGCCAGCCTCAAATCGCCGCACCTTTAACCGAAATACCTGTTTCGCCTGATATTGCCGCAGCCAAAGCACTCATTCACAGCGGTGCAGAATCAACAGCCCTTCTCCAAGCCTTGGCACTGCCCGCCCACGTACCTGACAACGCTCCCGAACCACTGTTGCATCTCATACTGAAACATCATCCACAATTTGGCGCCATTTTACATGCCGGTTACACCTCGCCCGATCCGGCCGGCTGGCTGGCGATCCCGCCTTTCAATACCCTGCACGCCGCCCAAATCATCAAACATTTCCACCTGAATAGCAGCCACACAGCCCATTTGGGCGGCCTGTTAATACAGTTGTCTGCCATTGCCGCCGGTTTGCAACAACTCGAAACACTGCATCTCACCGCCACAGCTACCAACAAAGAACCGCTCTGTTTCCACACCCGCTCTCTGGCGCTCAACCCGTTTCTCGCCGCCGTACCAACACTACTTGCCCCCTACCCCGACAGCCAAACTTACAGCAAAACCCTGCAAAACAACTTGCAGGCTCGCATTCGCCCCGTGCGCCCCGAAGACGCGGAAATCACACAAAACTTCACCCGCAACCTTTCCGAGCAAAGCCGCCAAAACCGCTTCATGTCGCCGCTCAAGCAGCTTAACGCCACCATGCTCGCCCGTTTTAGCCAACTGGATTACGACCGTGAAGCCGCCTTCATCATGACCAACGCCCAAAACGAGCCGCTGGCCTTCGCCCGCTACACCTGCCGGCAATTCCCCCAACAGGCCGAATTCGGTATCAGCGTACACGACCAATATCAGGGCTTGGGCATCTCCACCATCATGATGCAGCTTTTAATCGAACAAGCCACCGCGCAAGGCTACCTGAATCTCTACGGCGAAATCTTACAAAGCAACCATGCCATGCTGGGGCTAGCCAACAAACTCGGCTTCATCCGGAAAATACTGCCACAAGACCCTAAAATTGCCGCCGTTACCCTGCCTTTAAAATCCCCAACAAACAACATCGTGCAAAAACAAAGCAATAAATACTTGCGCAACTACCGTAAACTAAACTAAAATCAACGGTTTTCTATATATCCGATTTTACTCAAGGAATAAACATGGTAGTGATCCGTTTAGCCCGTGGTGGCTCAAAACATCGTCCGTTTTTCAACGTTATCGTAACCGACTCACGCAATCGCCGCGACGGTCGTTTTATTGAGCGCGTGGGCTTCTACAACCCGGTTGCCAACGAAAAACAGGAGCGTGTGCGCCTGAATGCAGAGCGTCTGAACCACTGGGTATCCCAAGGCGCGCAATTGAGCGAAGCCGTTGCCAAACTGGTTAAAGAGCAAAAAATCGCCGCTTAATTCATACCCAAACACCATGACCGACACTCAACAATGGGTAGCCATGGGCTACATTAAAGGCGTTTTCGGCGTAAAAGGCTGGGTAAAAATTTCCGCCAATACAGAATATGCCGACAGCCTGCTCGATTATCCCGAGTGGCAGTTGCACAAAGATGGTCATGTCCTGCACCTCGTCGTTGAGAGCGGCAAGCTCAGCAGCGGCGAATTGCAGGTGAAATTCGAAGGTATAGAAGATCGCGATGCCGCTTTCGCCCTACGCGGCTACACCATCGAAATCCAGCGCAAACAATTCGCTCCCGCCGAAGAAGGCGAATATTACTGGGCGGATTTAATCGGTATGGAAGTAGTTAACCGCAATGGTGAAATATTGGGTAAAGTAGCCAACCTGATGGAAACCGGCGCCCATGATGTACTGGTGACCGAAGGCGAACACGGGCAGAAACTGATTCCCTTCGTTGCCCACTTCATAGATGCTGTCGATACCGATAAACGCACCATCACCGCTGACTGGGGCTTGGATTATTAAATGCTGATTCAGGCCATTACCCTGTTTCCTGAAATGTTCGACAGCATCACCGAACACGGCGTAACCGGACGGGCAAGAAAGCAGGGCTTGTGGCAGTTTAACGCCATTAATCCGCGCCGCTTTGCCGATAACAAACTCGGCTACATCGATGATCGCCCGTTCGGCGGCGGTCCCGGCATGGTGATGATGGCACCACCCTTGCAGGCTGCCATCACAGAAGCCAGAGCGCAAAATGTGGCAACGGCAAAAGTGATTTATTTAAGCCCGCAAGGCACACCTCTCACGCACAGCAAAGTGCAAGAGCTGGCCGCAAACGAAAACCTTATTTTGCTATGCGGCCGCTACGAAGGCGTAGATGAACGTTTGTTGCAAAGCAGCGTAGACGAAGAAATCTGTATCGGTGACTTTGTGGTTTCAGGCGGCGAATTGCCCGCCATGATGTTGATTGACGCCGTATTAAGATTAGTGCCAGGCGTATTGGGCGACATACAATCTGCCGAGCAGGATTCGTTTGCAGACGGTTTGCTCGACTGTCCCCACTACACCCGACCCACTGAATTTCAGGGCATGGCCGTGCCGGACGTATTACGTTCCGGCAACCATAAACTGATTGCAGAGTGGCGCTTGAAAGAAGCGTTGCGACGCACCCAAGCGCGCCGACCCGATTTATTGGCAAAGCGCACGTTAATCCCAAAGGAAGCCCGCCTCTTGCACGAAATCGAACAAGAGCACCGGGATGGCCAATTATAATTTAGGAAAAAACATGAATCTGATTCAACAATTAGAGCAAGAAGAAATCTCTCGTCTGAGCAAAGAAATCCCCGCATTCGCACCGGGCGATACCGTGGTGGTATCTGTTCGCGTGGTAGAGGGTACCCGCAGCCGTTTGCAGGCTTACGAAGGTGTGGTGATTGCACGCCGTAACCGTGGCTTGAACAGCAACTTCATCGTACGCAAAATTTCCAGCGGCGAAGGTGTTGAGCGTACCTTCCAACTGTACTCTCCGAACGTAGAAAAAATCGAAGTGAAACGCCGTGGTGACGTGCGTCGTGCCAAACTGTACTACTTACGCGGCCTGACCGGCAAAGCAGCCCGTATTAAAGAAAAATTACCGGCTCGCAAAGGTTAATTCGAGCATTCGCTTCTGCCCGCTCCATTTGAGCGGGTATTTTTATGCCCTTCCGATTCATATCGGAACCGATACAGCCTTATTTTCAAGCCAAATGTAAATACACAAAATAAAGGCTACCTGAAAACGGATTTCAGGTAGCCTGATTACAAACCGGCCGGTAATTAATCGGCAATCAAATCAAAATTTTCTTTAAACTGCGCATTCGGCACATTCACAATCAACGGGTCAACCTTGCCAATGGCTTTCGCGTCTTTACCCGGATATTCCAGCGTGTGCAGAAAATGACGGATACAGTTTAAGCGCGCGCGCTTTTTGTCGTCCGACTTGATAATCGTCCACGGTGCATCACCCGTGTGCGTATGGAAAAACATAGCGTTTTTCGCATCGGTATAATCGTCCCAGCGATCCAGCGACTGAATATCCACCGGAGAAAGTTTCCAGTGTTTCAACGGATCATCGCGGCGTGAAATAAAGCGACGCAGCTGCTCTTCGCGGCTCACAGAGAACCAATATTTAAACAAATGTACACCGCTCGAAACCAGCATACGTTCAAATTCCGGCGTTTGGCGCATAAACAGCAAATATTCATGCGGCTCGCAAAAACCCATCACCCGTTCTACGCCGGCACGGTTATACCAAGAGCGGTCGAAAAACACCAGCTCGCCCGCGGTGGGCAGATTTTGGATGTAACGTTGGAAATACCATTGGCCGCGTTCGGCTTCACTCGGTTTTTCCAGTGCCACCACGCGTGCACCGCGCGGGTTTAAATGCTCCATAAAACGCTTGATGGTACCGCCTTTACCTGCTGCATCACGCCCTTCAAATAAAGAAACCACCCGCTGGCCGGACTCTTTCACCCAGCTTTGTACTTTCAACAATTCGATTTGCAGATTTTTCTTTTCTTTTTCGTATACCCGGCGGCTCATGCGGGTACGGTAAGGATAATTTACCGGCAACGGCGCAACGCTAGAATCTTCCGAGCTCACCCTGCCTTCATGCTGTAGCACTTCTTCGGTAAATACTTTCAACTTGTCTTGTTGCTGCTCTTCTACAGAAACTTTTTCAAATGGTTTTAGCTGGCGATCTGTCATTCTAAGTGCACTCCTTATTTTACCAGATTGGGTTACAAATTATTTTTCCGTTTATTTTACTCCTTTTTTACAAGATTAAACATGGTTCGTATAAAAAGTTCATATCATTAAAGCCCACTGCGCTTGCAGGCGCATATCCGCTATAATCAGCGTTTTTGCACACCGATGCCCCCATGCACGCCTATTTTGCCCTCTTCGACAACGCCCTTAACGGCCAGGCCGACTTATATCAGCAATACATTCACAGCCGTTTTTTCGCCGCAAGCGAACTGGCAGATTTGGACGGTTGTTTGCAAACAGGCTGGCGTGCCGGCTGGCATGCGGTGATACTGGCAGATTATGAATTTGGCCATCCACTGCAAAGGCTACCTGAAACCACGCCCGGCCATCTCGTTATCCATTGGTTTGCCAGACACGAAACGGTGGCCGATGTAGCAGCTTGGCTGCAACAACACGCCGGCAGCACACCCGCCGGCATCGGCACGCCCGCCAGCCAAACCGGCGCCAGCGAATACCACCGCGCCATCCATGCCATCCAGCAGGCTATCGGCCGCGGCGATACGTATCAAATCAATTACACCACCCGCCTGCATCTCAACAGCTACGGCTGCCCTATCCGCCTCTACCAGCGCCTGCGCCAACCCGTGCCTCATGCCGTGCTGGCTTGCCTGCCCGATAGCAGGCAACAGGCCGTGTGGACGCTATGCTGCTCACCTGAGCTTTTTTTAGACATCGCTACCGATGGCCTCATCACAACAAAGCCCATGAAAGGCACGGCGCCGATTCTGCACGACGGCCACGACCAAGCTCGCGCCGAAGCTTTGCGCCTCGACCCGAAAAACCGCGCCGAAAACATCATGATTGTGGATTTATTGCGCAATGATTTAGGCAAAATCGCCACCGTAGGCGGCGTGCACGTGCCCGAACCGTTTAAAGTAGACGCTTACGGCAGCGTATGGCAGATGACCACCGCCATCGAAGCGCAAGCCAAAGCACACACTTCCCTCGCCGACATTTTTGGTGATGCCTTCCCCTGCGGTTCGATTACCGGCGCACCCAAGCGCATGAGCATGAGCATTATCCGCCAACTCGAAACCAGCCCGCGCGGCCTCTATACCGGCAGCATAGGCTACCTGAAACCCTGTACCGGCGGGCTGGGGTTTCACGGCACATTTAATGTTGTTATCCGTACTTTGCAGCTGCACCCACAGGCAGACGGAACCTGTCATGGCGTATACGGCGTCGGCTCCGGCATAGTTGCCGACAGCGAGGCCGCCGCCGAATATGAAGAATGTGGCTGGAAAGCCCGTTTCCTGAGCAGCCTGCGCCCCGAATTCGGCCTGTTTGAAACCGTGCGTGTGCACAACGGCAGCGCGCCGTTGTTGCCGCTGCATCTGCGCCGCTTGGCACAAGCCGCCGCCGCGCTCAATATTCCCTGCCCAACCGATCTGGCCGCCCAAACCAGCCGTTACCTCGCCGCGTTGGCACACGGCCGGGTTTGGCGCGTCAAAATCAGTTTAAGCCCTGAAGGCGCACTGCATTTAGAATCCGCCGTCACAGCCGTTCTCACCACGCCGCAATACGTGTTAACCGCACCGCAAACCCTACCGGAGCACGATTATGTCCGCCGTTTCAAAACCACTTTCCGCCCTGTTTATGATCGTGGCTGGCAGCAGGCCGAGGCGCAAGGCGCGTTTGACAGCCTGTTTTTCAATACGCGCGGCCAGTTGCTGGAAGGCGGCCGCAGCAATGTATTCGTGCGCCTCGGCAAGCATTGGCACACGCCGGCCTTGTCGCTGGACATCCTCAACGGCGTGATGCGGCAAACGGTATTGGCCAATCCGCAAACCTATTTGGGCAGCAGCAACGTAAACGAAGGCAGCATCAGTTACCAACAGCTTCTTGCCGCCGACGAAATCCGCCTGTGCAATGCCTTGCGCGGCATGATCAACGTGAGCTTAAAGCCGTAAATATCGGACGGCGGCTTTCAGGTAGCCTCACCCATCAAAATCACAATAAAAAATATTGATAATAATGCTATAAATGAGCCGCCATTGCCGGCCTTAAAGTGTTTTTGACAGAGTTTGCGAACGCATCACTCCCTTATCGGCCAACATTGCCCGTCTTGGCACCGTTTGCCGACGACATGAACCACCCACCAAATAGCCGGCTTAAACCTGCCCTGCATAACGCTGCAACAGCATACGGAATGCCGCGCCGGTTTCAGGATGTTTCAGCCCGTAAGCCAGCGTGGCTTCCAGATAGCCGATTTTGCTGCCGCAATCGTAGCGCTGGCCATCAAACGCATACGCCAGTACGGTTTCATAATCCAGCAGCTTGGCGATGGCATCGGTGAGTTGGATTTCGTTGCCGGCACCGCGCGGCAGATGGGTGAGCAGCTCGAAAATACGCGGCGTAAGAATATAGCGTCCAACCACAGCCAAATTAGAAGGTGCATCTTCCGGCTTCGGCTTTTCCACAATACTGCGGATGCGTTGTACATCTTGCCAAGCATCCACTTCTACAATGCCGTAAGAGCCGGTGTGCATTGGATCTACCGTTTCCACACCCAGCACACTGTTGCCAGTACGGTTGTATATTTCCACCATTTGCGCCAATGCACCCTTAGGAGCGTCAATCAGATCGTCGGCCAGAATCACCGCAAATGCTTCATTTTCTACTGCCGGCTTGGCACACAAAACAGCATGCCCCAAACCCAACGCTTCCGGCTGGCGCGTATACAGGCAGCTCACGTTTTTCGGCAGAATATCTTTCACATGATCCAGCAATTCGCTTTTATGACGTTGTGCCAGCTCGGTTTCCAGCTCGTAGGCTTTGTCGAAATGGTCTTCGATGCTGCGCTTGTTACGGCCGGTGACAAACACGATTTCGGTGCAGCCCGCCTCCACCGCCTCTTCAACGGCATATTGAATCAGGGGTTTATCGACAATCGGCAGCATCTCTTTCGGGCTAGCCTTAGTGGCCGGCAAAAAGCGCGTGCCCATACCGGCCACGGGGAAAACAGCTTTTTTAATGGGTTTGCGTTCTGGCATTGATGACTCCATCAGTATTTTTCAGGTAGCCTGAGATTTTGTTAAAGGCTTGTATTATCAAGACTGGTATGTGCTTTTTCTGTCACGTTTATCCACCCAACAAGGCCAGTAAAGCCGCCTCATCCAGCACAGTAATGCCCAGCGTCTGCGCCTTTTCCAGCTTGGATCCGGCTTCCGCACCCGCCACCACATAATCGGTTTTTTTCGACACGCTGCCCGATACTTTGCCGCCTGCTGCTTCTATTTTCGCCGCTGCTTCATCGCGCTTGAGTGTGGGCAAGGTGCCGGTGAGCACAAAGGTTTTGCCTGCCGCCGCGCTGTTGAGGCTACCTGAAAACGCGTTAGCCGCATCGTTTTGCTGTTGCGCCTGTTCGTCTAAAAACACCAGCATCTCCTGCAACAAGGCTGCATTTTCCGGCATTTTCCGCCATTGCTGCCAATCGTTGGGCAAAGCCCGGTCTTCGCACAAACCTTGTAACGTGCCGCCGGCCAGCGTCCATAATGCCTCAGCCTTGCTCTCGCTGATTTTAAAACCGGGCAAGCGGGCAATCCATGCAGCGGGGGTTGCATATTCCGCCAGATTCAGACTCACAGCTTGCATTTGCGGCTGCACACCGGCGGCGAGCAAAGCATCTATCTGCTCTGCCTGCTCCGGCTGGCGGAAAAATTGGGCGGCAGAACGGGCAACAATGCTGCCAATATCGGGTAAACAGGCCAACACCGGTTCGGGTGCGCTCCGCACACGCGCTAAGGTGCCGAAGGCCTGCGCCAAAATTTTGGCCGTGCGCTCACCCACGTGGCGGATACCGAGTGCAAACAGCAAACGAGCCAGCTCCGGCGTTTTGCTGGCTTCAATACCCGCCAGAATATTTTCCGCCCATTTGGTCGGCACGGTTTTTTTGGTTTCTTTAGGCACCGCTTCTGCCGTTTCATCACTCGCCTCTTTCATGCGTTGCAGGGCGGGTAAATCCAAGCGGTAAACATCAGCAAAACTGTGTACCAAATCCAATGCCACCAATTGCTCAAGCTGCCGCTGCCCCAAGCCGTCGATATCCATCGCCTTGCGTGAAGCAAAATGTATCAGACTTTGCGCGCGCTGGGCTTGGCACAACATGCCGCCGCTGCAACGCGCCACCGCTTCACTGTCGATTTTTTCGATTTTACTGCCGCAAATCGGGCAATGTTCAGGTAGCCTGTAAGGCGGATAAAGCGACTCTTGCGCCGGTGCGGCAATAATGGCAGGCACACCGAACATGTCGCCTTGCCGAACAGGCTTTGGCTTGATTTCCTGTAATGGCCGGCGCTCCAACACCACCCGCACCACTTCAGGAATCACGTCGCCCGCCCGCCGCACCACCACGGTATCACCAATGCGTACATCTTTGCGTTGCGCTTCGCCTTCGTTGTGCAAGGTGACATTCGTCACCGTAACCCCGCCGACAAACACCGGCTGCAAACGGGCCACAGGTGTAACCGCGCCGGTTCGCCCCACCTGCACCTCAATATTTTCCACAATGGTCAAGGCTTCTTCAGCGGGAAATTTATGCGCAATCGCCCAGCGGGGCGCGCGTGAGATAAAACCGAGTGCTTCCTGCTGTGCGAGGCTGTTTACCTTAATGACCATACCGTCGATTTCATACGGCAGCCCGGAGCGTTTATCAGACATTTGTTCGTAAAATGACAAAGCCTCACCAATATTCGCGCACAATGCAAACTGGCCTTTGGGCAGGCTGAAGCCGAGCCTGCCCAGATAAGCCAGCTCATCCATATGGCTTTGCGGCGTTTCCCCGCCCAGCAAGCGGGCGATGCCATAGGCAAAAAAATGCAGGCGGCGGCGAGCGGTGATGCGCGAGTCCAGTTGGCGCAAACTGCCTGCCGCAGCATTACGCGGGTTGGCAAAGCGCTTCTGCCCGCCGGCTTCTTGTGCAGCATTAAGTGCTTCAAAATCAGCCTTCAGTATCAACACTTCGCCACGCACTTCAAGCAATTCAGGTACATCTCTGCCACCGGCTGCCACCGTATCATCCTCAAACAAAGAGGCGGTTTGCGGCGCGCCCGCCAATTTGCAGTGCAGCCGCAACGGCACATTGGCAATGGTGCGCACATTTTGGGTCACGTCTTCGCCCATGCTGCCGTCGCCACGCGTCGACGCCTGCACCAATACACCGTTGCGGTAGAGCAGGCTGATGGCCAGGCCGTCAAATTTCGGCTCAATCACATATTCTGGCTGTTCGCCGGCCAAACCGCTGCGCACACGCTCGTCAAACGCCAGCATTTCAGTGTGGTCAAACGCGCCGTTTTCATCTTGCGGGGAAAAAGCATTACTCAACGACAACATCGGCACCGCATGGCGCACGCTGGCAAAACCGGCCAAAGGCGCTCCGCCCACGCGTTGGGTGGGGCTATCGGGCAGCCGCCATTCGGGATGCGCAGCCTCCAGCCCTTCCAGCTCACGAAACAGCCGGTCATATTCCGCATCCGGCACACTCGGTGCATCGAGAGTGTAGTATTCGTAGGCGTAGCGATTGAGGCGGTCGGTGAGATTACAGAGGGTTTGCTGCGTGATATTGTTCATAGTGAGGCTACCTGAAAAGATGGGTGGAGACCTTTGCCTCAGCTGCGGCCTATTTCTGCATTGTGTGCTGTGTGCGCACTTGCCTATTTTTCATGATATGTCTGTGTTTGCTGCGTTAAGCCTTAAACGGCATCTATAACTTGAGTTTAGCAACAGTCTCAAGCGAATTGTATCGCTAACGGCTACTTTTTGCCATGCGCCGTTTACCTGCATCTTTCTATGTTCTGTTTAACAAGAAGGCTACCTGAAAATATTTCAGGTAGCCTCAAAACAATAAACATAATAAAACGGATGCCGAAGCATCCGTTACGCGATTTGCATTTCTAATGCTCTGCTCAAACAATCAGGAAAACAGGCGGCGCGATAACTCTTCGCCGGGCTCTATGCCCACTTTCTGCATTTCACCCTGACGCGCTATCACATAGCTGCGCACATCTTTCAGCCACTGCGTCGACAACTCTTCCAGCTTGTCGTTCACCAAATCCAAACCCAGGGCGCTCGACAGTTTTACAGCCAAATCCATAAAGCGGTTGAAGTTTTTCTCGCCGGCAGGCACATGCGGAATATCATACAGCATGCTGAAACCGCGGTAGGCCTGGCTGGCAAGCAGGCTGGGCGTAAACGGCGTGTTGTCGAGGGTGACAATGCTGAACAAAGGCTGGCCTTGCTCGTTGGGAAGGTGGAACGATCCATCGTGACCAAGCTCAAAACCCAACATTTCTACCGCCGTGCGCAACTCGGTGCCGCTCACATTGGCGCGCGATACCAGATGAATGGCAATGGTTTGGTCGACGCGGGCGCACAATTCATCCAGCGGTCGCGCCACATCCAAAAAGGTTTTCACATCGGTGAGCAGCAAGCCGCCGTTCATTTTTTCGGCAAAGCCGTTTACCTGCTCGCCAAATTGCTCCAGCTCTTGTGTGGTAGCCAAACCGCTGCGGCTCACGGCTTGCAGGCCGATAATAAAGCCCTGGTAATATACGCTTGGAATCGGCTCGGCAATTTGAAAGCGGTCATCCATGGTACAGCCGACAATCTGGAAACGGTGACGGCTGGAGAGGCGCGGGATGGTATGCAGCTCTTGCGGCTCACGTAGGGAAATATAGCTCATGTAATCGAAACGCGGGTCAAACCACGGCAATTCCAGTTTGGCCACGTCTTTCAAATCCATCAGCAGCTTGCCTTTTCCCTGCAATTTAGTTTGCGACAGCGGCGGCGCATCCACCTCTTTTAACTTAAACGCATTGGGCGCGGTTTTCGGCTCCGGTTTCAGCACACGCTCGGCATATTCTGCCGCCACACCTTCTTCATCTTCCATGTCTATTTGCACATCAGGTTTGGTAGCCGCGGCGGCAGCCAGTTTGGCGGCAAACAATTCTTTCGGCGTTTTCGGTGCAGCCTGAGCCGTTGCCGTATCGTCAGAACCGGTTACGACGGCCTCGGCCTGGGAAATATCTTTCTGACGCAACGGCTTGGTTTCTGCTGCCGCTTCCGTTTTAGCCGCCGTTTTGCCGTCGCGTACAGATTCTGTATTGCTGTTGAGCAAGGCATCTTTATCGGAGTGGCCAAACTGCTGACGCATCTGCTGGCGGTATTTGCTTTCCTGATACATATTGAAAACAACCATTGCTACAATGGCCAGCAATACCAAGGTTGCTATGATGTAAATCGTTTCACTCATTATGAAAAACCTGTTGGAATGGGTTAAATTACTGTTTGGGGCTGATTATAACTAAATTTCATCCGATAGGGCATATTCAAAGACCGGAAAGACGTTTTTTAACGAACTACGGGCAAACCATACTGTTGTAGTTTTGCCCAATCAAAAAAATGCCCAGGATCGCTTTTGCGCCCCGGCGCGATGTCTTGGTGCCCGGTAACGGCGGTAATCGGATAATGTTGACGCAAGGCGGTGAGCAGCAAAACAAGCTGCCGGTATTGCGCTTCGGTAAACGGCTCAAAATCGCAGCCTTCCAATTCAATGCCCACGGAAAACGCATTGCATTTTTCACGGCCGCGAAACGACGACACGCCGGCATGGTAAGCCATATCGTTGCAGGAAACAAACTGCACCGCCTCACCCGTTCGCGTAATCAAAAAATGGCTCGACACCCGCAATTCGGTCAGAATGCTGAAAAAAGGATGCTCTGCCGCATCAATGCGGTTAGTAAACAGCTTTTCCACCGCCCCGTTGCCGTATTCAAACGGTGGCAGCGAAATATTGTGCAACACCACCAGCGAAACCTCCTCCCCTGCCGCGCGCGCGCAGAAATTTGGCGAATCCACACGCCGTGCTGCCAACCACCAGCCGCTTTCCCAAACTTCTGGTTCTATTTTATCTTCTTTCATTATCTAACCTATGCCTCAATACCGCACCTGTTATCATCCCTCGATTTTCAGGTAGCCTCATCATACTGCTCACATTTATGATAACACCGTTATAACACCATTTACCGTGCCATTTGCGCCTCAAGCCCGCAGACATAGCGGTTTTAAGCCAGGTTCGCTATACTTCGGTTTCCGCTATTCATCATTTCTTTGTCTCCCATGCTGAAAAAAACGCTGATTTTTATCCTACTGCTGGCCGCCGTCGGCCTCGCCATTTGGGCGGGGCTGTTGTTTACGCCCAAAAACAACGAACAGGCCTATCGCCTGCGCGTAGAAAAAGGTCAGGGTATTTCAGCCGTGGGTCGCACGCTATCTAAAGACAACATCATCTATAACCGTCCCGTTCTGGTGGCCACCGCCTACCTGCTCGGCGTGCAAAATAAACTGCATGCCGGCAATTACAAACTACCGCAAAACGTATCTTCATGGCAGATTCTGCAACACCTGCGCAGTGGCCGCCCCGACACCATCACCGTAACCATTATCGAAGGCATGCGTTTCGAGCAAATGCGCAAACTTATCAACAATACTGCCGACCTTAGCCACGACACCCGGAACTGGAGTGATGCCAAACTGTTGCAAACCATAGACCCGAACGCCCTCTCCGAACACCCAGAAGGCCTGTTTTTCCCCTACATCTACAAAGTCGACACCGAAAGCAGCGATCTGCAACTCTACCGCGCCGCCTACCTCACCATGAAGAAACACCTGCAAAGCGCCTGGGACGAACGCCAAAGCGGCCTGCCTTATAAAAACCCATACGAGCTACTCATCATGGCCAGCATCATCGAAAAAGAAACCGGCCATAAAAACGACCGTCGCAACGTGGCCGCCGTTTTCGTCAACCGCCTCAACATCGGCATGCGCCTGCAAACCGATCCTACCGTCATTTACGGCATGGGCAACGCCTACCAAGGCCGCATCCGCAAGGCCGACCTCCAACGCGACACCCCTTATAATACGTACACACGCGCCGGCCTGACACCCACCCCCATTTCCCTGCCCGGCAAAGCCGCGCTCGAAGCCGCCGCCCACCCCAGCAACGCAAAATACCTCTATTTCGTTTCCAAAATGGACAACACCGGCCTGAGCCATTTCAGCCATAATCTCGACGAACACAATGCCGCCGTGCGCCGGTATATTTTAAAAAAATAATCCTTTTTTTCAGGTAGCCTTTAACATGATGCTCTGTATACCAAAAAAGTATATAAAGGCTACCTGAAAACGTTTTACCACCTTAAGGCTACCTGAAAGACCTCCATGACGTCCGCCCAATTCATTACTCTCGACGGCATTGACGGCGCCGGCAAATCCACCAATCTCGAAGTCATCAAACACTGGTTTGCCAAGCATAACCTGCCGGTATTGTTCACGCGAGAACCCGGCGGTACGCCCATTGGCGAGGCACTGCGCGACATCCTGCTCAACCCCGCCACCCGCGCCGGCCTGCGCACCGAAACACTGCTGATGTTCGCCGCCCGCCAACAACATATCGAAGAAGTGATTCTGCCGGCGCTGCAGCGTGGCATAAACGTAGTGTCCGACCGATTCACCGACGCCACCTTCGCTTACCAAGGCGGCGGACGCGGCGTGCCCCTGGCCGACATTGAAACGTTGGAACACTGGGTGCAGGGCAGCCTTCGCCCCAATCTCACCCTGCTGCTCGACGTGCCGCTGGAAGTATCCATGAGTCGCATCAGCCAAACGCGCGAAAAAGACCGTTTCGAGCAAGAACAAGCCGATTTTTTCACCCGTGTCCGCCAAACCTATCTTGCCCGCGCCGCCGCCGCACCCACACGCTATGCCGTCATCGACAGCAACCGTGCACGCACCAATGTGCAAATTTCAATAGAATCCACGTTGAATCAACTGTTTAACATTCAAGAAAACTGAGTAGCCATTACCCGCTAGGCTACCTGAAAACCACATCTGCTTTTCAGGTAGCCTGACGAAAAACAGACAAACCACCCCAAAAACCTTATAATACAAAACCTTCCCCAGCCCCTATTTACCATGATTTATCCGTGGCACGCCCAACCATGGCAGCAACTGGCCGCCGACTGGCACAACCGGCCTAACGCTTGGCTGTTTTCCGGCAAAGAAAACACCGGCAAAACTGCATTTGCACGCCATCTGGCACAAGCATTATTGTGCGAACAGCCCGCCGCCACACACGAGCCTTGCGGCATTTGCCCTTCGTGCCATCTGTTTGCGCAAAACAGCCACCCCGATTTTTACGAACTCACGCCCGAAATCCCCGAAGGCGAAAGCATCGGCCGCAAACTACTGCAAATCAAAATCGACACCGTACGCGCCCTAATCAACGATATTTATTTATCGTCTGTACGCGGCGGCCTGCGCGTGGTGCTGATTCATCCTGCCGAAAGCATGAACCTTCAAGCGGCCAACGGCTTACTCAAAGCATTGGAAGAACCACCAGAAAACGTGATTTTCCTGCTGGTTACACACAGCCGCGATAAATTATTACCCACCATCAAAAGCCGCTGTCGGCAAATGGTATTGCCCGCACCCTCGCACCAAGAAGCCTTAGGCTACCTGAAACAGCAACAAACCGAACAGGCCGAATCGCTGCTCGCGTTTCACGGCGGCGCACCACTGTTTGAACACGCGCCCGAAAAAGACCGGCTGCGCCAAGAGTTAGCCGTCCTGCTCGCTGCCCCGCGCCTATTGGCCATTCTCGATTACGCCGCTGCCTTCGACCAACAAAAATGGCCACTGGCAGTATTGCTCGACTGGCTCAACAAATGGCTGCTCGATATCGGCATGGCACAACAAAACATCGCGCCATTGTATTATCCCGACAGTGCCGAAGCTTTGAAAACCGTGGCCGCCAAAACCCGTCCCGCCGCCCTGTTTTCCCTCACCGACACACTCGGACGCCTCACCCCTTACGGACACCACACCTTAAGTGTTAAAATGCAAACCGAGTCACTATTAATCGACTACCTCAATTTCTGGCAAAACAAACAATCATAAGGAAAATCTATGAACAACAAAGACTTGCCCGGCAAAATGATGCAGTTGCAGCTCAAAGATAAAGGCATTTTATACAGCAGCTACATTTCGTTTTTCGAGTATGGCGGCCTGTTTGTACCCACTGAAGACACGTTTTCGCTTGGTGACGAAGTATTGCTGGTATTGGAGCTGGCCAGCCACCCCGACAAACGCTTTCTGCGTACGCATGTTGGCTGGATTAACCCCGCCCGCACTTCAGCCAACCGCCCCAAAGGCATCGGTCTCGCCTTTGGTGCTGACGAAATCTGCATGCAGACCAAACACCTGATTGAAGGCGAACTGGCCGGCATCATTAAAAACGAACGCCCCACCTACACACTCTGATATCAAAAACATGCACCTGATTGATTCGCACTGCCACCTCAATTTCGACGGCCTTACCAACCGCCTGCCTGAAGTGCTGGCCAATATGGCCGCCAACGAAGTAAAGCAGGCACTCGCCATCAGCGTGAGCCGCGACAGCTTCGAAGAAGTGCTGGCCATTGCCGAAGCTCATCCGCACATCTACGCCAGCGTCGGCGTGCATCCCGATCGGGAAGATGCCGCCGAATTCAGCGTTGCAGAAATAACCGCTCATGCCGCACACCCGAAAGTGGTCGGTATCGGCGAAACCGGCCTCGATTATCATTGGTGCAAAGGCGATCTCGGCTGGCAACGCCAACGTTTCGCCGACCACATCGAAGCCGCCAACCAAAGCCGTTTGCCACTCATCGCCCACACCCGCGATGCCGCCAACGACACCATGACCATGCTCAAAACGCACCAAGCCCACGCCGGTGTTATCCATTGCTTCACCGAAAACGTGCGCGTTGCCAAAATGGCGCTTGATTTGGGTTTCTATATTTCATTCTCCGGCATCGTCACTTTCAAAAATGCGCCCGAGATACAGGAAGCCGCCCAATACGTGCCCCTTGATCGTATTCTAGTAGAAACGGATGCTCCTTTCCTCGCGCCCGTACCCAAGCGCGGCAAACCAAACGAACCGGCCTACGTGCGCCATACTGCCGAATTCGTAGCCAAACTGCGCGGCGACACACTGGAAAACATTGCCGCCGCCACCACTGAAAACTTCTACACGCTGTTTAGCAAAGTGCCACGTTTGGCTTGATAAAACACCACAACAAAACGATGCTACCTGAAATTATTTCAGGTAGCATCGTTTTATTGTTCGCATCAATATCATGTTGGCTATGACTTACTGAAATACTTTCAGACGGTATTTTCCATCCTTACGCCTGCGCCTGATACCACGGCATTTGCGCCGTTTTCTGCACCAGAAAATCGATAAAAACCGATGTACGTGCTGACAAAGTACGATGTCGGTAATAAACAGCATAGAGCGGTTGGGTCACTTTTACACACTCTTGTTCCAGCAGCGGTATCAGCATACCCTGCTCGCGGTCTTGCCAAGTCATCAAATCCGACAGACAGACAATGCCGTTACCGGCTAAAGCCAAACGGCGCAGGGTTTCGCCGCTGGAGGCGCGCAGCAGAGCTTCGATTTCAAGCAAACCGCCATGGCTATCGGGCAGCGGCCATTGGTTGAGCGTGGTCGGTGGCGTAAAACCGAGCAGGCTGTGCCGTGCCAAATCGGCGATGCGTTGCGGCGTACCGTGTTTCTGCAAATAGGCGGGTGCGGCAAGCACGCGGATGGCCGTGTGGCCGAGCAGGCGCGCGTGCATGGCGGAATCTTGCAAGCGACCAATGCGCAGCGCAACATCGGTGCGCTCTTCAATCAAATCAATGAGATTATCATTGCTGCCGAGATCGATTTCGATATGCGGATAATGTGCGCGAAACTCAGCCAATAGCGGCGTGAGCACATGCAGCATCACCGGCACAGAAGTGTTCACCCGCAACACACCGCTGATTTCTTCGTGGCGCAAAGCAAGTTTTTCTTCTGTTTGCCGTACTTCATCAAGAATACGCTGCGCCTGTACCAACAACAGGCGGCCTTCATCGGTGAGCTGCATACGTCGTGTGCTGCGCTGCAACAGAGTAACGCCGAGATTATCTTCCAACCGACTCAAGCTGCGGCTCACCGCCGACACAGGTATATCAAGCCGCTGCGCCGCGCCGCTAATGGAATGGCTTTCTACAATCTGCACGAAGATATTCAGCGCTTCCAAATCCAGTTTCATAAACATTCCTTGTGACGAGTTGGCGGTTGCTGTGCTTGGCGATGCGCTTTTAAGCGGTTTTTGGGAAGGAGCTTTTCATGGAAAAATCCTCTAAATTCGGATTAAGGGGTAATTTAGAGGATTTTTGGGAGTTTTGCAAAAGCCTCAGGCATTTTGATGGGCGCAATGCTTGTAAAAAATTGGTTAGCAAACAGGCTTACTTCAAATTTCGGAACGGCACCCAAGGCTGCATCGCCAGCAATAATTTCCACAACACTTCCGGGATATGCTGTTGCTGTGCGGTTGATGCGCCGTCAAGGCTGTTGTTCAGCTCATCATCACGGCCTTCGGCGATTTTTACGGCAAAATCAGGGTTGATAATCGCACCGCGCCCTACGGCCACCAAATCCGCATAACCGCTGTTACCTGCATCGGCGATGCTTTGGCCGCTCACCAAACCGCCGATGCCGATTAGCGGCAAGCGTCCGGCCAAATGATGATGGATACGGGCGATGCGTTGCGGCGGTAAATCGCTGTGTTCGGCTGCATCACTGGCAATTTCGTTAAAATCGCCCAATGAAACGTGCAGATATTGCAGTGGCAGTTTCACCAATTCGTCAATCAAAGCCAACGTGTCGGCCATTTTGATGCCGTTGGCTGGCGCCTCTTCGGGTGAAAAACGGTAGCCGACGATAAAATCGCTGCGACCGGCTTCAGCCACGGCTTCTGTTACGGCACGCGCTACGGCCAGTGGAAACGCCATGCGCTTTTCACGGCTACCGCCCCATTCGTCATGGCGCTGGTTGGTGTCGGCGGAATAAAACTGTTGCAGCAAATAGCCGTTGGCGCCGTGGATTTCCACGCCGTCAAAACCGGCTTCAGTCGCATATTTTGTGGCTTGGGCGTAGGCAGCAATCAGCTCGCGAATTTCGGCATCGGTCAACACGCGTGCTTCGCTTTGCAGGCGTTTGTCGGCCTCAATGTCGAAAGAAAACGATGCAGGAATCAGCGCAAACGGGCTGGCACCCACCACGCCGTTTGCCGGCACCAAATGTGGCAATGCACGGATGCCGCCGTGATGAATCTGCAACACGGCTTTGGCGCCTTTTGCCTGTATGCTTTGCGCCAAGCGGCGCAAGCCGGGCACATCTTCTGCACTGATGGCGTTCGGCTCGCCGTCAAACGCGCGTCCGGTGGGATGAACAGTGGTGGCGGCGGTAATCACCATGCCCAAACCGGCGCTGCGGCTGGAAACAAAATCAATTTCGGCATCGCTCGCAGTGCCGTCTTCATGTGAGGCCCAATGCGTCATCGGCGCGAGCACCAAACGGTTGGACAAGGAAACGCCGTTGTTGAAGGTGAACGGGCGAAACAAGGCTTGGTATTGTGCTTTCATGCTTTTCTTTCATTAATAGGGGTGAATTAAAATATAATTAACTATAAATTTGGTTATACAGCTGCTTTCAGACGGCCTTTGCATAAGGATTAATCCATCTTTTATTGCGTTTTTCCAGTACAAAAACAAATTTTCAACAACCATAATTCCTAATATCTAAAAATATAGATTCAATAAAACCGATAATATCCCGCCTCGGCGGGAAAAGTAGCCGGTTTACCGGTTGACTATTAAAGTTGCTCGCGCAATTGCTGCAACAACGCTTCCACGCCCTCACAGCGGTAGCGGTAATACGTCCACTTGCCTATGCGGCGGGATTCGAGCAGGCCTGCATTTTTCAGGGTATTGAGATAACCCGACACCACCGATTGCGCCAAACCGGATTTTTCGGCAATCAGCCCGACACACACACCACCCTCAAAATCATGTGCACCATCGCAATGGGCATGTGCAGGGAAATGCTGTTGCGGGTTTTTCAACCATTGCAGCATTTGGTAGCGGTATTCGTTAGATAATGCTTTGAAGGTGTCGGTTGCTTTCATGACACGCATAATAAATCTATTTTTATAGATATGTCAATAATAGTATGAAATGGGAATACTGAAATTATTGCAAAGGCTTCATATTAAGGCAGAGCAGCAATCCGCAGAGAGTATGAATAACTCCACCAGGCGAGGCAACAAAGTAGAATGAGTAAACTTGATGAGTAAGTTTAACGGCTATTGCCTACAGTTAGCAGCACGAAGCGGCATAACCGCAGGCATGACGCTTATTTCTTCTGTGTCTCCAACCACTCATCATGCAGCCATTTTTCCGTTTGGCGATGACCGGGAAACGATACCCACACAATATCGCGCTCAAACACCATCGCACGGCCGTGGTTGCCGACAATCACCCAAAACCAGCGCCCATCGGTAGGATTGCGCATTTTCACCTTCATGCCGGTGAGCGTGTTTTTTTGTCCGCCCACTTGCAAAGGCTCATCGTGTTTGTCCACCCAATGTATTTCTTTGTTGTCGGCCAAATCCGGCGCATAATCGTGCAAAAATCGATCTGCCACCGCTTGTGCTTCTGCCTTGTCGGGCAAACTACCGCCAACCAACGATGGTGACATCCAAGCAAATCCTTTCAAACAGCCCGACTGAGTGAACACAGTGCTGAAATGCTCTCCGCCCCATTCGGTTGCCGTACGCCCTGCGGGCTGGTAACGAACCAGCTCAACCGCTTCACCATCGGTTTGCACGCTGCGGCGGCTCATTTCACCATAATTTGTCGGCAGATACGCTTGCAAAAATGTATTCATTTTTTGCCCTTCCATACAGGTATTTTGCGCCTGCGCTGCCGGTGCACCGCAAGCTGCCATTCCTATTGAAAATAAAACCAATCCATACTTTTTCATGATTTTGTCCTCCACACATTCCACACGATTTGCGAAATCCATAACGCAGGCTTGCCCAACAACAAAGTGCAGACAAACGCGGCAGGCCAGGCCAACAGCCAAGCCTGCAACCAGCGTCCTAAAAATCCACTTATCCAACCCAAGTTAATCAACGTTACCCAAAGTGTCATCAAAAACGACAATAAACACGACATCACAGCGGTATGAAACCAACGAAATTTCCAATCCATCCTGCCTCCCACAACCTTATTTCAGACGAGTTCATTGTCTCTTTATTTCATTAACGATAGAATAGTTAATATTTAAAACTTAAATTCCATAAATGAAATGTTTGACGATATGGCTTTATTCACCGCCATTGTGGCGGCAGGCAGCCTCAACAGCGCCGCACAACAGCACGGTATTCCCGCTACCACCCTGACCCGTCGGCTGCAAAAGCTGGAAAACGAATTGGGCTGCAAACTGCTGCACCGCAGCACGCGCGGGCTGACGCTCACACCGGAAGGCACAGAATATTACGAACGCTGCACGCCACTGCTGGCGGCACTGCAACAAACCACACAAGACATCCGTGCTAACCTCACTAAACCCGCCGGCCACGTGCGCGTGCTCGCGCCGATTAATCTGACGGTATTGCCGCTCATCGACTTTTGGGCAGATTTTTTACAGCGTTATCCCGACATCAGCTTGGATTTGCAGCTCGACAACCGCAACGACAACCTGCTCAGCCAAGCTGCCGATTTAGCGTTACGAGTGGGCAAACCCAACAACCCTTCGTATATGCAGCGACGGCTTGGCAGCGTTCCGACGGCCATTGTTGCATCGCCCGACTATCTGGCAAAACACGCCCCTATTAACCACCCGCAAGATCTATACGCCCATCAATGGCTGCTGGCACACCCCTTATCAACATTTACGCTCAGCAGCCACAACAATGAAATCCACACCATCCGCATCCGCAAAAGCCGTATGCAGGCCAACGAAATCCGTTTGTGTACCCATTTAGCCATGCGCGGCCTCGGCTTGGCTTATCTGCCTTGCAACCAATGCGGGGCAGAATTAACCGATGGCCGCCTGCTGCGCGTGTTGCCAGAATGGCAAACGCCCTCGCGCGACATTTATGCCGTATGGCAGCCGCAAAAAAGCCTGCCCGCCCGTGTGCGTGTGCTGCTGGACGAGCTGGCAGACTTTATCGATGCTTGGTAAGTAGCCATCTGAATACAATGGTTTCGCCCAGTTTTCCGGCATTGATGTTATTCACCATAATTACTGTAAGAAATAAGCTGAGTTATTGTCCTGTTTTCTGCATGAATTTGTTCGGATGCTGCCGTATTATCAGCGTTGGTTCAATCCCTTATACTGTGCACTTCTTTGATTTTTCAATAAGCAAACAGATGAACAAACCTTATCATCTCACCTGCCATATGGCGGTATCGATAGATGGCAAAGTGAGCGGCGGTTTTTTGGAAAGCCCGCATTTTGCTGCGCACAACGAAGATTATTTCCGACTTTTTCATCAATATAACCAAACCAGCCGCAACTGGATTTGCGGGCGTGTGTCGATGGCGCAGGCGATTACGCAAAATCGTGTGGCCGACACCGCTGCGTTTAAAGGCAAAACCATCAATCGTGAAGATTTTGCCGGCACAATTGCCGAGCGCCGTTTTGCCATTGCGCTGGATCCCGACGGCAAACTGGGCTGGACGCAAAACACCATCGGAGATGAATATCCCGCGCTCAAAGGTGATCACATCATCACCATTTTGAGCGAGCGCGTGGCCGATGAATACCTGCTTTATTTACAATCGCTCGGCATATCCTATAT
>RRZU010748192.1_pt1 | contig 30220 bp, 24 predicted proteins | sample 2165561 | NCBI WGS metagenome assembly RRZU01 (sample SAMN10456909, study PRJNA506462) | wastewater metagenome | isolation source: wastewater sludge | place: USA: Moscow, Idaho | reverse complement strand
GGAATCAAAAAGCATTTGACTTTTCACCTTTCTCGTCACACTTTTGCGACTTTAACAATGTCAAAAGGTGTTTCATTGGAAAGTGTAAGCAAAATGCTGGGGCATAAAAATATACAAACCACCCAAATTTATGCTAAAATGACGACTGAAAAAGTCGGCAGAGATATGGCAGTTTTTGCCGAAAGCATTAAGGAAACCGAAAGAAAATTTGTGGTGAATTTTTAAGAAAATTTTGTTTTAATGTAAAAAACGGAAATAGTTTTTAAAACTGTTTCCGTTTTATCTATTCTTAAATACAGAAAATCCAAAGCATTAACCTATAGTATTGACCATTACATTAAAATAATCACAAGAACCCCATAGATTTTTGTTACCAATCACGTAAAACCGTTTTTTGGCTCTGGTAAGGGCAACATTTAGCATATTAGGCTTTTGAGAAGCCCAGTTTCTCGCACCTGAAGATTGAGGATTACTGCCTAAAACAAGGAAAACAATATTGGCTTCTTTTCCTTGAAATTTGTGGATAGTGCCACAAGAAACTTTCTCGTCAGTTCTGAATGTATTTTTACAATAATTAGCAATAGATTTAAAAGGTGAAATAACATAAATACTGCCACTATAGCCTACGTCTCTTAATTCTTGAATTTTCTGTTGAAGCAATGTGATTTCTTCTAAAATGACGTGCTTATTGACCAAAGTAATTTCCGTGCTGACATTGAACCAACTAGATTTTCCGATAAATACTTCTTTCGAATTTTCATCAATGCCATTTACCATTTGGTTGGAGTATGCAATTTCATTGGCGATGGAAAACATAGGATCATCACAACGTCGGTGTGTCCGCAAAGGAAATCCTGTCCATATTTTTTCATCCGAATCACCTGTTGTCATATAAGTGCCGTTTGTGGATACTCTGTCTGCCAATTGCTGTACCGATACTTGGTATGGAGACCAATTTAATGATACTTTGTGTTCGTTTCGTATTTTTGTCGTTAACTTTTCCGGCATTGTAACCACCGGTTCCACTTGCAATGGATCACCAACAATTACGCATCGTTTTGCCCGGTGTATTATCCCCGCTGCGGATTGAGGCGTAGCTTGTCCAGCTTCGTCAATTAACAACCACCCGATTTGTTCTTTGCTTAGATTTGGGAACAAACGTCCTGCTGAAGCCAATGTGGTAGAAACTACAGGCACACAGAAGAAAAAGGAATCCCATAAATTTTGGGAAATCTCAGCATCAACTTTTACCCATCCCGATGTCATTTCAAAATAAGTTTTTAAATTATTTCTGAAATTCTTCGCATTCGCTAAGATTGCATCGTGGTGCAATTGCAATGCAGAAAGGAAAATATCGCTTCGCAACTTAGCAATTTTGGAAGAATGGTATGGATACAATAGATGAATATCACTAATATCCTTTTCGGTAAAAGCTACATCAAAAATATACTTTGGTTCAATTTCATATTCATCTGTTAGTTTCTTTTGAAGATTGTTGTAATTAGTAAAAAATGATGTTATTTCTTCCCGTAAATTATTGAGTTTGTCTCTTTTTGAAATGAACTGCTTTGTTTCTTTGGAGTTATCGCCCAGTTTTTCTTTTATTTCGTTTAATTCAGAATTTATTTTATTTAACTGGCTTATAATTCCTCCGGCTTCTTCGTTCCATTGCTTAAAACTATTGGTATTCAATAGCTTTTGAAAAAAGAATAGCGAAGGTTTGAGTTGTGTATGCAGTTGTAAAGCCGACTGAGTTTTTTCGGTATCTCTTTCTAAACTGTTTTTTACTTCGGTTAGGGTTTGTTTTTCGTTTGAAAGTTGAAATAAGGATTTATCTATTTGTTTTAATTCTGAAACAATGCTCGCTTCTCGCTTTCTATTCTCAACAAATTCAGGTAATAATTCGTGAAATTGATTTGCTATTTTTTTAAACCCTTCAAACTGATTGACAAGCGATTTAAATTTCTTGTTTTCTGCTTCAAAGGATTCTCGGTACTGGTGTGTTGTATTATTGTTTTCATCTTTATAAATACTATACAACAGATCTTCAAAACCTAAGGTTTGTTTTTCTTGATTGCTTACCCAAAATGCCTTTCTGAAATTATTCCGATTTTTCGCGTTACCAAGAGCAGCAGCCAAAACACCCCAACTTGCTTCTTGAATTAATTGTGTTGAACACTTCGAAAAATAATCAGCATTTTCAAATACAGTTGTATCAATTTTTGATTTAGCAGGTAATTCTTTACTGATGTTTTCCACCGCAGCGTTATTATTACTTGCTATTACGATGCCGAAATTATTTTGAAATTTAGCATCGAGTAGATAAGTGTGTAATGGATAACCAGATTCTTTTTCAACTTTTCTATATCCACCTCGTTTAAAGATATTATCACAACCAAGTCCAGAAATGACTTTAGCTCTTTCCACAATAACTTCGGCAATCACATCTAACAAAAGGGTTGTTTTACCTGTTCCTGGCGGACCATTCACGCCCTGTATACCAGTGGAATTTCGGAGATTGGAAAAAATTGTATTTACCGCACCAAATTGTGCTGTATATAATCCATAATCTGTATTTGACGGCCATTTTCCAGCCGTTAAATTTTTTGGATTAATGCTATCAAATAAAAACTGCTTTTGTTGAATTAAATCTTTGCGATTATTTAATGTCGGTTCTATGGTTAAATAGTCTAGTAAAGCCTTTCCATACTGTTTTTTCTCTATCCGAGATAAATAATTCAAATCATCCAAAAAGAAACTGTTCAGAAATCCTGTGTTTTGCTCACTATCTTTTGGTAATTCTTCTGCCAAAAGAAAAACTTTGATTTCATCATTGCACCATAAAGTATGTTTTTTAAGATACTCAATCTCTTTTTCGATATGTTTCGATGTAACAATATCGCCTTTTGGTTGGTTTTGATCTTTATCGTCTTCAAGACTTATTTTGGGAATATTATATCGTTCTAAAAAATCTTCTTTTGCATCTTCTAAATCTAATGAAACGGTAGATAATACCTTGCTTCCTTCCAAAGCTTTTATACCAAAAACATAACTTGCCACAACATAACTATCTTGCTGTGGACGACCTTCTTCGTCTAACGATAATGTTGAAAAACAGCTAAATCCTTGAACGGGTTCTTCCCAATCATTCACTTCATCCGTTTTCAGCAAAGTGTTTAAATGTTCAAGAATCTGCTTTTTTTCAATCTTTCCAAAGATTAGAGTAAAGCTCCATTTGTAGTGCTTTTTCGGAGGAATTACAGAACTCAACCAAGGTAAATTTTCATTTGGTTTTAATATTGTAGCTTCTTTATTTAAATCAGGAATATCGAATATTTCTATATCCCTCCAAAAGTTGAGTATGTCTTGTTCTTTCAATTTTATTTCAGGTAATTTGTAGGTAGCAATTTATAAAATATTTTTTCAATTCGTATGGTGTTGGGATAAGTAAAATCTTTAATTTTCAACATACATTTAGAATCATACGGAGGAGTTCAATCAGTAAAAATATTGTAAGATTTAACCACTTACCTATAAAAAATATTACAGGGTTCAAACGACCAACCTGTAAAGAATAAGATAGGGTGTTACAACCGACCTATAAAAAATAGTTTAGGGTTAAACACTCACACCTGTAAAGAATAATGGAAGGTTAAACTACCAAGCTGTAAAAAATAACGCAAGGTTCAAACTACCCACCTACAAAAAAAATATAGGGTTAAACATCCAACCTGTAAAGAATAAGACAAGGTTCAATCACCCACCTATAAAAAATAATGTAGGGTTAAACACTACAACCTGTAAAAAATAGTGCAAGGATAAACTGCTGACCTATAAAAAATAATGCAAGGTATTAATTTCATACTCTGAAAATCAGATTTACAAAAATTGATATTGATAATCAACAACTTATTAAAATCAGGATAACTGCCTTATCCTCTTTTCAGAACTCTGAAAAAATCAGCCCATTTATTAAGCAAGATGTGTCTTTGTATATACAAACTTTTCAAGTTTTATATCCAAAGACGATCTTGCCTTTTTTGCAAAAGGAGAAAAAACGGCGGAACTTGTTTTTTTCTTAAAAATGAGGTAGAAGAATCCAAATTAGTACAATTTATTCTTTTTTAATCCACGCCTATTCCAGAGTAATCCAAAATAGTCTTATTCAGTCCAAAGCCTTTGAATACTATTGTTTTCACGATTTTGATGCTCCAATTTTGTAGCAGAAATTTTAAAATAAAAACAGAATGAAAACAATGATTTATTTTTTTCTGCCTTTTATCGGAATAGCTGTTCAGGGACAGGTCGGTATCAATACCGAAACACCCGAAGCTACTTTGGAAGTGGTAGGAAAACCCAACGACACCACTCACTATGACGGTATTATTCCTCCCCGCATTACGGGGAACCAGTTAGCAGCAAAAGTATATTCGTCTGCAAAAAAAGGAACAGTTATTTTTGCCACAGCTCCGGCAACCAATTTATCGGGACAGGTAATTCATGTCACGGAACAGGGATTGTATTGTTTCGACGGCAATGTGTGGCAGCCTCTTTCCAAAGAAAAAGATCCTATCGAATATTACATCCAATTAGTACTTGACCCCAATAGTACCGCAGCACTATCTGCTTCTACTACGTGGTCAGCTCCCGGAAATCAGTGGGGAAATACAAATGCTTATTTAACATCATTTAAACGTTATAACATCGGAACTAAAAATTATGGAGGTTTAACAGGAGTTATCATATTCAGAAAAATTCAAGGAGTTGTAAACGTTCACTTTCAGATGTACAGATCATCTGCTTCCGTCATTACAGGAAATGCATCTCTTAACCTTGAGAATTTATACAGAGATCTGGGCTATTTTCCCAGTCAGATCGTTTTATTGCATACGGAAAATTCAACACAACATTTTCCTGCCCTGCTTGAAAACTATTCCTTACAGATTCCCCAGACTTCATTAAGTGCAATGTCTACCTCGTATTACACCTACGGTGACGTAGACGGATATTCATACTGGAGGAAACCTTTTTATCCCTAATGTTTTCAGAAGATTGATAATAAAATGGGAAAAGAAGACTTGATTATCATAAGAGTGCAAAAATTCCGAAAGGATAACTGGAAGAAGCTCTGTCTGGAAAAGCAAATTTCCTTAACAAGTTTAATCATTGATTCAGTTGAAAACAGACTTATGAATGATGAGAGGAGAAAAGTATTAGCGTTCATTGAAAAGCAAGACAACATTTTTGGAAAAATAGAAACCAATATCAATCAGGTTGCAAAAATTGTGAATGGACAAAAATTTATTTCAGAAAATGAATTACAGAAATTCTCCAATCAACTGACTGAAATCACAAAACTGAAAGTCCGGCAGAATGGAATTTTCCTCAAAATCTATTCAATTCTCGGAAAATGATTGTAAAAATTATGAAACCCGCAGGTCCCAATTTTCCCGGAGTGCAATACAACGATAATAAAATAGATGAAGGAAAAGGCGAATTAATGCTGATGAAAAATTTTCCGTCATTCATTAACGAATCAAGCAGTAAGGAAGAAGTAAAATCTTATCTGGCTTCGGTTTCCATAAATGAAAAAGTAAAGAAACCACAGTTCCATGCAGCTTTATCTACAAAGTTCAGGGAACACTCCAAAGAAGAGCTTACCCAGGTAGCCGAAAAGTTTATGGATGAAATGGGTTACGGAGATCAGCCGTTTATCGTGGTTTTTCACAACGATACCGAAAACAACCACGTTCACATGGTTTCAACAAGAGTAGATAAACAGACAGGAAAAAAGATCAACGACAGTTACGAAAAGCTGAAATCACAAAGAGCTTTAGCTAAAGTAATGCAAAATATATATGGAATAAGCAATGTAGAAAATATCAATAAACTTCTGAGTTACCGGACCAGCTCTTTAAAACAATTGGAACTTTTACTGGAAAGACATGGATTCCGGTTAGCTCAGAACAAAGAAGACAAAACCAAATTAGATATTCTCAAAAACGGAGTCCGAGAAAAAACGATTACCGGAAATGAGATTGTTTTTGACAACAAAAAGAATGAAAACAGGACAAAACAGATCAAAGCCATTCTATCGAAATACAAGGAGCTTCATTCGTGCAATGTTTTCAAAGTCGAAGACCGCCGAAAACAGGAAGCAATGCTTCCTGAAGAAAAGCAGGATGAAGAGGGGAAACCAAAAATTGAATTTGAAAGTGAGCTTCAAAAAAAATTGAAAGACACTTTTGGGATTGACATCCTATTTCATCATAAAGACGGACAGAAACCTTTCGGATATTCTTTGATCGATAATAAAACCGGAACAGTGTACAAAGGAAGTGAGATTATGAAAATGAATGAATTGTTTGAATTTACTTCCCTGGAAATGGACAAAAGACTTTTTGAGCGATTGAAAGATTTTAACATTCCGGACAAAGAAACCAAAGCAGTTCTTCTGAACTATTTAAAAGATAAACATCCCGAAAATGAGCTGCATGGCTTTATGCTTTTTGAGAACAAGAAATTTAAAAATAAAGAAATATTTAGTGCTGTCAGAAATGATGTGAAAGATCATCTCAAAACACAGAACCACAATGATGTCAGCATCGTAAAATCAGAGAACGGGAAATATTACGCTATTCATTCCGGCTTGCACTACATCGGAGAACTGGAAACATTGATTGGAAGTAAACAGCTTCAAAGTTTATTAAATCCTACTGTAAAGACTGACAATAAGAAAGCAGACGGTTTGGAAAAGGTAATTGATGATTTCTTTTTTGATATGATGAAATCATCAGCAGCAGCAAAAGACCCGGTAGAAGATGAACTCAAAAAAAGAAGAAAAAAAAGAAAATGAAACTGATAGTTGTCTACTAAAAATCATCAACTATCAACTAAAAACCAATACAATGATTATCACATTTGCGACACAAAAAGGAGGAGCCGGAAAAACCACATTGGCTATTGCTTTTGCCAATTATATTTCAGCAGTATCCGAGAGAAAGATCAATGTTTTTGACTTTGACTATCAGAAGTCCTTTTACAATAAATGGAAAGAAGATGAAGTATCAGAATTGCCGAAACTCTATGAAGTGGAAATTGCAGGAGATGAACAGCGCCCTTTTTCAGACTTTGAGCAGCTGATCGGTCTGAAGGAAAGCAAAGATGTGAATGTCTTCGATTTAGCCGGAACACTTGATGAAAAATACAGCGACCTGTTGATTTACAGCGATGTGATCATCATTCCTTTCGAATATTCCGATGTATCGGTAAAATCCACATTGGTTTTCAAAAATGTTCTGGGAATGCTTGAAAGCGAAGCAGAACGGATTTTCATCCGCTCAAAATACGACAAAGGATACAAGTATCTCAATCAGAAAGAAATGGATACCGAGATTTCAAAATACGGAATGCTGATTGAAAGTCCGGTATTTAAAAGAAACTGTCTGCAAACCATTGATACCAGAAAGCTGACCTATGAACAGAAATATGCAGTAAAGAATCCTTTCAATGAGATCATAGAATACATTAATGAAGCACTGCAAACCACCATTTGAAATATGAAATCAGAAAAGATTAAAAATTTGGCATCAGTAACTCACCATTAAACCCTAAAAAAATGATAAAATTTTCGCTCCTGCTTTTAACAGCCTACGTTCTTTATTATGCAGGAAATATTATTTACGACCTATTTCTCAAAAAAGCAGCGACAACAAACCAGGAAGAATCAGAGGTCTTTTCCCTTTCAGACTTTACCGATGAGAAAGAAGATGCAAAAATTGTAGGCATCGAAGATGTTGAAAACCTCAATACACCACAGTCGTTCACCAAAAAAGAAATCCTGCTGAAGCCTTCCTCGGAGGATGAAGAAAGACTGAGTTTGGATGAACTAAGACAGCGTTTTGAATCCGAGCAGGATTTGGATGATATTTCGGATAACGAACCCGAAAAGGAAAAAGAAGCCCCGAGAACCAAAGATAACGGATGGCAGCATATCCTTAACCTTTCGGAAACAATGGTTCAGCTGGTTTCCAACATTGATGGACACAAGGTTTATCACTCTACCATGTAACCACTAAACAAAACATAATCACTTGATATATAATGTGTTTTCTAACACGTTACAGGGGATTCTATGCCTTTAATACTAACATATCATTCATTATTAACCTTTTATAATCTTATTTATTATGATGAAAAAATTTTTCAAAAAAAATGTGACAACAAAAAAAATCCTGACTCTTGCTTTAGTGATGATGGCAATAACTCCCGCATTTGCACAGGGAGGAGCAACGGCTATCTCAAACGCAGCAAGTGACATCAGAGATTACTGGGATCCCATTAAGCTAATTCTTAAAGCCGTCGGCGGATTGGTTGGTTTTATTGGAGGTTTAAGGGTGTATAACAAATGGACGAACGGAGATCAGGATGTCAACAAAGAAATCCTTGGCTATGGCGGAGCGATGATCTTTTTGATCGTGGTTCCTGAATTTGTAACAGCATTCTTTGCCTAATATGGGATTCTACCTTTACAAGGGGCTCAAAAAGCCCCTTGTCTTTTTCGGACTCAAAGGCAAGTACATATTTTATGCGGTGGGTTTTATCGGAGGCGGTGTAATTGCGGCGCTCATATTATCCAAATTCGGATTACTGGGTTCTTTACTGGGACTTGTTGTAACGGGAGGAGGAGTTTATCTCATCTTCAAAAGACAGGACAAATACGGCTTGTACGACAAAACCAAAAACTTCGATCAGATTTTAATTTTCCCTAAAAGATTAGACAATAAAAAACTTCTAAAGAATGGCAACAACAAAAAAACAGGCATTTAACATTCCTTTTATCGGCTACGATTATGGAAAAGAATTCAATTGGGATTTTGATGTTCTTTTCGGGCAGTACGGAAATCCGATTATCGGTATCAGAATAAAAAATAGTGTTGAGCAATATTCGGCTGACCCTGATAATTACCTCAATTTTCATACGGTTTTAAATCAGGTTGTATCCATTATTGGAGAAGGCAGAATTGTTCAGAAGCTTGATATTTTTTCAAAAAAGAAATATACAGCTGAACCATCCAATCAATTTCTTCAGCAAAAATATTCCGAACATTTTGATGGAAGACTTTTTAAAACCATAGAAACCGTTCTTTTCTTTACGGATATTGTTGATGACAAGCTGAAAAAGAAAACCAAGCAGTACCAATTTTCAGAAAAAAGCTATAAAGAACTTCGTGACAAATGCCAAAAAGTATGGATGCTTTTGAAACAGAGTGATTGCGAACCTCAGTTTTTATATGAGAAAGACTTTGAGTACTATATTTCCGGAGCTTTGTCGATGCAGTTTTCAGATGCACCCACTTTTGACAATATTAAGAGTACCAACGAAAATTTACATATCGGAAACCGATTCGTTAAAAACATTTCTTATGTTGATGTCGAAAATATTGATCTACCTTCCGAAATAGAACCTTATTCCCTATTGGGCGGAAACGGAGCCGCCGCAGAAACGGCAGTGGATAATTTTACCTTCGTCAATGAACTGGAAGATTACGAAACCATTATTTATAACCAGGTCATTACCATTCCACCACAAGCACAGCAGCAAAGAGAACTTGACAAGAAAAAGAAAAAGCACGAAGGAGCCGCCAACAATTCTCCGTCCAATGCCATTATAGCGGAAGAAATCCAAACCCTGCTTCATAACATCGCCATTGATGGGCAATTAGTGGTCAATGCCCATTTTTCACTCTTATTTTCGGCAGAAACACAGGAGAAAATGGAAAACATTCAGTCGATGATTGAAAACAAGCTTTTCACGAAAGGTATCATCGTTTCCAAAAATGCCTATAATCAGTTAGAACTCTTTCGGTCAGCACTTCCTGGCAATGCCACGGAACTCAGGGAATACGATTTATTTATGACAACAAGCGAAGCAGCCTTGTGTTTTTTTTTTAAAGAGAGTTACCCCGTGAATGAAGAATCTAATTTTTATTTGAGATTTACCGACAGACAGGGCGTTCCATTAAGAGTAGATCCGGCAGATTTACCAATGAAAACAGGAAGGATCAACAACCGGAATAAGTTTGTTCTCGGACCTTCAGGCAGCGGAAAATCATTCCTGATGAATAATATCATCGAACAATACTTAACCTACAATTATGACGTGGTTATCGTTGATACCGGAGACTCTTATTCAGGAACCTGCAAATACAAAGGCGGAAGATATATCCAATATACCGAAGAAAAACCCATTACGATGAATCCTTTTCTAATGGACAAAAAGGAATTTAATATTGAGAAAATTGAATTTTTAACCAACTTAATCTTTTTAATCTGGCAAGGTCCCGATTCTTCGATGTCGGCGGCACAAAAATCCATTTTGGATAATGTGCTGATGTCGTATTATCACCAGTATTTCAACAGAGGTACGCAGTGGTATGATAACAAAAGTTCAGAAGATCTGATTCTTTATTTAGGTAAATACAACATTCACGAAGAGGATATTTACACTGAATACGAGAATGAAGTTAACGGACAGAATACCTATTACGATATTTTGGGAATTGCTTTTGATGCTAATGCGGAGGAAATTAAAGAAGCTGGAAGAAAGCTTTTGAAATTCTATCATCCGGATAAAAACGTGAACAACCCTGATTATGACAGTGAAAAATTTTATAAGGTCTATGAAGCTTATGAAACGCTGAATGATGAAGACAAAAGAAAAATCTACAATGAAACCCAGCTGATTCTCATTAAATCCAGTGAAATCATCAAAAAACCTGAAACAGCCGATCAGTGGAACGAATCGTTTAGAAAATCCATTATTAAAAAAATCAAGGAACTTGAAGAAAAGTTGGAAGCAAAAGAACTTTCTTTCAATGGGTTCTATGACTATTGCGATAAATTCCTTCCACTATATCTGAACAACAAAAAGCACGCAATCACAGAAAAAGAATTTAACCTCCGAACCTTTTTGTTTGTCCTGAAGGACTTTTACAAAGGCGGACGATATGGAACCACTTTGAATGAATCTGCTGACAATACCTTGTTTGATGAAACGTTCATCGTTTTTGAAATCGACAATGTAAAGGACAATCCGAAACTGTTTCCAATCGTAACGCTGATTATCATGGATACGTTCATCCAAAAAATGAGACTACGGAAAGACCGCAGAAAAGCGCTTATCATCGAAGAAGCATGGAAAGCCATTGCTTCAAAACTAATGGGCGGTTACATTTTATATCTCTATAAAACGGTACGGAAATTCTGGGGTGAAGCCGTTGTGGTAACGCAGGAACTGGACGATATCATCGGAAATGCTGTGGTAAAAGATTCCATTATCAATAATTCCGATACATTCATTTTGCTTGACCAGACCAAATTCAAAGATAATTTTGACCGTATTGCAGCTTTACTATCCTTAAATAAAGTTGAGCAGAACAAAATTTTCACGATCAATAATCTGAACAACAAATTTGGAAGAAGCCGTTTCAAGGAATTTTATCTAAAGCGGGGTTCCAAGGGAGAAGTGTACGGCAATGAAGATTCCCTTGAGCAATATTTAACCTACACCACTGAAAAACCTGAAAAATCTGCCTTGGAATATTATGTACAGGAGTATGGAAGCTTTGATGAAGCTTTGGAAATTTTTACGGCACAGGTAAAAAACTTCGAGGATGATATGGGGAGTATGATATCCCTGATTAATCTCTATCAAAAGCCTTTAGACCGAGAAGCTCTTGAGTTCTACCACGAGTTTAAAATCAGGCATAAGGGACAAAATATCTTCAAAAATTTACAAAATGAACTGGAAATGAACGAACAGACTTTGGAGGAATATATCAGTAGTACCCTGTCTTCCAGCCTGTCGTGAGAATTCGGGAAGAGAGTAAATAGGTGTAATAAACTAAAAGCCAATCTATGAAAGATGTCATCAAAAAAGAGAAAGAACAGGTTAATGGTGTTTCCGCACTTGTTGAGAATGAAATCCGAATAACAACCTGGGAAAAGGTAGTCCTTCTGTCTCACTGCTTTAAAAAGAGTACACTAAAAATAGACACGCAAACAGATAAAGAGATTATGATCACGTTTTCCGGTTTTATCGAAGATTCAGCATGCGAATCTGACTGTCGGAAAAAAGAGGAAATATGGATTAAAACGGTAAAATACAAAGCATTATGAAAACATTGAGTACCATTATCTTTTTAGGATTCGGCGTCTTATTGTACGCTCAAAACACCTATATAGACCCTACGGTAACGGCGGCAATGATCCTGTATTCGGAAAATCTGAAAGCCAAGCAGAATGATGTCATTGAGGAAACCTCCAAGCTGAAAGATGCCCAGGCATGGGTAGGAACCCAGATGGTCGTAGCCAATGACATTCAGAATAAAATACTGAAAGGGCTGAAAGAAGTTTCAGGGACTTTACAAAACGGAATTCAGGTACAGCAGATCTATTCTGAGTTGAATAAATGTTATACCTATTCATCACAGGTGGTACAATTGGCATCACAGCACCCGCAGTATGCCATTTTCGGAGTTAAGGCATCCCAAAAAACCTATGAGCAAAGCCTGAAGATCGTTACCGATATTTCAGATATTCTTGCATCCGGAGAGCTGAATCTTGCTACTGCCGGAGACCGGTATAAAATTCTTCACAACATATCCGAAAATGTAAAAAACCTGAAGCTATGGCTTTTAGCCATAAAACTTCGGTTAGAAAAAGCCAACCGATTAGGATTCTGGAATTCTATAAATCCATTTGCAGGATACATCAATACAGATAAAGGAATTGTGGAAAATATAATGAACCGGTATAAACGAAATTTTTAATCTTTTTTATATGAAATCGAAGAATGTGGTTCGCCTGCTTTATGGAGGCAAAAAACAACTATTTCTGGGCTTATTGATTCCGGCTGTTTATGTGGTAATGACTTCTATGGGTGGCGGTTCCACTCCTGCGTGGCAAAAAGAAAATGTTTCCTTCCCGATGATGGATATTCAAATCAATGCTGCGATGAAAGAACACGACAGGCAAAAAGAAATGAGGCAGAAACAGACCCTCAATGCCAGTGCGGAAGTTGCCAACAGAACACAATGGAACGACTTCAAAGACAAAGTTACCAAGATTCAGGACAGATTACGCATTGTGTCATTTGCTATCCAGGCAATACCTACCGGAATTGCGATGAGCAGAGAAATTATAAAAATAACTAACAACCAGACGGCAATCATTAACGAGATCAATACAGCACCTTATTCCATTATTGCGGTACTGCCTTCCCAGGTACAGTTTGTAGATGATCTGCAAATGGTAACCCGATTAATAACGGGGATCATTCTGTCTTATGGTGCCATGAACCAGATGGAAAAGTCAGAGCGTAAAATATTACTGGATTATGCTTTGGCAGAAGTGAAAACCCTGAGCCGGAACTCTACCCATATGCTTTTAAAGATCAGAGATATTAAAGCGAAAGTTTTACGGAACAAAAGAGCATTTCAATATTACGTTAACAGGGATAGGCAGGTCGTGGAAAATATAATGAACAACATTAAATCCTTTTAAAAATGAAATCGAAGATTATCTCCTATCAGTCGATGAATGCATTTCGCAAATTCTATAAAAAAAATAAAAGAGACATGAGCAAACAACTATTTTTTTGTGGCATCTTCCTGTTTTCTGCCATTTCAGTGAACAGCCAGCAGATTGTTATCAATGACAAGCTATTGGTACAGCTTACGAAAGACCATGCCGTACGATTGGCAAGTGAACAGACATTTTTGGATTCTTATGAAAAGCAGAAAGAGCTTTATGACGAAATCAATAATAAAACCACCCAAATCATTGCGATTCAGGAATACATCTATCAGCAGCTAAAAAATGTTAATTCAGCCCTTACGCAGAGCAAAAAGCTGATCTATCTCTATCAATATCTTGGGAAGATTGTAGAAAACTCCGACAGAATGTTAGAACTATCTGCTCAACATCCTGAATATGCCGTATTGGTTTCAAAGTATTATGTTGAAATAGGTAAACAGGTCGTAAAGCTTCAGCAGGAAGTAACACAGGACATCCTGAACGAAAATAAAGATTACCTGATGGATGCAATGGACAGGGAAATGCTTATTGAAAAGGTCTTTACCCGAGTCAGAAATATCAACGGGAACATTCTCTATATCATTTTGCGATTGGAGAATGCAAAGAAGATCCCTTACCTGTATCAGGTTCCTGTACTTAGAAATTACATCAATATAGACAAAGCCATTGTCGGAGATATTATCACAAAATACAAATACATCTTTAATTAAAATTATGGAACAACTATTCAAAAAAGGAAAATCTTTCCTCTTTCTATTTATTGCAGCCAGTGTATCGGCACAAATCAGTGTCAAGAGATTGAACGACCCTTCTATTGTCGCCCAGCATAAAAGGATGACTTTTGAAAGCTGGGGAGACTGGCGGCCATATCCCAAATATTTCCTGGGTATTCAGACGAATTTCGCTTATGCCACGGTTTGGGGAATGTGGGCGCCCAGCATCAATAGGGATTATAAGGATGGCGACGATATAAGACCATTAAAGCCTACGGGAGTACAGAATCAGAGATACGCTCAATTAAAATACGAGGAAGAAGAAGCCAAAAAGATAAAAGCGGCATCCGACACTATTTATAAACGAAATGTACAGGATTTTGCCCATTGGACTTCAGCTACTGTGGATGCAGACCCTCTTTGGCTGCTGTATTACAAACGAATGCTAAAGCCCATTACTGAATTTCCCGACATGCCCCAAAATTTTATGGAATGGCGGCTGAAAGACCAGCAGACGTATGAAACTCTCAATACGACGGGGACACTAAAAAGGCTTCAGGAAGAACTGGATTTAATCAAGGAAAAATATGCAATGTCCCGATCTATGGATATGCCGAGAGGAAAAAGGTTCATTATGTATCATGAAACACTGATCAGATGGCGAAAATTTGTTCAGGAATTAAGAAAGTATAATAATAAGACCACACTGCTTTTAGATTATAAAAATATTCTGAAGAACCATTTACCTACTGCTTTACCTGCCAACTGGACTCCTGCGTCAGATAAACAAATCGTGCATAATACCATGCAACAATACAAACACCGATATTAGATATGAATAAAACACTCACACTATTTTGTTGCCTATTGGCAATACTATTGCCTGTCATGGGGTTTGCCCAGACAGACAGTGATTACAGCAATCTCCTCCAATTTTTAAAAGGCGACGGTGCTTTTGAAAAATGGTTTATGGAAGTTTTTACAAAACTGGACAACAGTGTACAGGACAGTGCTGCCGGATCCGCATTGGTCGGAAGAGCCATCGGAGGTCTGGGAGCTTTGATGTATCTTGGATATATGGGCTGGCAGATGGCAGCCGGAGATCGTGAATGGGAAATTACCCCCATGCTGAAACCTATCCTCATTGGATTTACACTCGTGTATTGGAGTGGATTTGTAAGTATGATTCAAGCTCCTTTTGAGGCGATTGCTGAACCGGGAATCTCCATTTTCAGCGATATCGAATCCGAGGTCAATGATTTAAGGATCGAAAGATTTAAAAAGCAGCAGCAATTGCTGGATGCGGTAATAAAGCTGAGGGCCGAAGAAGATGCCAAACAGGATGTCATTGACAATACAGGCAAAGATGCAGACGATTCGTGGTTTGATATCAGCGAGGGATTGGACAAGCTCATTCAGCCGATCAAAGAATGGTCAATAAGAATGGAGTTTCAAATGCAAAAATTAGTGGCTGAACTCATTGAATTTGTATGTCTTTCCATTCTCAGGGTTTGTGTCTATCTTATTTTCTTTATCCAGAAAATCTGGGCGTACATTCTTATCGTTTTAGGACCAATCGCAGTTGGAATGGCTCTCATCCCCGGATTTGAAAATTCTTTGTATAGCTGGGTATCCAAATTTATCAATATCAATCTGTACACTTTTGTCGCTTACACCATTATCAATATCGGTCAGCAACTCATCGCTTCCGGCTATGAAATGGAAATTGAAAGGTATGATACACTTTTAACCAACGGAACCATTACCAATGTAGATGCATTGCTGGTTTATGTAAGTAATTCAGGCATGATCTACAATCAGCTCTTTACCTGTGTGGCATATATCGTAACGGGAATCGGAGTTTTAATGACACCGACCATTGCCGACACGATTGTTACTGCCGGAGGAGCCGGAGCAATGACCAAAATGAAAAGTGCCGCAGGAAAAATGGCGAGCAGTGCCAAAGCCGCTGTTTTGGCTGTTAAAACAGGAGGAGCCTCCGCAGTAAAATCCGCAGCGGCAGGCTCTGCATCCAGTAGAGTGAATAGTGCAATGAATAATAAACAAAACAAATAAAAATGCTTATCAAAAATATAGAACAAAGAATTAAAGTCAATAAGATTGTTTCATTGTCAGCCATTGCTTTTGCGGTTTTCATTGTTATCGGTGGTTTTTTCTTTGCGTACAAAATGATTGAGGATGCCCGAAAATCCATTTATATTCTGGACAATGGGGTTCCGGTTCTGGCAAAGCAGACCGATGTCTTATTGAACAGACCTGTGGAATACAAAGCCCAGATCGAATTGTTCCACAGGCTGTTTTTTACGCTCGCTCCCGATGATGCCTATATTAAGGATAATATTCAAAAATCGCTGTATCTGATTGATGACAGCGGAAAAAAAGAATATACCAACTTAAAGGAAAAAGGCTTTTATAACCAGATTATTGCTTCCAGTTCCATGGTAAGCATCCATACCGATTCGATAGCAGTCAATATGGAGCAGAAAAAATTCGCTTTTTTTGGAAAACAGATGATTACAAGAAAATCATCCGTCATTACACGAAAATTAATTACAGAAGGCTTTTTTGAAGACATCATCCGAAGTCCCAATAATCCTCACGGTGTGATCCTTAAAAACTGGCGGATCATCAATAATGAAGAGATTTCAAATCAAACTAAAAATTCGTATTAACAATGAATGCTTTCCTCAAACAAACCGGACAAAAGTGGCTGGATTGGGCGGTTAAAAACCCAAAAAAGTTTTTTACCTATTCAATGCTTTTTCTGTCGGTTTCATTCGTCATATCTATGATACAGGGAATTTTCTTTCCTTCTGAAACCGCATTTAAAATAAAGCCTCCAATTCTGTATTCCAATAGCAATACAAGCCAAAATACAACTGTAAACAACGAAAAAGAAATGGAAAAAATAGTTACCGAGCTCAAGTCTTTAAAAGTAAAAAGGGACAGCCATGCTTTACAAAAAGAAGACAGCCTTAGAATTGAATATTTGTTTAACCAATTTCAAAAACTAAAAAATGGACATTAAAAAAATTGATTTCAAGCAGAAGAAATATATACTGCCTCTTTTGGCATTACCGTTTCTGTTGCTTTTTGTATATGTAGGCACTCAGTTTACCAAAGAAGATACATCGAAAAAAGATAAGCCCAAGGAGCTTTCTCTTTCGTTAGGAGAAACGCAGGATTCCATTATGACTAAAAACGATGCGTATGATGCTTTTTTCAAAAAAGATGATAACAGAACCATGCTGGAAGGTCTGAGTAAAGAAGAAGACAGCTTATTAAATTATGGAGATCAGCTGTCATTAGCCCAGAAAAGAAAGATCGATTCATTGAAAGCAGTTTCTTCAAGGCAAAACGGGTATCAGGCAAAAGGAAACCCGTCATCGTATTATAATCCGAATCAGCAGAATGACGACAAAGATTACAAAAGGTCTTCGGATATCATCAGAATGCTGAATGATAAATCGTATGGAAAAGAGGAAAATAATTACGCTGATGCTTCAAAAGAAAAGACACAAAGTGTCCAGCAAGACCCAGTTAAATATCTGAAGCAGCAAATGCTGGTTATGGATTCCTTAGAAAAAGCAAGAGATCCTGAGTATCAAAGTAAGCTGGCGGCAGAACAGATGCTCAAAGCGAATAAAGAAAAAATGGACGAGTTTCTCAATTCCACATTCAATGTCAGCAAATCCGGCATTAACAACGGCTTCAATGCTTTCTATAAAGAAAAAGAAAACAGCTTTATCAAAGCCGTGATTGATGAAAACAACAAAGGTCTTCTGGGAAGCAGAATCCGGTTCCGGCTATTGGAAGACATCTTCGTAGGAAACAGAAAGATCGATAAAGGCTCAATTCTTTACGGACAGATTTCAGGATTTTCCATGCAGAGAGTTGACCTGACGATTGTATCGGTATTTACCAAAGGGGAAATTTTCCCTGTTAATCTGTCGATTTATGATATTGACGGAATGAAAGGATTGTATGTACCCCAAAGTGTTTTCAGGGATATGTTACGGGAAATGGGAAGCAATTCTGTTCAGGGAACTCAGATGGATATGGGTGGACAGGGATTTTTTACCAGCATTGGTTCCAAACTATTTACTTCTACTTCCAAATCCATTGCTAACCTTATCAAAACCAACAAAGCCAAATTGAAGTACAATTCCTATGTATTCCTGATTGACGAAAAACAATTAAAAGATTCACAAAACCAACAAAAAAAATAATAAAATGAAAGCAATTTTATATGCCCTGCTACTATTTACAGCCCAATTTTTAACAGCCCAAACTGCCACTAAAGAACAGATCATTTCCGATTTACCGGAATTGGAAATTACTGAAGGAATTAACCTGCATATTATTTCACCGGAACCAATTCAGTATGTGGATTTATCTACTCATAAGCTCACAGGAGATTTGCCATCCGGCAATATTGCAAGAATTAAAATTACAGACAATCCCGAATCTAATGAGGGAGAAAAAATGAAAAAACCTTCTGCTTTTTTTAATGGAGATAATATTGGAATTATCACTGTTGTCGGGCAATCTTTCATCGCCCAATACAAAGCGGTTTACAGAAATTCCGAAAATTTGAATACGGTTACCAATATTCATATCCAGCCGGAAGAAATGCAGCCCATAGAGTTTGATAAAATGAGCTTTTCAAATTATGAACTGAGAAAATTTGCAATGGGCATCATTCAGAAAAAATCGGAGAAAAACCCTATACGGGAAGAGAAAAACCTGAAGCTTACGGTTCAGCTCAATAATGTATATGTGATGAGCGATTACATATTTTTAGATATGACTTTTAAGAATAACTCAAACCTTAGCTATGATATTGAGGCGTTGAAGTTTTCCATAGAAGACAAAAAAATCCATAAGGCTACGAATAATCAAAGCATTGAGATGATTCCCCTTTTTCAGCTGAACCCACAAAAACACTTCAGGAAAAATTTCAGGAATATTTATGTGTTCAAAAAATTCACATATCCGAACTCTAAAGTGATGATGATCCGACTGATTGAAGAGCAGCTCTCAGGACGAACCATTGAAATGAAGGTTAACTATTCCGATATTCTTAAAGCAGATACATTTTAACATGGAATACACTATAAAATTATCAGAATCCAAGGCTAAAGAATTGAGAGAGGAAGCTATCCTGTTTGGAATAGATGATATCGGAGAGTTCGTATTGGAGAAGATGAAAGCAACGATACGATGGGAAGAAAGTGAATCCATTAGAAATCTGATGCAGGAGAAAATATTATCTGTGAAGGAAAAAAATACCCTGAAAGAATTTGGAAAGAATTATTTTGAAGACTTACACAAAGCAAAAGTATTTTTTGACAATGAAGAGTTTTTTGTGATCAGCCTCAAATCAAAATTAAAGGAAAATAAAATTTAGAAAAATGCAAGAACAACAGCACCAGATCAAAATTTACGGATTTCTGCAAAAAGTAGTGTATGCAGTAGTTGCGTTGGATTGTGCATCGCTCTTTTATCTGTATGCCGATATTCCGGTACTTTCCAATTTGCTGAAAAATTTCTCAAAAATGAGTTTCATCTATCCTCCTGTCAATGCCAAGTTTGCGACACTTGTTTTGATAGGATTGGTTGCTATCGGAACAAAAGCACAGAAAAAGAAAGACTTAAATGTTGGTACTGAAATCGTTATTCCTATAACATTAGGCTTAATCATGATTTTCTCCTCACTGATATGGCAGAACGAAGCAGGAAATACCAAACTCCCTAAAATTTTCCCGGGATTTAACCTATATCAGGTTATTTATGTGGTTCTTTCATTCTTAGGAGCGGTTATTCTTCAGATGGGTGCAGATTCGATTTCGAAATATATGCGTCAGAAAATGGGAAAAGACCGTTGGAATGTAGAAGAAGAAAGTTTCGACCAGAACAAGGAACTGGTAGATACGGATACAAGTGTCAATATTCCGTATCTGTTCCGGTACAACGGAAAAAACAATAAAGGCTGGATCAATTTGAATCCTTTCAGGGGAACAATGGTCATCGGAACACCGGGATCGGGTAAATCTTTTGGTGTCATTAATCCGGCAATCCGACAGATGATCGCCAAAGGTTTCTGTCTATGTATTTACGACTTTAAATTTCCTGACTTGGCACAGATAGCCTATTACCATTATTTATTGAAGAAAAGCAAAGATTTGGATTATAATTACAACTTTCACGTCATCAATCTGAATGAAGTCGAGAAATCAAAAAGAGTAAATCCATTCCGGAAAGAATATGTAAAAACACTGGCAGAAGCTCAGGAAATGGCGGAAGCAATGGTTTCCTCACTTCAAAAAGGAGGGGCAAGTGCCGGTGGCGGTTCAGACCAGTTCTTTACACAGTCTGCAATTAATTTTCTCTCTTCGTGCATTTATTTTTTTGCCACACACGAAAACGGAAAATATTCGGACTTACCGCATATTCTTTCCTTCATGAATAGAAGCTACAAAGAAATTTTTGATACACTTTTTCATCACGAAGAATTGTATTCCCTGCTTTCGCCTTTCAAAACAGCTTATGATAACAAGGCGTTTGACCAGTTAGAGGGACAGGTAGGAACACTCAAAATTTTCCTCTCCCGATTAGCAACCAAGGAAAGCTTCTGGGTATTTTCAGGAGATGAAGTGGAACTAAAAATTACCGATAGAGAAAATCCGTCTATTATTATCCTGGCTTCCGACCCGGGAACGCAGGATATTAATTCAGCTTTGTATTCTGCTGTTTTGAATAGAACATTACGTTTGATAAATTCCAAACATAATTTACCAGGAGGAATCATAACAGACGAATTTCCAACGATTTACATCCACAAAATTGACAATGTGGTGGCAACCGCAAGAAGTAACAGAGTTGCTGTATTATTGGGACTTCAGGAACTTCCACAACTTCGCCAGTTCTATAAAAAAGAAGTAGCAGACACAATTTCCGCAATTGTCGGAAATATTCTTTCCGGTTCAGCGAGAGATAAGAATACTTTGGAGTGGCTCGAAAAACTGTTTGGTAAAATCAAGCAAAAATCGTTTTCCCAATCCATATCACAGCAAGGAACCACTACCAGCATCAACGAAAAAATGGATTTTATGATTCCTGCCGGAAAAATCGCGGCATTAAGAACCGGAGAAATGGCTGGAATGATTGCCCAGGGGGAAGAAAATGACACCGATGAATACAAGACGTCTGCTATCAACGGAAAAATCAATCTTGATATGAAAGCCATTAAACAAGAGGAAAGCAATTACGTCAAAATGCCCTCCTATTATTCGTTTGTGGACAAAGCCGGAAACAACCGCAAGGAAGATGTTCTGATGACCAATTTCAGAAAAATCAATAAGGAAGTAGAGCTGATTGTTAATGAGCTTGTGAAATAATTAAAAGATTTAAATAGTAAAGAACTGAAAAAATGAACAAAATTTTACAGAAATACATGACTGTTGTTTGTATCGCTTTCGGAAGTTTTGCCTTCGGGCAATTCAACACACTGAAACCGTCTGCACCCAAAAAGCAGGAAACAAACATCACCTCAGATTCGGATAATAGTAAAATCACGGAACCTCAAAAAGAAAGGAAAGAAAAAAAATCATGGAAAGATGTTTTCGGCATTACCACAAAAGCTGATTTAAAAAATGAAATTGATTCCCTGAAAGCCATGATTAAGGAAAGTTTAGCATCCAACAATACAAAATGGAATCTGAAAAAATCACAGGATTCCCTGCTCTTCTCCTTTCAAAGTAAAATGATAGACCAACCTCAAAATAACAGAAACAGGTTTGCTCAATATGATTTTGTCAATGAACCGAAAGAAGCAAATTTTTCAAAAATCGTAATGCCATTAAACCGGAAAATATCCGTTACATCACCTTACGGAACAAGGATACATCCGATTTTCGGAACTTCTAAATTTCATAACGGAGTTGATCTGGCTGCCCATTACGAAAATGTCTATTCGGTTTTAGACGGAATTGTTACCGAAACAGGCTGGGACAATAAAGGAGGTGGAAATTACATTAAAATCCGGCATTTTAATCGCTTTGAAACCGCTTATCTGCATCTTTCCGAAATTTATTACCGTGCAGGTGAGCAGGTAAATGCAGGATTCATCATTGCCAAAAGCGGGAATTCCGGAAATTCTACGGGACCGCATCTGCATTTTTCAGTAAAAGAGTTCGGACAAAGCATCAATCCTGCTCATTTTTTAAACGACCTAATAAAAGTAAATAATCTAATCGCGCTATACAATGAATAACGAAACATTACCTACAGATGATTTAAAGAAATACGGAATCATCAACGAAGACCTATCATTCTCCAAAAAACTCAATGAGGGTGATATTCAGAAATTTCTGCAAGGATATACTATCGTTGCAGACAATGATAAAAACAGAGCTACTTTTCAATTGGTAGAAAACAATACCAGGCTGAAGGTTATCTTTTTGGAAAGGGATAAAAGCCTGTCAGAAATCCTTGAAAAGAGCAAAGAAAAAATTCAGTATTCTGAAACAAGAGCACAATATGGTATTAATGACGATAAGCATTCTGCCCAATTAAGCTTTTCAAAACAGGCATTTATTTTTGACAGGGAAACGGACACCGTAAAGGAACTGGATTTTATCAAAAATGCTCCTGAGCTTACAAAACTCGTGACAGAAAGGAAAAAGCCGGATGAAATCAGCCAATACAAATCAGAACTTGAAAAGTTGAAAAATTTTCTCTACGATAAAATAGACCAATATCCGGAAATAGCCAAAGATATTGCTGGTGATTTGAATATTGTCGATAAGGAAATCAGTTCAATTTCTACAAGCTTCAGTACGGAACGACACCTTGACAATGACCAACATAATGGAGTTCAGCTCGACGTAAATGACCCTGATATGTATGAGGATGCCAATCGACACCGTGAAGAAGAACAGCAGCAGGAAGAAGAATTACACAGACCCAAAGGCAGGGGAAGATAATTTTTCTGATGATATTCAAAACAAGTACTTATATAAGTGCTTGTTTTTGTTTTCAGATCGATATTTCCTTTTAGAGTAGTTTTTAGTCTTAATTAGTAGTTTTTAGTATTCAACCTATTGATAGTATATGTTTTATGGCTTCTAATGGTCAAATTTGCGAGATATTTCTTAATTCAAATAAGATAATCCTAATAAGATGGAAAACGAACTATCCTGGTTAGACAGAATCATTATTCCTAAGACACAAGCATATAAAAACTTTATTAAAGAAATGGAACGTACACCTACAGAACGGTGGATGATGGATGGGGAAAGAAAATTTACAGAAAAAGAAGAAAAGTTTCTTCAAATCTATGATCATAAAAATGGAAATAAAGCGAATATGAATCCTAGTCGATTTGTTGTTCTTGAAAATGACAAACGGCATCATTTTCCAAATTTTGCTGAAACTGTAAAATTTATAGAAAAAATAGATTTTTCTAATTCTAAAACTTATGTTGTTCAGGATCGTCAAAATGATTTGCAATTAAATATTAATAAGCTGATTGATAAGCACAAATTATTAGCCGATTTATATGCCAAAGAACTTACTCAAAAAACAGATTTAAGCTCCGGAATGACCAAAACACAGATAGATGAAAAACAAGCCTATCATTTCCGGAATTATGAAATTGAAGCTAAAAGGCTAGGAATAGAAATAACTCCATTTATTGAAATTGGTAAAACCAAATTGGACATCCAAAATAAAGCTTCAGAAATAGTAAATATTTTGAATAATAGTAAAAAAACACTGATGCTTGATGCTTCTACTCCTGGTATTGCAGGATCAATTACAGAGATTGATTCGCCTGAAAGTCTTGTAAAGAATTTGGAGAGACATTTTATTCCGGAAGGTTACAATAAATCAATTTCTATAAGACCATATGGAGAACATTCAATGCCTCCAATTTTTCATACAACTGACGAAGGTTTGAAAAACGAATTCGTTTCTAGTTTAAAAGAAATTCTTAATGGTAGAAATTTATCGGCTATTCGACCTGATATTTCTCATGAGTTCTCTAAAGATCAGATACAAGAACTATCAACGAAATTACAAACTCATTATGATAAAAATGAAATTCCTGGGTATAATTTCAATGAAAACGTTACAAAAAACATCCTTCCAGCTGCAATAGAAATTGCAAAAATGGATGAAGGATTAAAGAATACAGTTCTCAGTTATATACAAACTTTTCCACCTTATTATCCACAACAGGCAGATTTTAGGGATGACAGTTATGACAGAGGGGAAAGTGATTATCAAAAAAGTTTATTTGAATACAATAACGTTACCGAGCCTGAATACTCAAGTAAGCTAAATTCTTTATCAAGAACTCTTGAAGCCTCTAATATTAATGTTTCAAATCTGCCAGAGATGGAGAGTCAATTTGAGGCACATTATTTCTCGGAATTAGTTGATGAGTTAAAGAGAAATTTTTCCAAAGAAATATCAGAAATAAACATTCAAAATTTATATAACAATAAAACCCCAGAAATTATGGAAAAAGAATTCGACCAGTTAGAATATTTGAAAGCGCAATTCAGATATTTAGGTTTCGGAGGCGGAGAACAACTCCACAAAGATTTAGAAAAAGGCGTCAATTCCAAGAAACAGCAATTTGAAATTAAAACCACATCCGACAAAACATTGCCCGGAAACAAGGTTGATTTTACCTTGAAATTCAACAAAACTGAAAAAGGTGGCGTTTTTCTGAACTCTTACGATGCAAACCTGACCAACGAAAAGGGAGAATCCGTTTCCCAGAATTTCAGAGTAAGTAAGGAAAACTCGTATACAGCAAAAGAAGCGATCAATCTTTTAGAGGGACGTTCTGTAAAAATTGAGTTCGATAATCCCAAATCGAAAGAAAGAGAGCCAGCTTTTGTAAAGCTGAACTTTGGAGAGGAAAAGAACCAATGGGGCAACTACAATTTTCAGATTTTCTACAAAAAATATGGTGTAGATGCTGCCGACATTGTAGAAAAATCCAATTTGGTTTTTGATAAGCCGGAATTCAAAGCAGACACCATTAAATCTTTGGAAAAAGGAAATATCGTCAAGGTAAAATTTGAAATGGATGACCAAGTTGTTGAAGGAAAAGCGGTTTTGAATCCTCAAAACAGAAATTTGAAACTCTATGATTCTGATATGAATCGAATCAATACCAACAAACCATTGGAGGGATTGGAACAAGACAACAAGCACGAAAAAAACAATGTGAAAGAACAAAGCATTAAACGCTAAAATACTACCTGACCCATATCTGAAAGCGGTAGGTCTTGTTGATTTACCGCTTTTTTAAATCCATCTAAAATGAATAAAAATTTAATACTCCCATTTTTTGTTTTGTTTTTTTTCTTGATTTCCTGCCACAAAGAAATCAAGGCAGAAAAAGGCGGAATCGACCTTATATCCAATGTGTATTTTGATGCTTCCAAAGGTTTAAACAAAATGCAGACGTTCCACGTTTCCAAAATCAATTATCAAAATGATTCGATCATTGAATTGGTTCCCGATTTGGAGTTTCCGGAAATGACAATGACCACCTATTTCATCAAAGATTCAGTTTTTTATGCTTTGGAAAATGATAATGCTTCAGCAGTTTTATCAGAAATACAAAAAAAGCAAAAACCGATTTCTGTTTATAGCAAAACTTCCGGAGCAGTCTTCACGAAAGACCCGATTCTCAATTACAGGAACCGCCGGAAATTAAGCGATACCGTCCTTTTTAAAAAGAACTACAAGCGTTTTGAAATCAATTCACCTTGGAATTATACCCGATATTACATTTATCCGACTGACACTATTCTGCCTTATTCCTTTTACAAAGAAGTTGATGAAAATTATCATGGAAGAATTGAAAGAATAGATTCTTACGATAAAGAGAAAGATATTTTCGTATCCATGCAGCTGATTCCACGAAAAAACTGGGATTCGGAAGCCGAAGAACTATTCAGATTCAACCGCTTTATTGAAAGCAGGAAAAAGAAGTAACCGTATGAATTTTCCGAAACAAGAAGCCACAGCAGTTGCGGAGAATCAATCCTCTGCAAGAATCATCAGTCAGATAAGCCCCAACAGATATAAGCTCACAGAATATTTTGAAGAAAAAGGGATTTCAAAAAATCTCATTCATCAGAATACCTCCCAGGTTTATTACGAATATTCAGGGAAAAAATATCTCGGCATCGCCATACCCACTCATTCCGGAGGATTTGAAATTCTGTATCCGCAGAATCATAATTCAATCGGCAAATCCGGTATTTCTGAGATCAAAGGAAGCAAAAACGAAATGGTCGTTTTTGAAAATGCGTTGGACACCCTGTCTTTTCTCCGGCTTTTGGAAATGGAGAACAGGAAGAACAGCAGAACCTTAATCACACTGAATTCTACGGAAAATACGGATTTTCTTTTTGAACGGTATAAAAATTTTGATGGAAAAATAATGCTGTGCCTGAACGGAAATTCCACAGGAAATACCACAACCCAAAAGATTTCGGATTTTTTTGAGGGCAGGAATATTCGGGATGTCCGTTCATTTTACGGCATTTCAGAATCAGGAAACAGCAGTTTGCATCATTATTTGAGAAACAAGCTCAGCAATGAGCAGAAAATCACTAATTTTAGCACATTAAATAGTTCAAAAGATGAAAACACTGCAATTAAATCCGGAACAGTTCCCGAAACTCAGCAAGTGGAATCCGGAACATCTCGACAAAACGCTGGAAAGTCTTTCGAGGAAAGCCAATCCGTCCAAGACCGAAATAACACTTCAAGACAAGGAGTGGGCAGCGACGATGCTGGAAATGGACTTGCAGGCACAGAACGGAGCCATGTGGGAGGAGGACAACCAGGAAGATCCGCAATTAGCCCACAACAAAATCATGTTCGAAAAAATGAAGAAGGAGAATATTCCCTGGGAGGAATATTAGATCTGGCGACAGGAATACAGGAATTAGATGCTCTTATTTTACAATACAAAGGGCAAAAGCTTACCAATGAACAGGTTGCGGAAGTAGTTTCCGCAGCCTGCTTTGTTTCTGATGATCAAAAAATCCTGCTCAAGGAAAACCTGAGTATTACGGATGATTTAAAGAACATCTGCAACCAGTACAAATCCGGAGGAACAGATAAGAAAGGTCGTGGAATACTCGATGAATATTACACCGATTCCAAAATTGTCGATGCTGTTCAGAATCTCATCAGAAACGAATTTAAAGGGCAACATCACATCAGCGTTTTGGAACCGAGCATCGGAACAGGAAATTTTGTTTACGCTGCAAAAGGTCTTGATATAAAAAGTGATATTTCCGCCTTTGAAATCAACGAAACTACGGCAAAAATTGCCAAAATCTTTCATCCTGAAGTAAGCATCAACCTTCGTTCCTTTGAAACCGAATTTATCGGGGAAACAGGAATTAAAACCAATCCCGAAGAATTTAAAAATAAGTACGACCTTATCATCGGCAATCCGCCTTATGGTGACCACAGAGGCTATTACAAAGGATTAGGAGAAGAACCCAATATTTCCAAATATGAAGATTATTTCATAAAACGCAGTCTGGATGTTCTGAAGGACGGCGGAACTCTGGCAATGGTTCTTCCTTCTGCATGGCTGAACAGGCAGAAAAAATTAAACGGTGCCGAGATAACCAATGCGTTCAGGCTGCCTTCGGGAGTTTTTGCCGGGACTAAAATCGGTACCGATATCATTATTCTTAAGAAAAATACCCATAAACAAGCTCAGGATATTTCCGGATATTTTACCCAAAATAAGGACAGAGTTTTGGGCGAAATAAAAGAAAGAAGCAACCAGTTCGGAAGAATGGAAGCTTATGTTTCCGGAAACCTTGATGATGCCCTGATTCAAATTGAAAAAATCCAATCTCAAAAAAATACCGAAAGAATCGGAAATCTCTTTGAAGATCTTTTTGCTGATAACGGCACCAATAAGGAAGCTAAAGAAGCTTCGACTTCAGGCAGGACAGCAAAAAAAATACAGACCGCTATTTTGGATAAAAGGCAGGAAAGAAAAGCGTTGCTTACCAATGCTCAGAATAAAGTAATTGAAGTCCTCCAAACGCTCAATGATATTAAATTCAAATCTCCGGCAGTCAGTGCTGAAATCCGAAAATATGAAAAGTTAAAAACAAATGTCGACACTCTTTCCCCTGACCAGCTGAATAAGCTTTTTCAGAATGCAGAAAAAATACTGGAAAGAAATTCTGCAAAAAATGAAGAGTACAAAGTTCAGAATAAACCTGATATAAAACCAAGTATTCTCAAATACCAATTCAAAAAAGAAGATGCCATTGTCCCTACATCTTTGCAGAACAGCCCTGATATTTCACAGGAACTCATTGATGCTTTCAGAGATACCGATTATGACGGAACGCTGAATAATTACGGTAAACACTACAAATTTGCCAATTATATTGACGGACAATGGATTCACGATTTTTATTACGCTGAAGGAAATATTTACAAAAAATTAGAACAGCTTGAAATTGATTTTTCTGATAAATATGCTGTCGGAGGAACTAAAGACCAATATGAAAAACAGAAAGCATTATTGGAAAAAGTGCTTCCTAAAGCCAAAACATTAGATGAGATCATTATCAGTCCGAATCATGAGTTTGTGCATCAATTTCATCTGGGAACTGTTGAGAAGATGCGATATAATGCGGCTTTAAGGCAACAAGAAGCGTTCATTGAAAGTTACAGTCTTGCTGATAAATTCAAGGACTTTATCCTCGAGCTTCCTTCTGAAGCCTTTGCAGGTTCATCTTCATGGGAAGTCCGCCAGTTTGTCGATAATGAAACCGTTACCGGAAGCGACAAGGAGAGAAATGCCCTGATTCGGGAAAGGAGAAAAGAAGCCGCTAACGATTTATTCGGCAAATTTCTTCGGGAAGAATTGCAGGAAGATTTAAAGAAGCGTTTTGTAAAAGATTTCAACCGGAATTACAATAGTATTTACGTCCCCAATTATTCCCAATTTCCTTTGTTTTCAAAAATTCACCAAAATTTCAAAGGAAAGGAGCTGCGTTTAACAGAATTTCAGAAAGGAGGAATCGGAAGAATGACCACAAAAGGTGTTGGATTATTGGCACACGAGGTCGGATTCGGGAAAACCCTTTCGGGAATTCTCTCGATGCATGAAGCAATGGAACGGGAAAATGCTGCAAGACCACTCATAGTTGTTCCGAACAATAGTATTCTCAAACAATGGGTGGATACGATTTTTGAAACCATTCCGGATGCGAAAGTAAACGTTTTAGGAAATCTCGGCAGAGATTACGATTTGTCAAAATTCGATAATAAGGACGGTGAAATTACGCTCGTTACTTATGAGGGTTTCAATAATATCGGATTCTCAAAGGAAATTACGGAAAGACTGGCTTCCAGATTTAATTATATCTCTGCAAGCGAGCTCAAAGGGATAACAAATTCCGAAAGGGATTTTCAGAAAGAACTGGAAAAAGATAAAGAGGTGCAGGGAAAGATGAAACGTGGAAAAATCTATGACTGGGAAGATTTCGGATTCGACCATATGACTTTTGATGAAGCTCACAATGCCAATCACATCATTGGAAAAGTAAGAATCGAAGACCGTCGTTTCGCTTCCGATTTCCGGAGCCAGAACCAGCAGACTTCCAAGCTCGGAATCAATACATGGATGGCGGCACAATACATTCAGGAGCAGAATGACGGAAGAAATGTTTCTCTTCTTTCTGCAACTCCTTTTACCAACAAACCTTTGGAGTATTATTCCATTCTTTCACTGATTGCCAATAACCGTCTTGAAGACTCCGGCTATTTCAATGTCAATACGTTCTTTGAAACCTTTATGGAAGCGG